>OGCN01005099.1_pt1 | contig 10687 bp, 8 predicted proteins | sample 1570181 | NCBI WGS metagenome assembly OGCN01 (sample SAMEA4370584, study PRJEB24528) | human gut metagenome | reverse complement strand
AGATCGGGCATTCGTAGTCAGTGATAAACCACTCTTCATAGGGCTGACCGAACTCGTCCTGCTTGCCGATCCCAATGCGCTCAAAGACCTTCTGCATCGCTTCTTCGGTTGTCGGGAACTTCACCCACTCACCAACCAGCATACCCTCGTTGTACTTGCCGAGGTTCGTGACGAAGGCTTCAAAATTACCGTCTAATACGGGCATAGGCATCCTCCTTTCAGTCATCCACCATGCCGTCCGGCATGATATACAGTTCCTCAAACTCCGCGTCGGTCATGGCTTCGAGCTTCCGGACGGTTTTGTACATCAGCTCTGCGATCTCGCCGTCCATGTCGTTCAGGGTGACGCTCTTCATATCGTCGATCAGTCGCTTCCGGCTGGACGTATTGAAGCAGCACATGAGGTTGAGTTCTTCCACGGTAAAGTTTTTCATATCAGAGTACCATATCCTTTCCTTTGTTTTTCTGCGGCTTTGGTGCGTGGGGCGGCTGGGCTTTCTGCGCGGATTTCAGCTTGTCGCGGATGGATTCACGGGCAGCGGGCTTCTTCGGGATGGTGTCGTAGATGGCAGTCCCGGCGTCTTCCACATAGGATCGGACATACTGGATGCTTTCCGAAAAGCGAATGGGGCGGTTCTTGTCCTCGATATTCGTCAGCCGGACTTCATCGGCGGCAAAATCAACCGCGTCGATTCTGCACTTGATCCCATCCACATTCAGCGTCGCACCGACAGGAATGTAATCTGCGGCTTTGAGTTCCTTGAAGGTCTCGCCGTCCTTGCTGAGAAAGACATCCACGCCGGACTTCCAGAGCTTGTGAGAACCGGCTACCCATGCGCTTTCACGGAAGCCGGTCACCGGCATGGAGGGCTTGCCGCGCACCTTCTTCTCAAGGAGCTTTGTGCCGAGCAGGGGCGCGGCTTTTTCCGCGTCCTTGCCGTACAGCTCAAAATAGCCATTCTGGGCAAAGCAGACCAGCGCGTCAGGGTGAGCCTTTTTGACCGCCTCGTACTTCCGAAGTTCTGCAACGGGCAGAGACGAAAGCGTCTCTGTCCTTCCTGCATCCGGCAGTCTGTCACGGCGGGTTTTCTGCTTGGACAGCACTTCCGCCAGAGCCTCCGCATCCTTTGGGAGCGTCTGGTGGATTTTGACGCCGCCATGCTCACCGACCAGAGCCATTGCTGCATCGAAGCTGCTGCGGCAGGGTGCGTCCAGCACATAGCCGTCTGCGAAGGTCAACCGGTCATGACCTGGCGCAACCGCGTTCTGCGCCACATTTGCCGCCTGTTCCCGGTAGTTGATCTCAAAGACATCTCCGAACACCTTGCCGCGCTTGACGGTTTTTGGGACAATGACGCGGGCAACGCACTCGTCGTAGGTCTGTTCCGCATAGAAACGGAAGGTGTTGTGATCCCGCGTTCCCTGAATGAAGATCTGATTTTCGTTGAGGCAGTGCGTTCCGTGCGGGCGGCAGAACCACATCAGCGTCTTGTCTTCGGGATTCCGGCTTTCGGCAGCGCGGCGGATGATACGCTTGTCGATGTTGAAGTCTTCCTTGTAGCTGTCTACATGACTGTCCACGAGCTTCTGCAGCTCCGCAACGATGTCAACGTCTGTGTATTTCTTCATGCGTCTCCTTTCTCACAACTCCATGTCGTGCGTTTTGGATTTGACCGGAGACTTCTTCTCCGGCTGCTGTTTTGTGGCAGTCCTGAGCTGATCGCGGATAGAGGGTTTTTCCTGCTTCTGCTCCTGCTTGACATATTCCAGCGTCGGCATCAGCTCACGGTAACAGCCCTGTGTTTTCCGCGCCGCATGACGGCGATGGATTTTGAACAGCGGCTCACCGTTCTGCGTGACCGTGTTGCCTTCGATCCTGACGCCGTTCCGCGCCAGCAGATTGAAGGAATGGTTAGAGGCGCGATAGGACGCCCGCATTCCGTCGTTGTTATAGGCAATCTGCCCCTTGAGCGTGTCCATGACGGCGGCTTTGATTTCCTTCTCTTCCGCAGTCAGGCGGTGCGCCTTCGGTGCTTGCGCTGCTTCCTCCGGCATGGAGGCAACGGGAGACTTGACCTCCACGGTTTTTACCTCAATAGAGGCAATCTCATCGTTCTCCCATGCAACGACCTCCGGGTCTCTTTCCTCCGTTTTCTCAGAAACAGCTTCCTTCTGGGGTTCGGTCTGCTGACGGAACGCATCCACGAAAAGTGCCGTCAGTCCGGGATTGGGTTTATCCACAAGGAAGCGCGAGGCATTCTCCGGACAGACATCAATGCTCTTTGCCCATTCCTTGAGGGGCTGCGGAATACGCCCGTCAAAGTCTTTCTGCTGAATGGTGTTTGCGAGGATATACCGGACGCGCTCCGGAGAAAACTGCTCAAGGACGCTTTTTACGGCGGCATCCGCATCCAGCCGGTTATCTCCGTAGTTGGAGCTGATCGCCGCTTCAATCGCTCTGCGGCATTCCACGTTTGCGGCGAGAGAAGCACGATATGACTCCAGCTCACCGGCTTCATAGGCATAATTCGCCGTCTCGCGGTAAATGGGGACTTCCGGCTTTTCCTCCGGAACAGCTTCCTTTACGGGAGCTTCGACTTCCATCTCTGCGGACTGTGCTTTCTCTGCCAGCAGCACCTTGAGCTTGGCGTCAATGCCCTCGATCATCTCAGCCGCCGTCTTGCGGATGGTGTCCAGAGAGCTTTTCAGCTCCTTGGTTTCCTTGCCGGAAGACCAACCGGCGATGTAGCCGAAGGAGTAGTCCGAGGTTTCAATGCCGTACCGTTGGCAGACGGTGTAGGCAACGCTTTCCGCTTCAACCTCCTTGGTGTGCCGATCCTTCTTATCTTCTGGCGCGGCTTTCTCGTCCGGCTTGACGGCGTGGAGCTTTGCGTGGGCAATCTCGTGAATGGCGGTTTTGACCGTCTGGATTTCGCTCATGCCCTCCTGAATGGCAATGCGGCTTTCAACCGGCGAGAAGAATCCCTTTGCACCGCCCGGAATGTCCTCAAAGGAAATAGGGACGGGAGATTCCTGCCTGAGCGCGTCGAAGAACGCCTCGTAGTTTTCGACGGTGCCTTTCAGCTCATCGACGATGATGTCCGGAAGCTCCTTGCCGTCCGTCTGGGAAACATCAAAGACACTTACCACCTTGAAGGCAGGACGCAGGACCTCAACCGTTTCCGTGACAGCCTTCCCATCTGCGCCGATCACCGGCTTCTGCGTTACGGGATCAATCTTCTCACGCTCTTCCTGCGCCTTGTACGGCGCGGGTGCAAGAATCTTGATGCCCTTTTCGCCCTTCATGACCTGACGGTCAAAGTTGCGCTGCCACGAGGTATAACCGGCAACATAGGTTGCCTCCGGCTTCTGCATCGCAATGAGCAGCGTGTTGTTGAAGGAATAGTTGTAGAACTTGGACATCGTGCGGAGATATTCCTTGAACCGCTCGGATTCAAAAAGCTCCTTGATGCCCTGTTCCAGCTTGTCCGTGATTTCGCGGACTTGCTGTGCATTTTTGTTTTCAGCCATCTCAAACCTCCATTTCTTATTTGCTTTTGGGCGAAGAAAACCCCGTCTGGGATTTGCTCAGTAAACGAGCCTTTACCTCAGATGGGGTTTCTCTGCGCGTCATCCGACGATGGAAGATGTTATCCTCGTTCTCCCATTCAATCAGCCGGTCAAACATATCCGGGTGCTTTGTGACCATGTGCAGCAGCTCCGAGTCACTGGCGTTGGGACAGAACCAGCAGCCGTTTCTTCGGCAGTGAGCGTAGATTGGGGAAAGCAGCCCGTTTTCCTGACAGAGCTTGTAGGCGTCCGCCTCGGTCATACCGTATTTGGCAAGCAGACTGACCTTCGTTATTCCATCCAGACGAGCAAGGCGTTTTGGCTCATCCTCCGCGATGCCGACATAGCTCACAGTGTCCGGCGAGAGTGCGGCATTGTACTTGCGGACTGGCGGGATTTTGCAGTCACGATTGACTGCACACATACCAGCCCATGCAAAGCCGCGAACCTCGCCCTTGTGCGGTCCGCGGGTGATGACATGATGGAACACCTCATCGTAGGTCTTGTCTGCATGGAGAATGGTGAACTTGACGCCCAGCTCTTTTTCACAGAAGGGCTTGAGCCGGTCATAGATGAAGTCCCTGTGTTCAGGGATTTCGCCGCTTGTGTCCTTATCAAACATGACCTCGCTGAAAACTGCCTCGTCCAGCGGCTCATTGTGCTGTGCAGCCAGCAGGAGCGTCGCTACGCTGTCTTTGCCTCCGCTGCAAGAGGCAACATACTTCGGGCGAGTCATCGATCAAACTCCATCTTGAAGCTGACGTATTTGCCGCCGCTGTCATCCAGACGGATCACCGCATCATAGAGCTGAGGCTTCTTCGGCGTGTAAAGCCCGGTCACTCGGCACCAGCCCTTGTCCAGCAGCTCCTTTGCAATCTTCTTGGTCAGCTTCTTTTTCTTACTGGAAAAGAACTTATTGTCTTCCCACAGGCAGAAGGAGCATTCCCTGTTTGAGCAGTAGAAGTTGCCCTTGCCGACATAGACCGGAGAGCCGCAGCGGGGACATTTGCCGATTTCCTCCTTGCCCGTGCCGAAACGCTGGGCTTCGGCATCGGAGAGGAACGGGTAGGCTTTCACGAGATCCCCGGTCATCTGGACAATGCCGCTGAGGAAGGCGTCTGCATCCGCATTGCCGCGTTCGATCTCCATGAGCGTGTTTTCCCATTCCGCAGTCATTGCGGGAGAGGTGATCTGTTCCGGCAGAACACAGACAAGGTTGCAGCCGTCCTTCGTGGGAATGAGGGATTTGCCTTTGCGCTCTGCAAAGCCGGATTTCACCAGCTTTTCAATGATACCGGCACGGGTCGCGGGTGTTCCGAGACCTTTCTTCTCGGTGTCATCGTCAAACTGATCGTTTCCGGCAGTCTCCATTGCAGACAGGAGCGTGTCTTCCGTGTATTGCTTCGGAGGCGTCGTAAAGTGTTCCGTAACGCTAGCGGACACACTATCCAGAACATCACCCTCATGGACTTCGGGCAGGGACTTCATGGGATCGTCCTTTTCCTTCGTCTTGAGGGAAGCCTTGAACAGCTCTTCGATGGCTTTCCATCCGTTTTGAACGACGGTCTTCCCCTTGGTTTTGAACTCGTAGCCCTCGCAGGAGAGCGTGATCTGCGTTTCCGCGTAGGTGTGCTTCTCGCCGGTTGCACACAGAAGGCGCATCCCGACAAGATTGAGGATTTTCTGTTCCGACTGAGGGAGAGCGGAAACATCCTGCTTTTCAAGCTGGACGGTCGGAAGAATGGCGTGGTGATCTGTGACCTTGCTGTTGTCGGTTACGCGGGCAATGTCCGGAGTGACCGAAACGCCGGAGAAAAGCGGAAGCTGACGGCAGACGATGGAAATGACCTGACGGGCAGTGTCCTCCATATCGTCTGTGATGAACTGACTGTCTGTGCGCGGATAGGTCAGGAGCTTCTTTTCGTAAAGCGTCTGGACGAGATCGAGCGTCTGCTGGGCAGTGAAGCCGTAGTATCGGTTTGCCTCGCGCTGCAAGGTGGTCAGATCGTAGAGCTTCGGAGGATTGACCGTCTTCGTTTCCTGCCTGAGAGAAGAAACGACGGCTTGCTTTTTCTCGCAAGCCGACGCAATCTTTTTTGCTTCCTCTTCGGTTTTGACCTTTTCCAGATCGGCAGTCAGATCGCCCTTGCCGACGTGGACGTTGAAATACTTTTCCTTCTGGAACGTGGAGATTTTCCCATCACGTTCCACCAGCATTGCAAGGGTCGGCGTCTGGACGCGCCCGATCACCAGCTTCTTGTGATAGAGCGTGGTAAACAGGCGGGTGCCGTTGATGCCGACAATCCAGTCCGCCTTCGAGCGGCTGAGTGCCGCTTCATAGAGACGGTCATATTCCTTGCTGTCCCGGAGATGGTTGAAGCCTTCGCGGATGGCGGAGTCCTCCAATGAGCTGATCCACAGACGCTTGAAGGGCTTGGTGCATCCGGCTTTGTCATAGACCAGCCGGAAGATCAGCTCACCCTCGCGCCCTGCATCGGTTGCGCAGACCAGCTCGGTGACGCGCTTGTCCTTCATGAGAGCGGACAGCACCTTGAACTGCTGTGCTTTGTCCTTCGTGACCTCAAACATCCAGCTTTCCGGAACAATGGGCAGATCGTCATACCGCCACTTGGCATACCGCTCATCGTAGGAGCTGGCGTCTGCCAGCTCCACCAGATGACCGAAGCACCACGAAACGATGTAATTGCCGCCCTCCATATAGCCGTCCTTTCGGGACGTTGCGCCCAGCACCTTTGCGATGGACTGGGCAACGCTGGGCTTTTCAGCAATGACTAAGATCAATCCTCATCACCGTCCGTTTCCCCGTCTACCGCAATTTGCGTCTCTTCATCCTCGTTGATGTACGGCTCTTCCTCGTAGCCTTCATCGTCGAAGAAGTCCAGATCCTCGTCCTTGAGCTTTCTGCCCTTGACGAACTTGATGTAGTAATAAGCTGCACCCGCAGCACCGGCAAGAACGAAGATGATGAGGATCATGCCGACGTTGGACTTCTTTTCGGGCTTGGGCGCAGGAACGTCGGTTTCTGCATCCTTGTCCGGCTCAGGCATAACGGGAGCTGTGCCGGTGCATTCGCTCATGTTGGTCTTGCAGACCGGGCAGTCGGTATTGACTTGACCGGCAGCGCATTTTTCTTTGCAGTTACAGGTGGTCAGAGCCGCCGCAGTGTCATCATCCAGCAGCGCAAGCAGATCGCTCTCATCGACCATGTTCAGGAAGTACGTCTGATACTGTTCCTCATCCTCGTTGATGGGTGCATCGTAGTCGATGACAATGAAAAAGGTGTTGCCGCTTTTCGTCTGGATAGTGATGAACTGCTTGTTGGTTGCCTTGTCATAGAGCAAGTCGCGGGTGTAGGCGTTGCCCTCATCGTCAATCGGCTCACCCTTCGGCTTTTCCGGCGCGGGAGTAGTCTCAGGCTGCTGTTCCGGCTGGGCTGTCTCCGTAACGGGAAGGTTCTGCTCGGTATCATCGGCGTAGGCAAACGCCGTCACCGAGAAGCAGGACAGAACCATGACGCAGACCGCAAGGACGGTCAGAAAACGAAACTTCTTACGCATTGTCGATTACCTCCGTATTTTCAGCGGGCTTGGTGCCGCCCTTCATGGAAGACAGGAACGCCATGATCTGATCCTTGTCCATCACCATAGAGCGCACGGTGTTGATGATTTCAAGGTTTTCCAGCTCCGTCTTCTTGTCGTACAGCTCCTTGAGCTGTCCTTCGATTTCGGACTTCTTCTTTTCAGCCTTCTCAATGTCGGAGAGGACTTTCTGATACTTGGGATTCATGCAAAACTCCTTTCTTTTAATAGGCGGGTCTTCCGAAGGCGTAGAAATGCTGCTGCCAGTAGGAAGAGTTGATGGATGTGTACTGAATGGGATCGCCGCAGTGGATCATGACCCCATCACCGACGTAAATGCCGACGTGAGACACGCCTGGGGTGTCATACGTTCCGACAAAAAAGATGAGATCACCGGGCTGTGCATTCGCCTTTGAAACCGGCGTACAGACATTGTAAAGCCCCTGTGCGCCCAGCCGTCCGGTATTCACAAGACCGCTGTTCGTGAGAACATAGCTGACAAAGCCGGAGCAGTCAAAGGACGTGTCGGGATTGGAGCCGCCCCACACATACGGATAGCCGAGATACTTTTCCGCCTCGGTAATCAGCGTTGCAAACTTCTCGTCGTTCAGGTATTCCGGGTTGACATCGTAGTCAGCGGGCGGATTTGTGATGTACTTGTCCACATAGGGAGAGTCACCGAACAGATCCTCGCGGTTGCCCAGCACCGACATATACGTTGCGTACATGGAAAGCTGTTCCTGAGACATGATGTAGACCGGGACGTGGGAGAGATTGAAGTTTTCGAGCTTCACGTTGCAGATGTAGTAGTCATACGGGACGCGGTAGGTTTCCGTGTGCGTGTTGCCGTCTGCGTCCGTCCATGTGTCGGTCTCCGTGCGGTATCTGGTTTCGACGATGACCTCTTCGGTGAGGATGTACTGCTTTTCAAACAGCATTTGGAGCGTACCCTGCACCTCATCCAGCGTGAACTCGCCCTCATGGAGAGCCGAGAGAATGGAGATCAGCACATACGGGTCATGCTCAATATCGTCCAGATCGAAGTGGTATTCATCGTAGTTGTGAGTGCTTTCGTAGGTGTCGAGATAGCGTTGCAGCTCCTGCTCCATTTGGCAATACTGCGCTTCTGCGCCCAGCATCGCGTCATCCTCGCTGAGATAAGAGGAAGCGATAACCGACGAGCCGGTAGAGGTGAGCATCGAACACGAGCTGATACCAGCACCGAGCAACACGAGAAGGGCAATTCCGACGCCGATCCAGATGAAGACCTTCTTGTTTTTCTCAAAGAACTCCTTGAGCTTGTCGGACACCTTTTCGCCGAGCTTCTTGCCGGTGCTTTTTGTGGCAGTCCCGGCAGTCTGAGAACCGGCATTTCGAGCGGCGGCATATTCCTTCTTAATGCTCTGCTTCTGGTAGTGCTTGTTCATGTTCTGCTTCTTCATCTCAGGATGCTCCTGCTGATTTCTTTCATATTGGAGCTTCGCATCAGCAGCATCCGCCTTGTGTTCCAGCTTGGAGACCTTCTCGTAGGGCTTGTTGACGCTGCTTTCCCGATGATGACGGAAATGCCGAGCGGCAGTCTCGGCAGCGATCTCCGTTTTATGCGCCGCCTCAACCGCCGAGTTTTCCTGTTCGACCTCATGGATTTTGCCATGAATGCCGGAAGCGAGGGTGTCCCCGACCTTGCGGACGGTTTTATCTGCCTCAAATTGCAACTTGCCTTTGCCCTTGGGCTTTTTCAGCTCATCCTCAAAATGAAGGCGGGTTTTGCCCTTGCCGGTCTCTTCATCAAAGATGCGTTCTTTCTTGAGAACCTTGTGCGTGGGCAGCTTTTCACGGGCGGCATCCAGACGCTCATGCGCCTTCTCGGACTTCCTTTCGAGCTTCTGCATCCGCTTCGTGGGCGGGACGGCATCGTCCGAGAGCGGCTTTGCAGAGGCAGTCTCCGCCGCTTGAGTGAGAACGGCATCTGCATCTACTGCTTCAACCGCAGAGGTCTTGCGCAGCTTGTGCGTGACAACCGTTTCGGCAATCACCGTGCCGGTATGAGAAGAAACGCTGTGCTGCTCCAAAACAGGAGGCTTGAACGGTGTTTCCGACGATGGCAGCGGTTCAGGTACATTCTGGGGTGGATTTTCTGCCTTTTTCTCTTCTGTGACGGATGTTTCAGAGGACGGCTGAGTGTCGTTATCCTCAGCGTGTTCCGCCTGAAACTGACGCTGCTGACGGCGCATCTGCACCTTTTTCTGTTCCTCCGCAGAAAGAGCTTCGGAAGGCTCGACTGTCTCAACCGGCTTGACCAGCTCTGCATCTTCCAGCCTCTTTGACACACGCTGTTCGGTGCCAGCCGTCAGGTTTTCCTCGACCGCGCCCTCTCGCGTCATCCGCAGAACTACCTTGTCGCGGGCTTTAAGTTCCGGTTCATTGGACATCAGATTTCACCTCCAATCCGCTTGTAGGCAAGCTCGGTGTATTCAGGGTTCAGCTCGATGCCCACGAAATGACGCCCCATCTGCGCGGCAACCATGCCGGTTGTGCCGCTTCCCATGAACGGGTCAAGCACAATGCCGCCTTCTGGACAACCGGCGAGAAGACAGGTTTCAACCAGCTTCGGAGGGTAGGCGGCATAGTGACCGCCCTTGAAGGGAACGGTGTTGATCTTCCAGACATCGCGCTTGTTGCGGAGCGGATTGATGTCTGCGTCCTTGATCTCGCCATGCTCACGGGGGCGGTTGATGGACTGCGGCTGAGGCTGACCGGGAACGGGCTTGCCGTATTTGTTGCCGCCCTTCATGCCGCGCTTGAGGCGTTCTGCCGTTGCGGGGGCAATCGGCTCGGAGATCGCCTTGTAGTCGAAGAAATACTTCTTGGACTTGGAAAACAGAAAGATATGCTCATAGCAGCGGGCGCAGCGGTCTTTCACGCTCTCCGGCATGGGGTTATCCTTCATCCAGATGATGTCGTTGCGCAGATACCAGCCGGTATCGCGGAGGGCAAAAGCCAGCATCCACGGAATGCCGATCATGTCCTTCGGCTTGCAGCCCTCAACCTTGTTGTTGAGAGCCACAGCCTGACCGTTTCTGCCGTTGGGGTTCTTCGGGTCAATAAAATCACCCTGATTGCCCTTTCCAGCGTAGGTGTCCGAGATGTTCAGCCAGAGCGTACCGTCTGGGCGTAAAACGCGCCTGACTTCGGTAAACACTTCCGTCAGGCGCGAGATATATTCCTTCGGCGTTGTCTCTCTGCCGATCTGAGCATCCATGCCGTAATCGCGGAGCGCGTAATACGGAGGGGACGTCACACAGCAATGAACGCTGTCATCGGGCAGAGTTTTCAGGATTTTAAGGCAATCGCCGGTATGAATGATGTCAAGTTGTATGGTGGTGTACCTCCTGTTCTGTTGGATTTGTGTTTCCATTGAAATGTTGGCTGTGAAACCCGATAACATTTCAATGGGCATCAGTCGGAGTAATACTCGTCCGGCTCGTAGTCCTCGTCTTCCATGAAGTCCTCGTCGA
>OGCN01005096.1_pt1 | contig 10691 bp, 10 predicted proteins | sample 1570181 | NCBI WGS metagenome assembly OGCN01 (sample SAMEA4370584, study PRJEB24528) | human gut metagenome | reverse complement strand
TATAAGTTGTTGTCTGCATTTCGAGATTAAAAACTGTGTTGTCGTCATCCTCAACATATATGTCGAGTCTTATACCTTTTGACTTCGCTGTCATCTGTATTGTTTCTTCATAATCAACAACAACAGCGCCAACTTTTTTACCTTCGCTTTTTTGAATCCCTATAACATCTGTTAAATAGTATTCTCCTTGTGCATTGTTATTAGATAATTTTTCTAAAGAGTTTAAAAGATTTTCAATATCAAAGCAGTAAACTCCTGCATTCATTTCATTAACCTTTAATTCTTCTTCATTACAATCTTTATGTTCAACTATCTTAAGGACTTCTTCTCCATCTCTGATGATTCTTCCATACCCTGTAGCATCATCTAATATAGATGTTAAAAGTGTTGTGCTATTTTCATTATTGATATGTTCATTAAATAATCTTCCTATCGTTTCTTCTGTTATCAATGGAGCATCTCCACAAAAAACTGCTACAGTTCCTTTTTTCCCACTTAAAAACTCTATAGCACTTTTAACTGCATGACCTGTTCCAAGCTGTTCTGTCTGAAGTGAATAGCTAACATTTCTGCTATTAGTTTTTTCTTTAACTAATTCTGCACCTTTTCCAACAATAACATTTACATCTTCAATTTTTGCCTTTCTTAATGTATCTATAACATGATTAACCATTTCTTTTCCACAAACTTTGTGTAATACCTTTGGTAAATCAGATTTTATTCTTGTCCCTTGCCCTGCTGCTAAAATAAGAGCACACTTATACATAAATTCACCTCTTCAATTATGAGGACAAAATTTCATTTTATCCATTTATTGTTCGCATACCTTAATATATTATATTTCATTAACGTTTTGATTTCAACCTTCCTCTATAAAATATATATAGCTTACATTTAACTATAATGAAATAATATACTATATTTATTTTAACAAAAAAGAGGCTATGCCTCTTTTTAATTAATATTTGATATAAATTTTATTCACTTACAGTTAGGCTTTCTTCAGAAACTGCCTTTTCATAAGCTTCTAAAATACTATCTATAGCCTCTTTTTCATAAACAAGATTCTTAATAACCTTATTGATAAATATATATATATCTTTAATTCGTAAATCAATATTGCAATAGTCAAAATCTATTATATTAACATTATCATTATCTATTATAAAGTTATGATGCGCTAAATCATTATGACATAAATAAAAGTATCTATTATCTTTCTTCATCTTTTCGTAGCTAGTCTTCATTAATAATTCTATAGCTTTGTTCATTTGCTTTTCCATAACTTCTACATTCTTTAAAAATAAGCTATCGAACTCATTTTTATATTTGTACTTTTTCACCAAAAGCTTCATTTGTTCTATATCCTTTAAATCATCAATATAATCATTAATTATATTACTGCCATATTTGCATTTTATATTTAACTCCTTTAAGTATTTTTCCATTCCCTTTGATGAAATATGAAGCTTTTCTATTGCTTTAGTACACCATGATATCTCCACTGGATTAGTAAATGCTGCTTCTCTTCCTTCAATCATATCAAGGAGAATATAGTTCTTTTCATTCCAGGTTGTTATAACTTCATTATCTTTATTCCTACAATACCTAATTACATCTTTATCTAATAAATATATATAATTTAAAGCTTCATCAATAAACTGTACATCTTCAAATTTCATATCACATCTTTTTAATATTTTCTTTCCCTTATCAGTAACTAATAAGAATACCTTTCTAAGTGGAATCATATCTTGAACATTTAAATTAAGCTTATCAAATAATCCTTCACATAAGTCATAATCACATAAAACCTTTCGTTCAACATATCTATTTTTATTCATTTTATTACCTCTCATAAAAGTTTAATACCATCACATTCTTTTGCATTTCTAAACTTACTCACTACATCCTCATTTGTAATATCAATCCTACCATTTCTACATTTATTTAAGATTTTCATAGATTCATTAGGATATATTGATAAAATTCTTAAATACTTAATACTCCCCTGATCTAATGCTGATTTATTAACAAACTCATCTATTATATTGTTTATACCATATCCTTTTTTTCTTCTTTTGATTTTTTTTATATAATTATAACAATCGCTTTCCAATAAATCATAAACAATATATTTATTGCTTCTTATATAAATTATTTCATTCTTATCTCTCTTTAAACTACTTTCATCAACTCTCCCTAAACATATTTCATATCTTTTCATGCTTCTTTTAATTATTGAAAAATAGATTTCCAAATCTAATAAGCTAAGAGTTTCTTGAGCCTTTTTTATAATACGAGAGCCTTCATCTATTAAATAATCTTCAATATAATTAGTACTTTTATTATTAATAATTTTATTTATATAATTTTTATTCTTTTTTATGTCAACTTTATATCCCTCAAACTCCCTGCCAATTACACTTTGAATTCTTGGTATAATAGCTTCTTTGCCATCTAAAAGCCTCTTATGTGCATCAGATATTAATTGAATTTGATCACTAACACTTACTTCAGCATTGTCTTTAAATTTTTCATCACTTATGATAATGCTTCTGCTGCTTAAATACTCGTAAATATCCATGAAACTATCCTCCTATTTAAAGTATTCATCTAAAAATATTTCCCGGTATTCAACATCTTCTAAATACCTAATTATCTTATTTATAAATACCTCTTCATTCCATGGCTGCTGCTCCCAATAATATTGAAGCCCTATCTGCCAGAAGCTCTGGGGAAACATAATAAAATACTTCATAATCTTTAGTTCATCATCTGTTACCTCTAGTACTTCCCGATAATTATTAATAATTAAATCTCCAGTTTTATTATTCCATTTACCATCCTTCATAACTCTTATAAGCAAGGATGATAAATCATGTATATGAGTATCTAATATACAATAATCGAAATCTATTATATTTATCTCATAATCTTTATCAATTAAGATATTATGATGAGCAAAATCATGATGGCAAAAACCTCTTTTCTTTACTTCTCTATCCATAAGAACAAAATATCCATTTCTCTCAAGACCCTTTACTGCCCTTTGCCCTCTATCAATTTCATTATCTATATGCTCTAAATAAATCCTATCAAAATCACTTTTGTATGCCTTTTGATATATTCTTTTTCTAAAATCTAATATTTCATTACATCTTGTGTTAAAAACCCTTTGCTACATTTATGCAGCTCTGCTAGTTTTATTGCTATAGCTTGAAGCTCAACAGGATTATTGAAATTACTCACTCTTGAAGGTATCCACTTAGTGATATAAGCATAATCTTCATCTATTTTTATATACTTATTTCCTACCTTATTAGGCAGTATTTCTGGTATAGTTTTAAACTGTCTTTTTTGTAAATGCTCTATGGCACTTATAATAAAATTAAAATGAGGAAAGTCATACTTTATATTCTTTATACAATATTCTCCCTCATCAGCTTTCACATTATATGAATTTTTAACCTTTGATATTGACCTAATATTAATACTATAGTTTTCTTCCACTATATCTTTTATTTCATTTATATCCATTAATGTCTCCTAAACATTCTCTCATCTGTATTATATGAATATGCATATTTTATTGTGTTTCTATCACATTAATTTAAAATGATAATATTTTATTGTATAAGGTTTTTTTAGGAGGCGCTTATTTTTGAACTTTTCTATTGATGCTCGTGGTATTAATTTATATAAAGGCTCTGGAATAGGTACTTATATTGAAAATTTAACATTAGAACTCCTTAATATAGATAAAAAAAATAACTATACAATATTTTGGGCTGGTGATAATTTTCAAAAATATAAACGTAAAAACTCCAAGGTCATATTAACTTCTAAAAAACATAATTTATTCTTTGAAAATTATTACTATCCTAGCATACTACAAGAATATAATATTAACTTACACCATATACCACAAAATGGTATGGGTTTATCAAACACCTATAACACTCCTTCCATCGTCACTATTCATGATTTAATTCCCTATATTATGCCTGAAACCGTTGGCAAAGGTTATTTAGAAAGATTCCTCACTGATATGCCCTTTATAATAAAAAACTGTCATGGTATATTAACTGTTTCTAATTATTCTAAAAAGGATATATTAAGATTTTTTCCTAACTGTCCAGAAGATAAGATATATGTTACTCCATTAGCTGCTAACACTTTATATAAACCTCTTCCTAAAGATAACTGCAAAGATTACCTTAATAAAAAGTATAAAATCACTACTCCTTTTATTTTGTATTTAGGTGGCTTTAGTAAACGTAAAAATGTTTATGAACTTATTTTATCCTTTAAAAATATACTATCCTCATTAAATAAAAATTACTCTCTTGTAATATGTGGCTCCCTTAAAGATGAAGGCCTTCGTCTAAAGGAAATTACTAAAGAGCTTCTTATAGATGATAAAGTAATTTTTACAGATTTTGTAGTAGATTATGATTTGCCATACTTCCATAACGCTTCTGACCTTTTCGTCTATCCATCTTCTTATGAAGGATTTGGATTACCTATTTTAGAAGCAATGAGCTGCCAAACTCCTGTCATAACATCTAACACTAGCTCTATTCCTGAAGTGGCTAATAATTCAGCTATTCTTATTGATCCTTTTGATAAATCTGCTTTAAGTGAAGCAATGTTGAGAAAGGTTATAAAAACAGTCTTAAATTTACTTGGAGTAATACCGCTAAACTTACTCTATCAGCTTACATTGATATACTAAGGGAAAACTAATTGACATATAAAATAAAAGGGCTTAGTTACCATAATAACTAAACCCTTTTTATTTAACCTAAATATTAACTAGCTGTTAATTTTACATTTATTGTTTTACTTTCACCATTTCTTATTACTTCAAGAGATATTTCATCTCCCTCTTCTTTACCATTCTTTACTGCTTTAAATTCATCAAATGTTGTTATTCTATTTCCATCAGCTTTAACAATTATATCTCCAGCCTTTAACCCAGCCTTTTCAGCTGAAGAAAATTCTGTTACTTCAACTACATATAATCCTTGTTCCATATTTAATTGCTTAGATAGTGCTTCATCAATAGTTCTAACTGAAATCCCTAAATTTAATATTGGCTTTGATAATGATTCTATCTTATCCTTTATATCATTTATTGGAATTGAGAATCCAATACCTTCTACTGCTTCACCACTAATCTTACTTGAATTTATACCAACTACTTCTCCCTTAGTGTTTACTAATGGTCCACCACTATTACCAGCATTTATTGCAGCATCTGTTTGAATTAAGGTAAATGTTTTCCTGGCTGTAATGAATCTGAATCTCCAAGTTCTACTGTTGCTGGTATTTTAACACTTTCATCTGTTATCTTAATCATTGCTACATCTTGATTTTCATCATAATTAACTATCTGAGCTGTAGTTGTTACATCATTACTTAATGTAACTGATATTTCTTGTGCTCCCTTTACAACATGATAATTTGTAAGGATATAACCTTCTTCATTTATTATAAATCCTGATCCAATTCCTTCAACTTCCTGAGTTTGCATGAAATATCCCTGAGTTACTGATTTAGTTGAAACTACAACAGCGGCTGGCGCAACTTTATTATATGCTTCCGTAGCACTTAAAGCTTCACTTTTAGTATCAAATTTTGATGGATTTACATTAATTGTCTTTGTTTCTTTTAAATTATCCTTTAATGCCAAATATGTTACTCCACTTCCTATGAAGCCACTACATAATGTACAAACAATAACTGCTGCTATTGTCTTATTAAATCCTCTTTTCTTTTTAACTTTAACAGGTGGCTCTTGAAAATTATAAGTATTATTATCATCTCCACTACTGTATACTACATCATAAATATTCTTATCATCCATGACTAACTCTCCCTTTCCGTTAACTATTCTATACTTATAATATAACCACCTTATGTGTCAAATATATGACAAATAGGTTTTAAATCTATAATTCATACTAATTTCACAATAAACTTTTTACTACTTTTATATATAAAAAATAGAAAGCTATAAAATAACTTTCTATTTTTTAAGATCATTACACTGCTTGATTACTCCTCTTATTCCTGCAAGTATATCAATAGCTTTACTTAATGATAATACGCAAGAATCAGTATTGCTGACAATAGATGTAGTTAAACCTTCATCTCCTAAGCTCTTTAACCTATCATCTTCATTTTTAGTTATTAAACAATAAGGCTTTCCTGTAAATACCCCATCTTGCTGAATATCTAAATTATAATTTGATAAATTTCTTAATTCATTGCTCACTGCACTGGTATAACTTGCTTTAGTTCTATGACTTGAAAATTCCTCTAAAGCCTCGCCTTCTAAATTATCTTCTAAGTCATTAATATTAACATCTAAATTTAATTTATCCAAAAGCATTGTTAATCCAATATATGAGCCTAATTGTTCTATTTTTCTTCTTATTCTTAAAGCCACATTCTTTAAACTATTTCGTGAATTTTTAATATCTTCTTCCACTAACGGATTAACTGAAACAATTCCGGCAACTGAATCTGGAAACTGCTCTGCAAAGCTAGTTAATACTAATGAACCATACTCTTCTCCCACTAATATATATGGTTCTAAAGCTCCAGATTTTCTTAATAGTATCTTTAAGTCCTGAGCCTGCTCTTCAATTGTTCTAGCTGACCCAGATGCACTAAAGCCATATCCTCTTCTATTATATAAGAAAGTTGCTACATTATCATTTTCCTCCAGCTCACTGGCAATTGTATTCCAAACTTCTAGATTTCCCCCAAGCACTCCATCAAATACTACAGTGTAATTTCCACTTCCACTTAATCTAAAATCCATTCTTTTATCATCCACTGTAATGTAATCTACTCTTTCTATTAAAGTTTCTCCTGCTATAAAGTTTGTAATTTGTTGCACAATAAAGCCTGCTATTATTATACCTAATAAAACCTTAGCTATATACTTTAATTTTTCTTTAGTAGTTCTTTGCCTCTTCATATTAACTCTTCTTACTCCATTTGAATGTGGCAATAAGTTCATTTTTTCAATCTCCTTTTATATTATTATAGCTTTAAATTAGGTTTTGCATTTAAGTTTAAATCACTTATTTTACCATTTACTAAATTAAAATATGCTGCACTTCCAATCATAGCTGCATTATCTGTACATAATACTGGTGCTGGGAATAATACTTCTATTCCTTTCTTTGATGCAGCATTCATAATCGTTTCTCTTAAGGCTGAGTTAGATGCAACTCCTCCAGCAATGGCTATCTTCTTAACATTTCTACTTTTACATGTTTCCATTACATTATCTTTTAATACTTCTATTACAGCTTTTTGGAAAGAAGCCGCCACATCTGCCTTATTAACTTCAACATTTTGCATCTTTGCTTTATTTAAGTAATTTAATACTGCTGATTTAACACCACTAAACGAAAAATCTAAAGATTTATCATGAAAATTAGCTTTTGGAAAAGCAATAGAATCTGGATTTCCTTCCCTTGCTAACTTATCTATCTTTGGTCCACCTGGATATCCAAGGCCTAATGCTCTAGCAACCTTATCATATGCTTCTCCTGCTGCATCATCTCTTGTCTGTCCTATAACTTCATATACACCATAATCTTTAACATGTACTATGAAAGTATGTCCTCCTGAAACTACTAATGAAACAAATGGAGGTTTTAAATCTTTATGTTGTATGTAATTTGCACATATATGTCCTTCTATGTGATTAACTCCTACCAATGGCTTTTTAGTTGAAAATGCTAATCCCTTAGCAAATTGTAATCCTACCAATAATGCTCCTACTAGCCCTGGTCCATAGGTAACCCCTATGGCATCAATATCTTGTAAAGTTACTCCTGCCTCTTCTAATGCTTCCTGAACTACTCCGCTGATAACTTCAATATGCATTCTTGAAGCTACTTCTGGAACTACTCCACCAAACTTTTTATGTGTATCTATTTGAGAAGCTATTATATTTGATAAAACTTCTCTTCCATTAACAACAACAGCTGCTGAAGTTTCATCACAACTTGACTCTATAGCTAATATATATTTTTTTTCCATATCTATCTATACCTCTTCTTATTACTGTTTATATCTAATGAGTATTATATCTTAATAAAACCCTATAATCAAACAAACCTTGTTAATTTTTTCTGTCTATTGTATATTCTAAATATAGTAGATATTTTAATTATATAAATTAAATCTTACATATTCATTAAATATTTATTTCAATTTATAGAATTTTAAGGAGAATTGATTATGAAACCATATGCCAAGGTAGTGGTACCAGGTTCCCCTATTTCTAAATCTAATTTTAAATTACATAATAAGGAAGGTAGAGCGATACTTCCATATAATACTGGAAAAGCTCATGACAAATATGCCTTATATGAAGAAGAAATAGCCTATTATGCTAGAAGCCAAAATCCTACTATCATATTAGAGGAATCTTTAATTGCCATCTTAAAAGTTTACTACAAAAGTGAAAAACGTCATCCTGATACTGCCAATATAACAAAAAGTATTTTTGATGGTATTGAAAAAAGCGGTCTTATAGTTAATGATGCACAGATTCGTCGAATAATAACTGAAGAATATTATGATAAAGAAAATCCTCGTTTTGAATTAGAGTTTTATGGTGAAAGTTCCTTTGAAGTCACATATACAATTAAGGAAAAAGCTACTCCTTCAGAAAAGAGAATTTATTCATCATTAAAAAAGGTCATTCCTACTACAAAAGTAAAAGAAAGTTCTACTACATCCGTGGAAAAGTGTTCAATCTGTAATGGAATAATTGATAAATCATCTTCCATAAAAGCTGATGGTGGTAAAACTTTAATCTGTAAAAAATGTTTTACAAAATTATTTTAAGGACACTCAATAATTATAGATTTTATATTTTTATGAGCTGATATTCACTTTAATCCTAAAGGACAGAATATATTATTCAATAAAGCAAAAGAAGTATTTATACCAATTTAGTATAAATACTTCTTTATATATTGTGAAGCTAAATGCCCAATTATATAGCCATCTTCTCCACTAGAAAATACGCCTTCAATTCCATGCTTTACTGTGCCACAAGCAAAAAATCCATCTTCAACAGTATTTATGGTTTTTATATCTACATTTAAGCCTCTTAATAAATCTATTTCTGGATAATACCCTACTGATAATATTAAAGAATCACACTCTATTAATTCTTCTTCCTTTTCATCAATCATTACAGCAGCCCACTCCACCCTTTCTGCTCCTCCAATTTCTGAAACTCTGGCATTATATATTACAGGAATATTAAAACCTTCAAACAGATCTAACTGCTCTTTATCTAATGTTTTTTTAACTGTTACTAAAGCTCTTATTTCAGCTCCTTCTATTAATAGTCTCCTAGCTAAAAGTGCTGACCACTTACCGCTTTCTTGTATTACAACTTCTTTTCCTGGTAAATATCCATAGAAATTAATCAATCTATGAGCTGATGCTATAGTAAAAATGCCTGAATATCTATCCACTGGAATCATTATATTACCTGTAAACTTCTCCTTACATCCTGTGGCAAATATTATTGCTCCAGCTTCAATATTATAAACACCTTTATCTGGATTAATAACAGTTATTTTTTTATCAGAATCTATCTCTAAAACTTTGCTACTAGTTAAATATTTTCCACCTAACTCCTTATAATCATTTATCATTATACTTGCAAACTCAGGACCAGTTACTTTTTTACCTAAATAAAAGCTACCAAAACCATCATGGATAAATAAATTTAAATTTCCTCCTAAATCTTCTTCCTTTTCTATGATAAGAACATCCTTTACCCCTTCTCGCATGGCCATAATAGCAGAAACCAATCCTGAAGCTCCAGAACCAATGACAACTAAATCATACTTTTCCACAAAAACACCCCTTCAATTAATTAAAAATGTAAAATAAAAAATTAGTAAACTGATTTAATTTAAATATACAATATCATAATATCTGAAACTAGTTATAAAAAATATAACTAGTTTCAGATAGAATAGTATTACTCAGTTAAAAATTTTATGTTTAGTACTTCCTTCATGTTAATTCACTTATGGTTTTAAATTACTACTTAATTTTTCATTCTTAATTCTTAATTTTTAATTTTTAATTCTGTCTATTCTCCTGCTATGGCAAGTGATTTAACCTTTATAGATGGGCTTCCTACACTACTCATAGGGAATTTTAAGTCATTTCCCACTTCTTCTATATCCTTAAGTAAATTAAAGAAGTTACCTGAAGCAGTTACTTGTTCAACTGGGAATGTCTTTCTACCATTTTCAATATAGAATCCATTAACTGCTAAAGAAAACTCTCCTGTAATAGCATTTGCTCCTGAATGAAGCCCTGCAAAATCAGTTATAATAAGCCCCTTCTCTATATTTGCCAATAACTCATCAAAATTCTTGTTTCCTTTTTCAATGTAGAAATTAGTGGGTGATACTGATATTGATGATGCATATGAATTCTTAAATCCATTACCTGTTGATTTAACACCAGCCTTATTAGCAGTCTTTAAGTTGTATAATAATGTTTCTAATCTTCCATTCTTAATAAGATAAGTTTTTTCTGTTGCCACTCCTTCATCATCAAATCCTACTGATGCAAGACCATCTTTTAAATGCGGATCATCCACTAAGTTAATTACTGATGAT
>OGCN01005080.1_pt1 | contig 10720 bp, 6 predicted proteins | sample 1570181 | NCBI WGS metagenome assembly OGCN01 (sample SAMEA4370584, study PRJEB24528) | human gut metagenome | reverse complement strand
AGACGCATAAACAGATATTGACCGTCAACGGTAAACAGGTACGTATCACTATCCCTGCCGGTGTAGCCGACGGTCAGGTGATTAAGCTGAAGGGCTACGGAGCCGAAGGTATCAACGGGGGACCTGCAGGCGACTTGTACATTACATTTGTCATTGCCGAAGATCCTGTTTTCAAACGCTTGGGCGACGACCTGTATGTTGATGTGGAAATAGATCTCTACACTGCCGTATTGGGAGGTGAGAAGATAGTCGACACTTTGGACAGTAAAGTGAAACTGAAGATAAAGCCGGAAACACAGAACGGTACGAAAGTACGCTTGAAAGGAAAAGGATTCCCGGTTTATAAGAAGGAAGGACAATTCGGTGACCTGATTGTGACCTATTCCGTTAAGATTCCTACGAATTTGACGGATGCACAGAAGGAATTGTTCCGTCAATTACAGAGTATGAACTAAAATGAATGAGTACCATGCAGACCGAATTAATTATTGTCAGTGAATACTGTCACAAATGTCATATTGAGCCTTCATTCATTGAATTGTTGGAAGAAGGCGGTTTAATTAACGTACACACTGAAGGTAGTGAACATTATCTGCTCGTGTCCGAACTTCCGGACGTGGAACGTTATAGCAGGATGTATTATGACTTGTCCATTAATATGGAAGGCATTGACGCCATTCATCACTTGTTGGAAAGAATGGAGGAGATGAAACGCGAAATGGACTCACTCCGTAAGCAGCTTACGCTATACCGCAAACGGGAAATAGAAGATACTGACTGGTAGAAAAATAGAGCTTCTGTTTGTACTAAACAGAGGCTTCATTTATAGTAAACAGAGGCTCTGATTCACTCAATCAGAGCCTCTGTTTTAATAAGACTGTTCCGAGAGAATATGACTATCGGAGATATGTACAGATTTCTTCCAGATAGTGCGCATCAATATCATCGAAACTATCCAATGAATCACTGTCAATATCCAGCACTCCGATCACGTTCCCTTCTTTCATCATCGGTACAACTATTTCCGATTTGGAATCGGAACTGCATGCAATGTGGCCGGGAAATTGTTCTACATCAGGAACAATCAGCGTATGTGCTTCTTTCCAGGCCGTGCCGCAAACTCCTCTGCCAAAACGGATACGAGTGCAGGCGATAGGCCCTTGAAACGGACCTAGCACAAGCTCATCGCCTTTCACCAGATAAAAGCCTACCCAGAAGAAATTGAAAGTCTGCTTTAATGCGGCGGAAAGATTCGCAAGATTGGCTATGAAATCCGTTTCCGTACTTATTAATGCGTATAACTGCGGGAGTAGTTCACGATACTTTTCCTCCTTGCTTCCCGCGTTGATTGATAAATTTTCTGCCATATCGGTTGTTACTTGATTTGATTTAATATACTTGGATCTTTTATCTTGTCGTCTTCTGCAAAGAAGATAATCTTCGTCAGTATTTCAGCCGTTTTCGGGTCCTCATCCACAAATGGCAGGAACAAGCGTCCGCGGTTTTGTGAATGTACCGGGAGAACGGCAATCTGTGCGCCTCCTTCCTGATGAATCACACCGCTTCCCAAGTGAATGTTGTACTTGCCCAACTTGCCCTCGATACGGACAAAGTTGCCTTCCACCTTCACATTGTTGAAATGGAACAACGGCATTGTCAGTTCCACCAATACGCTACGCATTTCGATCGTAGAGTGACTGGTTTCCGGATCTACACTTCCGGCGTGCGCCACGCTTACGGCAAGGTCTACATCCCTCATTACTTCGGAGAACACAACGGGAGGAATCTCCGAAATCTTCATGGGCTTATAATCCTTCCGGTTGTAGAAACAAACATATTCCAACGTAGGAGCTTCGATGTCGGCAGGCGAGAACCAATCGGCCATTGCGTAAATATTGGCAATGATATTCTCTTTGTAATAGATCTTTTGAAGTCCGTCCTCATAGTCGGCTACCCAACGACGTCCCTTCAGTACGGCAATTGTTTTCTGCGGTTGAATCTGGTTGCCGGCGTAGCGGCGGGATTGTGTTGCTTCCGCCTCTTCGGAAGTAGGAACGTAGAGCTCGCGGAACACCTGTTTGAAAGGTTGGCGGATTGCTTTATCGAACAGGAATTTCTGATATGCGTGCCAGTTGCCGCTTGCATACAAGTCGGTGGGGTGGGCGATGCGTAACTCGTCTTTCGCTTTTAACGGGAGGCAGACGGCGTTTGCCGTCACCAGCAATCCGTCAGTGTAGAAACCTGTTTGTCCGTTACAGATAAAGACCAGATGTTTCAGCAACGGCCATATAACGGGATTTTGCATCAGCTTGCGCAACTCGCTTTCTTCAAAACGGGTACAGTCTTCCATTGCTTGCTCCAGCATAATGCGCGAACGGGTATACTGGTCTTTCAGCTTCTTATGCACCGCTTTCAGTTCTTCTACATACGGATGTTTTTTCAGTTTGGCGGGCATACTGTTGAGCTCTTTGCCCGCTTTGATCTGCTTGATCTCTGACTTGCCTTCTTCGCTGACTTGCACGTATACTTCCACACCGTCTATCTCTTTGGGAGTCAGGTAAGGGAGCAGTTCTTTAATCAGCTCCGTTTCCATGCTCCATGTCAGGCGGGTGACGTCTCCGTAGCCGGAATTACGTGCAAGGTTTTGCAGTGCGATGCTGACGGCTTTCTTTTCGCTTTCCTGTCTTTGTGCACCGAATTCCTTGCTTTCTTTCAAGAACTTTTGCAGGTATTGGTAACGTTCCAGCAACTCCTTGTCTGCTTTGCGTCCCAATGGGATCAGTCCGTAACTCATCAACAAATCCTTGTTCCGTTTGGCAATGATTTCCTTCTTTACATCTGCCGCCTTTACCGTGCCGCTGGTTGCATCGGCAAACTTGCGGGCACGGGTGTGGCTGTTGCTGCATGAAATATATTTGGCGGCATTGTAGACTACTTCAAAGCGTTGTTTGCCAATAGTCTTGAATGCATCTTTGAACCAGTCAATATCAAATGCGCCTTCCCGGAGGTCTTCCACATCAATCGGGGTATAGCGGGCGATAATCGCTTTCTTTTTGTCATCGCAGGTCTCATTGGTATGGGCATGGAAATAATAAGCCGCGCTTGTCAGTCCCTTCCAATTGATCGCCTTCTCGGTAAGTTCTATCCATTGCGGGGCGAACATGGCAGCTTCTACCAGTCGTTCATTGCTGATTTCAGCCTGTTTTGCAAGCTTTTTCAGTTGGGCACTTGTGTCTGTCGGCAGTGGATAGCAGGCGTGGAGCAGGCTGCTCAATACTCCGCGTTTCGTATTGTTCCAGTTATAGCTGTCGCGAATGAAGGTATCTTTGCCGAATGCCTGCAGGATGCCGAGGAACGTTTTGGCTCCGTAGACATAAGACAATTCTTCGGCAAGACTGGTTACCTGCGTTTCGGAATCTCCCCGTTTCAATTCTATTTCCAGAATCCTGTCGACCACCTTTTGTGCCAGTGAACGGAACAGAGAGAAGTCGATTCCTTTGATATCGGCATACCTTTCTTTCTCTTTACTGAAACGGAAATTGTCATTCAATACTTTTGTGATAGCCTCTACGCGGCTGGGGGAGTTGACACGTCCCATCATTTCCCGGTAAACTTCTTCGGCCGGAATTAATCCCAGCATCCATGCTCGGGCGAAGTCCGTAGCCTGGAGGTAAGAGTCCGTTTCTTCCAGTTCGGGTGTATGCTCCATGTAATTGGTGAGCTTGTAGAGCTGGTAGCGTACGGTGAAGTAGCGGACGAACAGATCATCGCTGATCGGCTTTTGAGGTATTTCGAGCCAGAAGTTTACAAACTTGTTGTTGTGTATCGGGTAAACGATTTGTTTCTTTCCGTATTCCATTTTATCCCTGAGCCATGCGTGCTTGTTGGTATATTGACGGAAAATGTTTTCTGTATTCAGCAATGGCAATAATTGGAGCAGCATATTGACGGATAACTGTTGATAGGCAGCTTCATCCCTGTATTCATGAGCCAGTGCTTCGATGATATCGTTAATCTGATCGTAATATGTCAGCTTGCGGAGTTCTTTTTGCAGCCCGCGATAGACGACACCTGTATACATCCGGTTGATAAGCGGATCGAAGCTATTGGCCGATTTCTGGTCTGCTTTTCTGTCTTCCTCATCTTCCTCGTCATAATCGTCTTCATCCTGGGGAGTTCCTGTCGATGCAAGCATGAAGCTCATCATCAGTAATTTGTCATAACTGCCTATCTCTTCTTCATAGAAGGCTTTCCAAAGTTCCGGACGTCCGAGTCCGCTCAATCCTCCGTAGTTACTCCAGTTTATCAAGACACTATTGCCTATCAGGCACGCTTCCCCGTAGCTATTCTTAAACTCCGCGTTCTTATATGTTTCAATGTATTTATTCAGCTTCTTGAAGATGAGCTTTGCCCTTCCGAAGCAGATAAGTTCAAATGTTTTTCTCACATTGAATCCTTTGTCCGGAGTGATTTCCGGCAGGTTGACTTCCAGGGCAGGGTCGTACAGTCCGAAACCGTTCTCTTTCGTGTAGTGCTGTGTGACTGCCTTTTCCGTTCCGTCGCCAATCAGAGACTCTATCAATACCTTTTCCTTGGCGTTCGGTTTTCGGATTTCTTTGACAACAGGAAGAAGTTCCTGATAGATATCCTGTAGAAATTCTGTATTATGGATAGTCTTCATCATATCCAGACCGGCCAGACGGCGTTCCAATACCTTATCTGTCAGTAAGCGGCGGATACTGTCTGCCAGTTGTTCTTTCGGCTGTTTCATCAGCAGATTGATAGCGTTAATACGCATCTCGCTGTATTTGAATCGTAACAATTCCTCTACCTTCAGGTTCTGTTCGGGCGATAAAGTCATATCGGACAATACTTTATAAGCTTCGTCGCGTACATCTACCGAACGGTCACCGAGTGATTGAAGTACGTATTCTTCTTGTAATTGGCTGGTGGGAGGATTCAGTACAATGCCGATATATCCTGCTCTCATATAAGTTTCCAGAGTAGGCAGATAAGCGCAGAGATCGTCCCTTAATGCCGAGTCATGCAGCATCCAGGTGATGTATGCCATTTTGAGTACAATGTCCGAACGGGTGAGGAATGCACTTTCCCAGAAGAATATGTACGGAGAGTAAGTCTCTTTGGCAGAGATTGACTGATAGACTTGTTTCAGGTATTCATAGTGGCGGACCGCTTCTTCTTTTGTTTCGAAGTAGTCGATAAGTTGCGGACCTTCTTGGTAATTGCCGTACCGGCTGAGATAGATCCCGTTCATATAGAGAGGAAGAATGGATGCAACCACCGAAGGTTCGTTGTGCCATACTTCCAGCGCTTCTTTGCTGATGCGATGGTTCATCCCTGTATATTGCGTGCAACGCAGGAAATAGAGGAGAGTTTCTACCTGATATTTAGCACCTTCTTTGATGATTTGCGGTATAAGTGCCTGAATGTCTTCCGTATTATAGAATCCGATACTCCATAATGCCAAGTAAAGCTTGGTTGTGTCTTTGCTTTGGAGAGCCTTGCGGGCGTCCTCTTGATTATTCAGGAAATGCCGGATGAGTTCTACATATTTATTGGTGATACGGTCACTGCTGTCCTGTTCGCCGATACCTGTACTGACTGCTATGCCGCGTTTCACGGAAGCAAAGCGTTGAAGTCCGTTGTCGTAGATAATGGAAAATAGGTAGAGGTAGCTTTCGGGACAGCCTTCGTCCATTGTCTCTACGATAGCTTGCCGGAGTCCTTCTTGCAGTTTGGCAGCCAACAATAACTTCCCTTCCAGTTCGAGCAACGGACGGTATCCGCTGGCAGCAATAGCTTGAAGGTGTCCCTGATTCAGACGGTTGGCATTGTTTTCGCTGGTCAACACGTTTTGCAAGTACTCAATGACGGTGGCATTTCCTTCCGCTATTTGGGCAGCCATCCAACTCTGGCAACTCATAGCGTCTTTGATTGTTTCTATTTCTTCCGGTGTTCTTCCTCCGTTGAGTATGGCCTGTTCGTTAAACCCGGTTGCACGTAGTTTCAGAAACTGGGTCAGTGCATCTGTCACATGGTTGAGATGCAGGGTCGGGTCAACCGAACGTTGTGAACGTCGTGAATACCCACAAGTATACGGGCAACGGGCCTTGATTTTCAAGTAAGTATGAAACAGCCCGGCATATTCGTCCCCCAATAAGTAGAGAAGTAGTTTATTTAGTTTTCCGTCAAAAAGATGGGCGACATTCCTGATACTTTCCTCTCGGATGATTTCGGTGATACAAGGCTCCAATTGCTCTCCATACGTCCCGTAGCGGGTATCCATGTCAAGATATTGAATGAATACATCGAAGAGAACAGCCGTTTCTTTATCCAGCTTTTTTTTATTCTTTATTAATTTGTCCACATACGGGATGATTCGTTTATTCAAATCTTCATTGTAAATGATTCTCATGATTATCTGTTTTTTGGGGGTTATTATAGATACTTACCATAATCTTCCCGATAGCATAGTCAGTCGGATAAAGGTCAGTGTAGTTTCTTCTTTTAATACAACAGGAGAAGAAAGCCCGCCTGCTTCCGTGTCATCTATAAAGATACGGAAAATTCCGTCCTCATAAGATTGCAGCGCATTGACGATTGCTTCAGTTTCTGCGGCCGGTCTGCCGTTATAGTTTACTTCGAAGCCTACCTTTCCGGAGGCAGCCTTGTCCTCAACTTCTTCCCGAGTGAGATATTGCAATACTTCACTCTGTTGCAGGCGATCGTTATATTCGCTTACTTGCCAGCTGACAATACTTGCAATCAACTCCTGCACATTGGTGGGAGGAACAGAAAAGTCGACGGGTAGCTTTTCAATGCAGCACTTTCGCTTTCCCAGTTGTTTTACTTGAATGTATACTCTCATTGTTTACTTTATTTGGTTATTTGAATGCTTGATACAATAGCTTCCAAGTCTGCTTGTGCTTCCTTGTCGTAGACAAGCATTACTATGGAGAAGACTCTTAGTTGATCTTCCTGGAAATAACGTAACGCAATTTGCTGCACGTCATGCCCCGGCTCATCGGGAGCTCCGATATGCAATGGATTCGAGGTCTGTGTCATAGGCAGGCCGTTGATCGTTACGTTGCTTTGTTTATAATCCTCCGAAGGCTCTCCATTTGCGTTTCTCGGGAGCAGGAGTGTCAGTTCTTTTACGCGTTCAAACTCTTTCCGTGTGTCATAGGTAAGCGCGACGGCAGTTAATTGGTTTCCTCCATTGACGAGCATTAGAAAAGGAGGTTCCGCAGTGGGAGTCAGTCCTCGCGCACCTGTTATCTTATGCCAGTTTGTAGGATATTGGCAACTGAAATTTGTTGTTGCATCATAGAAAGAAAGCCATGTGTCATTGTTGCCGACAGGGGTATAAGGTGGCATTTGCAGGGTGGACGACTTGCTTGGCGTATTCGTTGCAGGCTGGTTGTCATTTTCCTCTTCCAGTTCACCGTTAAGATAAGCTTCCACGATTCCGCTTTCCCATTCCTTACGTATTTCCCGATATGTTGAAGGGATGTTCTGGCAAAGTCCGAGGAAACTGAACAGGAAGATTCCGAAGATCCCCAGTTCCCCTACAATAGAAATAGTTCTTTGTGCATCCTTCTTCTCAAATCTGTAACTGATTACATAAATGATTCCCAAAAGAAAGCCACTGAGCAATCCACCGATATGTGCGGCATTATCGATTCCTGCTTTCATGCCATATACCAGATTGTAGCCTACGAAAAGAAGGATACTAATTAATAATGCTTTCCGTTGTGCTCTCGGGATGTGGTGAAAAAGGAGAAAAGCCAGAAAGATGCCGTAAAGTCCGAAGATCGCTCCTGAAGCTCCGGCACTGATTGTTTCGGCGTGCATATAAAGACTGAAGGCTGCCGAACAAACCCCGGTGAGCAGATAGGAGATGAACATACGCCGGCATGCAATACGTATGAAGTTGCAGGTTATGGCGCGCCACCAATCTCCGGTAAGGGTTAGCGGTCCAAAATCAGCCCCCCATTTCAGTAAGGCCAGTGTGGAAGGTTCCAGGATTCCCACTCCGAAAGCCACCATTAAGATAAAGATCAGAAGATCAAGGTCCATTAGGATAGGAGTCGCTATAAATCCTTTCCGGGGAATGAAGAAACTGATAAAGGATGATTTCTTTTCTATTTCTTTGAGATATGCTTCTTCTTCCTCGGTCAACGGCCGGTTAAAATCATCTTCCAGTTTTTTGGCTTTTTGCTCTAATTCTTCCGGAGAAAGAGTTGATTTTATTTCTTCCATTGCCTTCTGCAAACTTTGGATGTTTTTTCTGTTCTTGCCATAGTCTACCAGTTGCATGGCAATGCTTTGACTGCGAACAGATATTTCTCCGTCACTTCCTTCCTGAATAGAGACTGTGATTTCCTCTCCATGGGATTTTATACTCATAGGGACATCAAAACGGACACCTTCAAGAGTGAGTTCTTCAATATTCCATTCTAACTTTTGAGAAGCTTCAAGGGCTAAAATCAGAATTTGTGTGTTTGATAAGCCAGCAAATTGTAGTGTGTCCTCATGTAAAGGCCTGAGTCTAAATGCCATATTATTCTCTTTTAATTGTTGTAAATGATTGCCTATTTCCTGACAGACAAATGTATGGAATAATAATGAGAAAAAGTAGAAATAAGTGGGGTATATTTTTATAGATATAGAGAAACTTAATTGGGTGAGACATAGCCGGTTCGAACGAAGGGGAGGGGATATCAAACAGAAAGGACCGGATTTGTCCGCCCGAATACGTAAAGATTATCATATTCGAGCAGGCAAATCCAGCCCTTGCGTTGTATAATATTCTGTTACTTCTTATAGAAAGCCAAGTCTTCTTTATCGAAGTTGCTGATAAAGTTAGCATGTTTTTCCACTTCTGCTTCCGCATAGTTCAGATATACGTGTGCAGATTTAGAGAACAGTTCGGAAGATCTGCTTGCATCCTGAATCAGCAGGTGAGACATGATGATGTCGGCAGTCATTTCCATTAATCTGCGGGCTGTGAAGTCGAGCAGTTCCTGATCTTGTGCTTCTTTCACTGCGTTGGTACTGGCTTCGAACTTATCTGCCATTTTTTTCAGACGAGACATCAGCGGTTCCATTTCCGGTGAGCAGGGGATAGCCTCGAACTCGCGTATAGTAGCGATGTAAGAGCCATTCGTTACGTAACGGATAGCGGCTACGGTCTGCAACTGAGTTGTACCTTCGTAGATACTGGTGATACGTGCATCGCGGTAGATGCGTTGGCAAGCATATTCCATCATGAAGCCCGAGCCACCGTGTATCTGTATACAGTCGTAAGCATTCTGGTTGGCATATTCGGAGTTCATACCTTTGGCAAGCGGAGTGAAGCTGTCGGCCAGTTTGGCGTATTTCTTCTGTTCTTGACGTTCTTCCGGAGTCAGTTTACGTTCGCGGGCGATGTCATCCAGTGCTTTGTAGATGTCTACGTAGCGTGCTGTTTGATACAGCAGTGCACGTCCTGCATCCAACTTACCCTTCATGATGGCAAGCATATCATAAACAGCCGGGAATTCGATAATTGCCTTTCCGAACTGTTTGCGGTCTTTGGCATAAGCCAATCCTTCGTTGTAAGCAGCTTGGCTCAATCCTACCGATTGTGCGGCAATACCCAGACGGGCACCGTTCATCAACGCCATTACATATTTAATCAAGCCAAGCTTACGGTCACCGCAAAGTTCGGCTTTTGCATTCTTGTATACCAGTTCGCAAGTAGGAGAACCGTGGATACCTAGTTTGTTTTCGATACGACGGACATTAACTCCCCCCTGACGCTTGTCATAGATGAACATAGACAAACCGCGACCGTCTCTGGTTCCTTCTTCCGAACGTGCCAGTACGAGGTGGATATCCGCGTCACCGTTAGTAATGAAGCGTTTTACACCATTCAGCAACCAGCAGCCGTCTTTTTCGCTGTAAGTCGCTTTCAGCATGACCGACTGAAGGTCGGAGCCTGCATCCGGTTCCGTCAAGTCCATAGACATTGTTTCGCCTTGGCAGATGCGAGGGATGAAACGGCTGTGTTGGTCGGCATTACCGAATTCGTATAATGTTTCGATGCAGTCCTGCAATGACCAGATGTTGCCGAAACCGGCATCAGCAGCCGCTACGATTTCTGCACACATGGTGTACGGAGTAATCGGGAAGTTCAGTCCACCGAACTGACGGGGCATGGTCATACCGTTCAAGCCGGCTTTCACCATGGCGTCGAGGTTCTGTTTCGTACCCGAAGCATATTCTACACGTCCGTTGGCGCAGTGAGGACCTTCTTCGTCAACGCCTTCTGCGTTGGCAGCAATGATTTCTCCTGTGATTTCTCCTGTGATCTCCAGTACTTTGTCGTAAGAGTCTACGGCATCTTCGAAGTCCAGCGGAGCATAATCGAATTCATCTTTATCTCTGTAATTGCGTTCTTTCAGTTCGCAAATACGCTTCATCATCGGATTGTTCAAGTGATATTTGAGTTCCGGTATGTCTGTATAATAATTAGCCATTGTTCCTTACTTACTATTTTGTTTATAATACTTAATCATCTTCGGTACAACTTCTTCAATCGTTCCGTTGATTACATAATCGGCAATCGTGTTGATCGGAGCGTCCGGGTCGTTGTTGATAGAGATGATGATACCACTTTCCTGCATACCGGCGATATGCTGAATCTGTCCGGAGA
>OGCN01005074.1_pt1 | contig 10735 bp, 9 predicted proteins | sample 1570181 | NCBI WGS metagenome assembly OGCN01 (sample SAMEA4370584, study PRJEB24528) | human gut metagenome | reverse complement strand
ATCTGTATCCGAATTGATTCGGAGCACATCAATCCCCTTCGCTTCCAGATATTCAAATACCTGCTCCATCTGTTCTGGGCTAAGCTCCATATCTGAGAAAAAGTCATTGATCTCCTGAATCTCAAGGACACTCTTTTTCTTTTTTCCAAGAGCTACCAGTTCTTTCAGCTTTTCCTCAAATTTTACAATGTTCTCTTCCATGTAATGTCCATCCTCTCATTGCTTGTTTATATTTTATCCTTAAATTATGGAAATATGCAGTCCCTTTGCATCCTGAAGTGCCCGCTTATCCTCCATGAGTTTCTGGAGTCCCGCAATGTCTGTCGGCTCCAGTCTCCTCGCCATCTCATCCAGACTGTTCTGCTTAACACGACGCACGGTCTCATTCAATGCTTTTTCCTGCTCTTCCCTAGTGGTTAATTCTCTAATCTTTGTATGGAACAATTCTGCCACTTTGCGGTGTTCCTCTTCATCTGAAAAATGATTCATGATCTGTGCCGGATTCACTAAGCCTTCGTCCATCTGCTGATACAGAAGTTCTGCTACCGTCCGATAAAGTGGCTCGGTAAAATCATCTGACCGGATCACTCTCCGGATCTGCTGTAAGACATTCGCATCATCGATCATCCATGTCAGAAGGATTCTCTGTGACTTCAAAATACCGTCGTCCGCCTCTTTTTCACGGTTTCTCGTGGTTCTCGGCTTCTCCACAGGCTTTGCAAGTCCTGTCTGTACTGCCGTCCGCACCACCAACTTCCTTAACTCGTCCACATTAACCCGGTATGCCTTTGCAACTGCTTCTATATAATTACTGCGTTCGATCTCTTCATCGAATACCGCCAGTCTCTTCGCCGCCTCGTGCATAAATCCGGTCTTTCCTTCCGGTGTATTCAGATCATAATCCCGCTCCAGCATCTCCAGTCCAAACATAAATGCATTGCGTGCTTTCTGAATCCGTTCCTCAAATGCTTCCGTCCCCAGATTCTTGATAAATTCATCCGGATCCTTGTATGGATCCATGCGGATTACTTTTGCCGTAATCCCCACATTCCGCAAAATCGGCATTGCTCTCAGAGCTGCCTTTGTTCCTGCTTCATCACTGTCATAAGTCAGATATACTTCATTCACATACCGCTTGATCAGTGATGCATGTCCCGGCGTAAGTGCCGTTCCCAGTGATGCGACTGCATTGGTAAAGCCTGCCTGATGCAGGGCAATCACATCCATATAACCCTCACATAGTATGAAATACGGTTTTCTGGAACTTCTTGCCCGGTGAAGTCCATAGAGATTCCGACTCTTATCAAAAATCGGTGTCTCCGGTGAATTCAGATATTTAGGCTTACCATCTCCCATCACACGTCCGCCAAATCCAATCACTCGATTGTTGGCATCCATGATCGGAAACATAACACGATTCCAGAACTTGTCATACGGTCCGTGACGCTCGTCCATGGAAATGAGTCCTGCCTGCATCAGTACCTCATCCGTATAGCCCTTGGTTTTCAGATACCGATACAGATCGTCACTGTATTTGTTAGAATAGCCCAGTCCAAATGCCACAATCGTCTCATCACTCAGTTCCCGCTTCTTCAGATATGTATATGCCGTTCTGCCCTGTTCTGTCTTAAGCTGCGCGTAAAAATACTTGGCTGCTAACTTATTGATCTCAAGTAATGTACTCTTCAGGTCAGCCCGTTCTCTGGCCTCCTTAGAATACTCGATCTCCGGCAGGTCTACTCCTGCCCGGTCTGCCAGTACCTTTACTGCTTCCGGAAATGAATAATTCTCATATTCCATCAGAAATGTAAATACATTTCCTCCGGCTCCACACCCGAAACAGTAGTACATCTGCTTCTGTCTGCTAACCGAAAAAGACGGGGACTTCTCATTATGAAATGGACATAGTCCAAAATAAGAACATCCACGATATCATTCTTCTGTCGTACTTCCTCTATTAATTCTTCGGGATAATACATAAATCTGCTGCATCCTCTTTTCTAGTCTTTGGGAATACTCAAAATACTCCCTATTTATATAAATTCGACAGAACTTTCTGATTTCCTTTAATTTTTCCAACATTTCGGAATAAAATATTCCTCAAATGTATGAACTGCGTAGGAATCTGTCATACCTGCGATATAATCACACGCTATCTGTTCTCTTGACGCGGCGCCATTTTCCAGCATATTCAAAAACTGCTCCGGCATGAGTTCCGGTTTTTCCATATAAATATGATAAAGATTCGTAATCATATGCATCACCTTCGCCTCTTCTCCCTTTGCCACCGGATTCAGGTATACATGTTCAAACAGATACTGTCTCAGCCCACGCATGGCTTTCCACACCTCATCCGACATATGGATCTCCGGGCGATCCATACTCTGCGTAATCACATCATGCACCATGCGATTCAGCCTGGCTTTGCTGGAATGTCCCAATATGTCGGTATATTCTGAAGGCAGATCCTCCTCTTTTAAAATGCCACCTCGTACAGCATCATCAATATCATGATTGATATAGGCAATCTTGTCCGATAACTGCACCAGTTTCCCTTCCAATGTTGCCGGACATCCGCTAGATTTGTGATTACGGATTCCATCCCTCACTTCCCAGGTGAGATTCAGCCCCTTCCCCTGTTTTTCCAACACTTCGACTACGCGTACACTCTGCTCATTATGCTTGAACCCCAATTCACATACTTCATTCAAAGCCCGCTCTCCGGCATGTCCAAACGGCGTATGCCCGATATCGTGTCCGAGCGCAATCGCCTCGACCAGATCCTCATTGAGGCGCAGTGCCTTTGCGATCGTTCTGGCATTCTGCGATACCTCGAGTGTATGGGACAGCCTCGTCCGGTAATGATCGCCCTTCGGCGTCAGAAACACCTGCGTTTTGTTCTTGAGACGCCGGAACGCCTTGCTGTGCAGGATGCGGTCTCTGTCACGCTGAAATACCGGTCTGATATCACACGGCTCCTCATACACATCTCTGCCCTTAGAATGAATGCTGAGCGTGGCGTACGGACTTAAGGTCTCGCACTCCATTCTCTCTATTTCTTCCCGTATCGACATGTATTATCTCCTCTTTTTCGTCACGCACTACGCAGTGACTCCATATATATAATTCTGCGTCCGGAGTGGATTTCCTCTATTTTTTTCGACACAGTTTGAAAAAATCATGTTTCCTTGCGCTAAAAATGCTATACTATAACCACCAAATGAACAAGGAGTGTGGTACCATGGTTTTATTTCTGCTCATCATCCTTATTATGATTTCGGTATATTGGAGACCAATGTGGGGAATTCTAAGAGGTCTGCTGCTCGGCTTTCTTTTTTTAATCGGGGGCAGTTCTCTGAACATCCCGGTTCCGGTTTCGTTTGTGGTATTTGTTCTCTACTGCCAGCTGGGCACCCCCTGGCTTCGCAAGACAAACTACCGGCAGACAAAAGCGACAAGAACATTTCACGAATCGACAACCACCGACGCGGATCACTCCACGTACACCACGGAGCAGTACTATTATGCCTATGAGGTGGACGGCACGGATTATACCAACGTGCATAGCATCTATCCGTATAATAAGAAGCTGCATGCGGAAGCCAAAAGCGCAGAATGTGAAATTTTCTACCATCCGAAAAAGCCGAAGAAGATGTTCTGCCCGGAAGATATCGCAAAAGATTACTACACGATATGGATTCTCCGGTTCCTGATCGGCGGCACTATCATTGCAACAGATTTTTATTTTTAATTTATTATAAAATGAGAAAGGCAGGTCAATAAGCATGAAAATAACAATCGCAAGACAGTGTGGAAGCGGCGGGCACAAAGTCGCCGACATTCTGTCCGAAAAACTGGGTATGGAGATTTTTGACAAAAAAAGATTTATTGAAGAGTCTAAAAGAAGAAACGTCTATGATGAAAACGCAAATTTTCTGAACGAGAAACCGATCGACAGTTTTCTTTACAGTCTTGTCATGAGCTATGGTTCTAAAAATCCGCGTGAACGATATATCCGTTTTGTAAAGGATGTCACGGAGCAGGAATCCTGTATTATCATCGGCAGATGTGCAAACATAATCTACAAGGATGACCCGGACTGTGTGTCCGTTTATCTCCACGCCGATCCGGACATACGGAAAAAGAGAATCCAGGAGCGCGACCACGTATCTGAAAAAGAGGCTGCGGAGACATTACGGGAAGTAGATGAAAAGCGTTCTGCATTTCAGGAACAGTGCACGGCAACCCGCTGGGGCGACGGCAATGAGTATGATCTTTGTATTGATACAGGGAAAATCGGTATCGAGAAAGCTGCCGAATTAATTTTGCAGTATATAGAATACAGGAAATGAAAAAGCGGGAAGCCTTCACTCTCAAGGCTTCCCGCAAATAAAAAATGCAGGAGATGGGACTTGAACCCACACGATATTGCTACCACAGGCACCTGAAGCCTGCGCGTCTGCCAATTCCGCCACTCCTGCATAATCTTCACGAATATTTGTGATGTAATGCGGAAGATGGGACTTGAACCCACACGTTCGCAATGAACACAAGATCCTTAGTCTTGCTCGTCTGCCAGTTCCGACACTTCCGCATTTCGGTCACTCATCGTGACGACTTGATAATAATACCAAACGCATCTCAAAATGTCAATGCTTTTTTCGAAAAAATTTAAATAAATTGTTCAAACAATTCGTGCAACTACAGATATTTCTCGTCAAACTCCTCTTTATGCAGCGGCTTTCCAAAGTAAAATCCCTGAATCAACTGGATTTTCGTCTGCTTGAGTGCATCAACCTGCTCTTTCGTCTCGACGCCCTCCACACAGACATGAACGCCGATCGTCTGGGCAAGTTCCGCCACCATTTTCACGAAGGCGGCGGAAAATTCATCCTTCCCGATGTCAATGATAAAACAGCGGTCAATCTTGATGACGTCGATCGGCATTTCCCGGATATGATTGAGTGAGGAATACCCCGTCCCGAAATCATCCAGCGCCACACGCACGCCAAGTGCGCGAATCTCGGAAAGAATCTTCTTCATCCGGCTCATATCGTTGATCGCCAGCCCCTCCGTGACCTCCAGGGTCAGATTCTCCGGTACAATCCCCGTCCGTTTGATGACCGAGCGCACCTGCTCTACAATGTCATTCTGCAGCAGCTGCACCACGGAGAGATTGACATCTACCTTGTAATCCGGATGCCCCATATCGTTCCAGTATTTGCACCGCTTGCACGCCTCCTCGAGGACATACGCACCGATCGGGTTAATCAGCCCCAGATACTCCGCCAGCGGTATAAAATCCGTCGGAGCAATCAATCCCAGTTCCCCGGAATTCCAGCGGATCAACGCCTCCGCACCCACGCACGGATTGGATTCCCTGGTCACATCCACGATCGGCTGATAGACCACCTCAAACTCGGAAAATGCATTGTTGGTCGCATTGCGCATATTTTTTTCCATATCGAGGCGGCGGAACGATGTGGACTCCACGTTCTCATCGTAGAACTCCACACGGTTCTTGCCGGAACATTTTGCGGCGTAAAGCGCAATATCCGCCTTCTTGATCAGCTCCTCCACCGTGTCGCCCTCTGTCGGAAAACGCACAACGCCCATACTCATCGTACAGTAGTAATCCGCCCCCTTAAGCATCCACGGCTTGGAAAACAGCGTGCGGATGTCGTTCAGAATCTTCTGCAGCATCATGATCTGCCGATGTGCAAGAATAATGATAAACTCATCTCCGCCCATGCGGTAACAGTTATTTTCCACACCCGGAATCCGACGCAGGCTGTCCGATATATTTTTTAACAGGATATCCCCGTACTGGTGTCCCAGTCCGTCGTTGATATGCTTAAAATCATCGAGATCAATGTAGAGCAATGCACCCTCACCGCCGAACTCCTTTGTCTGTTCAATGCAGTGCGCAAGATCCTGCTCAAACCGCATACGGTTGTAAAGCCCGGTCAAAAAATCGTTGTTTGCCTGCCGTTCGATCTTCTGCTGATACAGCTTTTTGTCCGTCACCTCATAGATGGTATACAAAAATACACTTCTTCCGTCGACCCAGTGGATTCCTGTGCGGTGATAGTCAAACCAGCGTTTTTCCTGCTCCAGATAGATCTCGCGGAAGCAGTCCGTATCAATGCCGCCCGATTCTTCCCGCCAGCAGTTCTCCAACATGTCCGGCGCGGCATCGTCCGGCAGAAATGCGCGCAGCCGCTGGTTGCTGTAGAGAATCCTTCCACTGACCGGATCCTTCACATAGATTCCGCAGCCCACGTTCTCTAAAATCGCCTCAAGGGACGCATACGAACTCGCCAACGAATTTTTTGCAATACGCTTCAGAAGAATACTCTGAATAATCCGTCTGACATCGTTGACGAACTTGACGTCCGTCACTTCCCAGTTCCGCTCCTCGTGTTCTTCCAAAAAGCACAGGTACATCTCCGCCCTGGTATTGACCTCGACCGGCAGAAAAATGCCTGCCAAAAGCCCGTGCGCATCAAAAAACTGCCGGAACACCTCCGGCATCATACTGTTTGAAGAAATCATATACGGTTTTCCGTTAAAAAAGGGCATCTTCTCACGCGACACGCCGGACCATTCCCCACGCACTGAGTCCATTCCGGGCGCCGCATATTCACAGATCATCTCGATCTTCGAGTGCTCTTTGTTCTCTTTTAAGAGCGCACCGCGCGAAATCTCCATATACGCGCAGCATTCCCGCAGAATGTCGTGCACGATCTCCTCAAAGCTGTTTTCCGACTCTAACATCTTTACGATGGAAGTCATCACCTCATTCCTGTGAAGTTCCGCTTCCATCTGCGTCTCAGACTCGCGGCTCTTTAACACCGCCTCCTGTGCCATCAGTTCTTCCATCTTCACGGCGAACATCTGCTTGGACAATGTCTCCAGAAATTCCAGTGACTTATCATACCGTTCCGGCGTCGTGCGCATGACATAAGATGGAACATCCCCGCCTTCCCGATCCATAATTCCGATGACGATCCAGATTGCCGCCGTCTTCCCGCCGATCTTGATGGACACGCCGCACATTTTCACCAGATCATTTCCACAATCCTCTTCGAGCACACTTTCGATTCCGTCATCTAAAAGCCGGTTCATGAGCGTCATATGCCGTTCCACTCCGGTCAGTCCGTGAATGTACGCCAGTTCCTCCTTAGAACCGTATGCCTTTGTGACAACTCCGCGCGTTCTGCTCAGACACACCAGATACACATTATTGGCATCGCAAAACCGGTCCTGCAGATTCTGCATCAATGTCGCATCTAACAATCCCAGATCGGTATCCTGCGACGCTTCCTGATTCATCCCCCTTGAAAGTGCCATATCTTCCTCATCCTTTATACTGAATTACAAACAGATAAAACTGATCCTTTTCCCGGATACACTGCTCGGCAAGCAGCCGGTAAGCGCTTCTTATGCGAAGCTGTTTTCTGATAAATCCCTGCTCATTGGAATAGAGCACAAGAATTCCGTCCGCTTTTAAAAGTCCGGCTGATTTTTCAAAAAATCTGCCGTAAAAAGTGTCCGTCTCTTCCTTTGACTTTCTTCCCCGGACAGGCATATTGGTGATGATCTCGTCAAATAGATATGCATGTGTAAAATCAAAATAATCACGGTTGATAAAATTGATTTTCTCCCCCGCATATGATGCATTCTCCCTGGCTCCCCGGATCGCCTCGCCAAAGATATCAATTCCGTATTTTTCCCGTGCCGGGACACGGATATCCCGCTCGATCAACATCGTGCCGACACCGCAGAACGGATCGAGAATCTGCGCGTTTTCTTTTAAATACGGCTCTGCCAGCGCCACAATCATTGCCGCCGTCGCCGGATGAATCGAAGCTGCCACCGCATTTTTGCGGTAGGCAAAGCGTCCATGCGCAATCGTAAGAAGTTTCAGAAAGCAGGCGTAACCGCCGTCTCTTTTCTCCAGAAGCCGCAGTTCAATCTCATAATCCGACGGTGCATTCACAAGCATCCTGCCGGACAGCCGCTCCAGCTCCGCGGAAAACCGTCTGGCAAACGTGCTCTTTTTGTCTAACGGCATGTGGCTCTTTATTTCCAGTCTGAAATAAAACGGCGTCGTCTCCCGGTGCGCCTGTGTAAGGAGCTCCCGCAGATTGGAATCCCAGACCGCCTCCGCGGCTCCTAAGGCATCTTCCGGCACCGGCTGCGCCGTGCGCACCGGAAACAATAACTCGCGGTAAGTCCTTATCGACGCAAACGGGCGGACGTCCTTCGCATGAACCAGCACACCGAGCGGGTGCAGTTTCTCACTGCGTCTGACCGATGCGGACACCGCTTTTACCTCCTCAAGCGTCACGCCGCGCTGCTCCCGGTTTGTCGCGAGCAGAAAATCCTGCGGCTCTGTGAATCCCACAAACGTGTGACGGGTAATTCCCTCCGCCGCCGTAATGATACGTTCCAGTTCCCGCAGTTCCTCATTCACATGCTTTTTCTCATTCTCGGGAATCTCCCGCGCCAAAAGTGCATCCCTGTGTTCTTTTAACGCTTCCAGATACGGGGATACCTCCATCCCTGACAAAGCCGTGAGATACGCGCTCCTTACGAACAGCGTCTGCTCTCTCTCGTATGCATGAAAAAGAGAACCTGCCGTCTGTAAAAGCCCGAGACTTCCAAGCAGAAGCGCCGCATTTTTGCGCACCTTCGGCTCATCGCTCTCCAGCAGTCCTGTGAGCAGTGCCCCGTCTCCCACCAGAGACAGCAGGGTTTCCCTTGCCTGTGGGTCCTTGCACTCGCTTCGCAGCAGACTCAAGTTCTCTCTTATATTCTGATTGTTCTGTAATTCTTTATAATATTCGTGAATCATACCGTATACCTACTACCCTTGATACTAGGTATTCTACGATATTTCCTCATTTTTGGCAATACCATTCACATCAATGTAGGTCAGCAGGTCCTGCTTGAACACAAGCCACGCATCCTCATGCTCCACATAGTATTTCGGGCACATTTTCCCCGTCACATCATAATGGCGGATCACATCATCCGTAGTCAGGTCATAGCGTCCCATCAGCCAGGCGGTAAGCTCTATCAGCGACTGGTAGGTCGCATCGGTAAACTCTCCCGTCTCATCCGGAATACAGCACTCGATGGCTATCGTGTCTTCATTCCGGTCATTCGACGCGTAGGCAATCTCGTTGCACGGAATGCACTGCACAATCTCCCCGTCCATGCCGATGACGAAATGACTGCTGGCATACGTCTCCCCTGTGTCTTTCAGATTCTCAAAATAGCTGCGGTTCTGCTCCGCTGTCGTGCCCGGATTCGCAGTATAGTGGATCACGATGCCGTTCACCTGGGAAAGCGCCGTTCCCGGCCGCGAATATTCGTTGTAATCCAGCAGTTCTACCTGATAGTCCGGCGCCTGTGCCACATACTTTACCTCGTACGCCATCACCGGCTTTTCTTCATATAGAAGCTTTTTGATCTGTCGTGTGCCAAACCAGACCGCCAGCACCAAAAGCAGCGGAATGCCGATCAAAAGCACTATGCGCAGCCGGCGTCTTCTCCGAAGCCTTTTGCGCCGTCTACGCCTTTTCTCCTCATACCTACGCCGTTCTTCTCGCCTGTATTTCTCTTCCTGTTCCTCTCGCATTGCTCCATCTTCCCATCTGTCCGTTCATTCTGTCGTGCTCTCTCTGCGGTTCCACGCGCGCCTCTTTTTTCATTTTGCACAATTATTTTCGTGATTTTTTACAAAATTTTTACTATCTTTTTGTTGCTTTCTTCTAAAACAAGTGCTATACTCTGTCAAGGAAAAAGAAAGGAGGCGTATCACGATGAAATATACCATAGATCCAACTATGACTTACAGCGAAGCAGTTCTCTTTTATGAAGAATATCTCACTGCTGCCAAGGCTGCTGGGAAAAAGCCGGTATCTTTCCTGCACTTTATCACAGGTCGTTACTAGAAGGCTTTTCCCTTCTTTTTTATCTTACATCAGATGAGAATTTCTGTGTTTTAAATTTGTCTTAATTTCTCTTAATTTCCACTGAACTTTTACCGAATAAAATTTGTTTTCATTGCAGGTTCCCGCTCCGGGAATGTGATTCCCGCTGCCGCTCCTGCCTGAATACATTTGAGCAGCCATGCCATATTGCTGCCCAGCGTGCGCATGGTCTGCAGTCCCTCTGCGTCCTGCCGTACCTCGTCCGGCGTATTTCCGTGTACCTGGTTCCAGTACTGGGAGGAAACCACCGGCATGGAATTGATCGTGAAATATTTGTTCAGCTGATCAAACGCGGATGCCGCGCCGCCGCGTCTGCAGCTCACCACTGCTGCCCCCGGCTTTCCGGCAAACACATTTCCCTTTCCGTAGAATGCGCGGTCGAGAAACGAGGTGATGGCACCGGATGCCGCCGCATAATGCACCGGCGAGCCGAATACAAAACCATCCGCCGTCTTTGCTTTCTCAACAAATTCATTTACCGGATCATTCACAAAGCAGCGTCCGTTCTTAAGACAGACATTGCAGCCGATGCAGCCGGCGATCGGCTTTGCACCCACCTGGAAAATCTCGGTCTCAATGCCGTTCTTCTCAAGAGCACCTGCCACCTCGCAGAGCGCCGTATAAGTGCATCCCTTTTCTCTCGGACTTCCGTTTACCAATATTACTTTCATGTTCTTTCCTCCATCCTGGCAGATTCCCTGCCCTCTATTCCATGCCACTTTCCCTGTGAT
>OGCN01005071.1_pt1 | contig 10738 bp, 7 predicted proteins | sample 1570181 | NCBI WGS metagenome assembly OGCN01 (sample SAMEA4370584, study PRJEB24528) | human gut metagenome | reverse complement strand
GGGGCCGTCTATTCAAGCCTGTCCACCTGGATGGCGCCGGAATCTGAGCATATCTCCTACGTTCATGAACTCGCCGGACACCACATTGCCGTCGGACCAGAAGGATCCACCACGGAGCTTTCCGCCCGCACCGCTCTCAAGGCAGCCGGGCTCAATATTGCCAACACTGCCCTTGAAAACTACAGCTTCTCCGCCAGCGTGGACTCTGTCTTAAACGGTAAACTCGACGCCGTCCACAGCTTCGCCGGAATCCCGGTCCACAGCCTGACCGACCTGGCCAGCCAGACGCCCTGCCGCCTGCTGGAGTACACTGACGAAGAACTGCAAAAAATTCTTGCAGCCAGCCCCTTCTACGTCCGCGCCACTGTCCCAGCCGGTACCTATCCGGGACAAACCGAGACACTGAAAACCTTCGGAATCAAATGCCTTCTCTGCGTGGACGCATCCATGGACGAACAGCTGGTCTACACCATCACCAAGATTCTCGACGAATCCCGTGAAGAACTGATCAGCGCCCACCCATCCTTAAGTAACTTATCTGATCCGGAATATATATGCAGCCAGCTTCCTATTCCGCTGCATCCGGGAGCTGAGAAATATTATACGGAACAGGGGCTGTTGAAAACAGAGTAACACCAAAACCTGGCGCATGGACGAATTTTCCTAAGACAAAAAAGCCAGGGCTGCAGCATTCCGCAGTCCTGGCTTTTTCGATGCCCGATTACCTGATTATTTTTACTTCCGGATCTCCCGCAGCAAATTCACCATCTCGATTGCTCCCATCGCGCAGTCAAATCCCTTATTTCCGCTCTTTGTTCCCGCTCTCTCGATCGCCTGCTCGATCGTATCCGTCGTCAGCACGCCAAACATAACCGGCACGCTGCTTGCCAGAGAAACCTGTGCGATTCCTTTCGAAACCTCGCTGCACACATAATCATAATGGCTTGTGCTTCCACGGATAACTGCACCCACGCAGATCACCGCATCATACTTTCCGCACTTCGCCATCTCCGACGCAATCAGCGGAATCTCAAAAGCACCTGGAACCCACGCAACATCTACATCCTCCTCCGAGACATTGTGACGGCGCAGCGCATCCTGCGCGCCTGCGACCAGTTTCGAGGTGATAAACTCATTGAATCGTGCCGCCACAATTCCGATCCTCATATTATTTTCCGCTACTACGTTTCCTTCAAATGTACGCATAAGTACCATCCTTTCCGACGATCTATTTTCGCCTGTCACTTTTTCTATTTAAAATTCAAAATATGTCCCATCCGCGCCTGCTTCGTTTTCAGGTAAAATCCATCATACGGCGTCGCCTCCATCTGAATCGGCACGCGCTCCTTGATTTCCATGCCAAAATCCGAAAGCTGATATACCTTATCCGGGTTATTGGTCAGAAGACGCAGCGTCTTGATTCCCAGATCCTTTAAAATCTGTGCCCCAATGTAGTATTCCCGCAGATCGCCCTTAAATCCCAGCGCCAGGTTCGCATCCAGCGTGTCCATGCCGCCATCCTGCAGCTTGTAGGCGCGCAGCTTATTTAAAAGCCCGATGCCGCGTCCTTCCTGCCGCATATAGAGGAGAACGCCTCGTCCCTCTTTCTCAATCTGGGTCATCGCCGACGCAAGCTGCTGTCCACAGTCGCACCGCAGGGAACCAAATGCATCGCCGGTCAGGCACTCCGAATGCACGCGGCAGAGTACATCTTTCCCATCTCCGATATCGCCCTTGACGAGTGCCACATGGTGTTCTCCATTTAAGAGATTCAGGTAGCCATACGCGCGGAATTCGCCGTATTTCGTCGGCATCCGCGTCTCCGCCACACACTCGACCAGCTTTTCATGTCTCTTGCGGTACTCCTGCAGCTGTTTAATGGAAATCATCGCCAGACCCCATTGTTCTGCCATCGCAAATAATTCTTCCGACCGCATCATCGTTCCATCCTCGCGCATGATCTCGCAGCACAGACCGCACTCCTCAAGACCGGCCAGACTCATCAGGTCCACTGTGGCCTCGGTGTGGCCGTTGCGCTCCAGCACGCCGTTGGCCTTTGCCATCAGCGGGAACATATGGCCCGGCCGGCGGAAGTCGGACGGGCGGGCGCCGGGCTGCACCACGGCGCGCGCGGTCAGCCCGCGCTCTTGCGCCGAGATGCCCGTTGTGGTGTCGACGTGGTCGATGGACACGGTGAAGGCGGTTTCGTGGTTGTCGGTGTTCTCGGTGACCATTTGGGGAAACGCCAGCTTTTGGCACAGTTCGGCGGACATAGGCATGCAGATGAGCCCCTTGCCGTGTACTGCCATGAAGTTCACGTTCTCGGTGGTGGCGAACTGCGCTGCGCAGATGAAATCGCCTTCGTTCTCGCGGTCGGGGTCGTCGGTGCACAGAATGATCTTGCCCGCGCGCAAATCATCCAGCGCCTCTTCGATCGTGCTGAACTGGAATGACTTGTTCTCTTCCATGGGGTGCTCCTTCGTTAGAATCCATGCGCTGTCAGAAATGCTTGGGTGATACCGCCGCTCTCGGCCGTCGCGGATGGAGGGGGGAGGGGGGCGCCGAGGAACCGTTCGACGTACTTCCCGCCCATATCGGTTTCGAGGTTCACCTCATCGCCGACGCGCTTGAGGGAAAGGGTCGTCTCGGCCCGGGTGTGGGGGATGATGGACACGGCGAAGTCGGCGTCGGTCAGGCGCGCCACTGTGAGGCTGATGCCGTCGATGGCGATGGATCCCTTCATGATGATGTGGCGCAGGGCGGTCGCATCGGCTCCGATGGTGTACCACACGGCGTTGTCGTCGCGCTGGATGCGGCGAATCGTGCCCACCGCGTCGATGTGCCCCGACACCAAGTGTCCGCCGAATCGCCCGTCGGCCGCCATGGCCCTCTCCAGGTTCACGGGGCTGCCGGCATGCAGGGCGCCGAGGTTGCTGCGTCGCAACGTCTCGTGCATGACATCGGCGCTGAACTGGGTCGCTCCCAGCGAAGTGACGGTGAGGCAGACGCCGTTCACGGCGATGGAGTCGCCCAGCCGAGTTCGCTCGAGCACGGTGCGCGCGTCAATGGACAGAACGGCCGAATGGGCGCCCCGGCGCAGCGTCCTTACGGTGCCGATTTCCTCTACAATGCCGGTGAACATGGTGTCGCCTCGCTTTCGACTGAAGGGGAAACGGCGCATTCTAAGAGCAGATCGGGCCCAAGGGCGGTGACGGTGGGGGAGGAAAGGCAAAGCGCGTCGGCGGGCAGCGCCACGCCCCGACCTGCCACCGGCCCTGGCGCGCTTGCTCCCCCGAAAAGCTTCGGGGCGATATAGGCTTGCACGCGGTTCGCCAGTCCGCCGTCGATGAAGGTGCCGTGCAGCGCAGGGCCGCCTTCGACGAGGATCGAGTCGATGCCCAAGCTGCCCGCGTGATCGAGAAGGGCCGGCAGGTTCACTGCGCCGTTGCCCCCTTCCGCCGGCGGCGACGCCCAGACGGAACATCCGGCCTCGCGCAGGGCGCCTGTGCGCTCGGCGCTCGCCTGCGGCCCCACCGCCACCAGCGTCGGTATCTCTTGGGCTGTCCGCACGAGCAACGCATCCAGGGGCAAGCGCCCTTGGGAGTCGACCACGATGCGCAGCGGCTGCCGCCAGGGGCCGCCTTCCAAGCGGCAGGTAAGCGCGGGGTCATCGGCTAGGGCGGTGCCGATGCCCACCATGATGGCCGCGAACCGGTGCCGGTCGCGATGCACCCGCTCGCGCGCTTCGGGCCCGGTGATCCACCGGGATGCCCCCGTGCGCGTGGCCGCTTTCCCGTCCAGGGTCATGGCGTATTTCAGCACCACCAAGGGGCGCTCGGTGGTAATGAAGTGGAAGAATACCTCGTTGAGGTGCCGGCACCCCTCTTCCAGGACCCCCGTCTCCACTACCGTGCCCGCCTCGCGCAGCTGCGCGCACCCTTGGCCCGCCACCAAAGGGTTCGGGTCAAGGGCGCCCACGACGACGCGGGCAATGCCCGCTTCCAGGATAGCGTCGGTGCAGGGTGGCGTTTTGCCCCAATGGCAGCACGGCTCCAGTGTGACGTACAGGGTGCTTCCGGCGGGGTCTTCGTCGCATGCGGCCAGCGCCTCCCGCTCCGCGTGGGGCTGGCCGCATGCGGTGTGCCAGCCCTCGCCGATGATGCGGCCGTCTTTCACGATAACGGCACCTACGAGTGGGTTTGGGCTGGTCCAGCCAGTCCCTCTCTCGGCAAGCGCCAGCGCACGGGCCATGAAGGCTTCGTCGCGTGCGAGTTGCTCTAACTTCTGGGACATCGCTCACCTCCAACGCATCGCTGCGACCTTCGGGCGCCACTTCCGAAAAGATGAGCGGACGATTGCGAAAAAAACCCTGAAACCAAAAGGTTCCAGGGCTTCTAACTGTCCGATGCGCTCCGCTGGGGAGCACTTCCTATCTTCTTCCATTCAGACTGTAACTGTCGGCTTCGGAATTTCACCGAATCAGCCGCAAGCGCAAGACGTGCGGGTCGTGGGCTGTACCACCGGTGGGGACTTTCACCCCGCCCTGAAGATCATGTTCAATTGTTGATCGATCATAGTGCTTTATGGAAGCCCGCGCAACCCACGAATTGGGAAATCTGTGGATACCGTTGGCGATTGCTCGGGGAGTTGCTCGGGACGTGGCGCTTCTTTCCAGGGGCGCGCCACAGCCGCGTATCCGACAAACCTGGCGATGCGCTCGTTCTCTGCGCGCGGCCCCTTCCGTAGAAAAACCGTGCAGCGCGGCAGCTGGGTTTTCCCGTTCGCTCCCTTGTGGTACCATAAACCGCTGTTGTATTCGCGTTTCGAAGGGACTTAATTCATGTCAGGGCATTCTAAGTGGGCAACCACCAAACATCGCAAGGCCGCGCAGGACGCTAAGCGCTCGGCTCTGTTCTCCAAGCTGGCTCGCAACATCACCGTGGCCGCCAAGGAGGGTGGCGACCCGAACCCCGACAACAACGCGTCGCTGGCCGCCGCTATCGAGAAGGCCAAGGGCTATTCCATGCCCAAGGACAAGATCAAGACCGCCATCGACAAGGCTTTCGGCTCCGGCAAGGATGCCGCGAACTACGAGACCGTCGTCTACGAGGGCTACGGCCCGGCGGGCGTGGCGGTGCTCTGCGAGGCGCTGACCGATAACCGCAACCGCACCGCCGCCGATGTGCGCGCCGCCTTCTCCCATTCTGGCGGCAACCTCGGCACCTCCGGCTCGGTGGCCTTCCAGTTCGAGCGCAAGGGCCAGATCATGGTGTCCAAGGAGGTCGAGACCGGCGACAAGAAGAACCCCATCGGCCCGAACGGCGCCGCTGCCGACGAGGAGGAGTTCATGCTCGCCGTGGCCGAGGCCGGCGGCGACGACTACGAGGACGCCGACGAGGAGTGGATCGTCTACACCGCGCCGGGCGATCTCATGGCCGTGGTGAAGGAGCTTGAGGCCCAGGGCATCCAGGTGAAGGGCGCCGAGATGACCATGATCGCCAACACGCCGTCGGCGGTATCGGTGGCCGACGCCAAGAAGGTCATGCGCCTCATCGATCGCCTCGAAGAGCTGGAAGACCTCCAGAACGTCTATCACACGATGGACATCACCGACGAGATTGCCGAGGCTTTGGAAGAAGAATAGTCCTGTGGACTATTCTTTCCCCATCTAGGCGCCCGAGCGGGCGCGCCCTGCTCGCGCGAAGCGTCGAGTGAGGTGAGGGAGCTTTCTGGCTTTGCGGAATTCTCCCGGAGATATGCCGTTTATATTATAAAATACCCGCGCCATAGTGCGGTCTGAGCCGAAGCCGGATTCGATAGCAATATCTACTGTCGGCAGTGAAGTTGTAGTGAGCAGTGCTTCAGCATAACGCACGCGGAACTGGGACAGCACCTGTTTGTAACTGGAATTCAGACGGTTCTTAAACTGGACACGCAGAATATTCTCTGAAGTGTACAGCTCTTTAGTAAGAGTTTCGGCGTCAATAGGATCTGTCATGTTCTCGTACAGATAGCTGATCGCGGAGATCAGAGTTTCGTTCATAATAGTAGTGCGGTATACAGGGTGATGCTTTCCGTCGCTGAGCGTCCTTTTCATATAAGTCTGCGGTGTCATACCGATCAGAGATTTGAAACGGCGGAAGAATGTAATCTCCATATTAAATCCTGATATCGAGGATATGTAATCAAACGGAAGACTGTCATAGAGAAAATACGACATTGCATGCGCAATCCGCAGCCGGTTCAGATATTGATTAAAATTCAGACCTGTTGCAACAAGGAGTGCATGATTCAGGGCTGATTCGCTGATAGATGGCGCAATTGCTTTCACTACATCTGCACAGGTCAGTGCAGTTGTGCTGTGCACTGCAATATACAGACTGACCTTGCGGCTCAGCGGCAGGTTGCTGAATTTGTAATGGGACTTCATACTTTTGGCAAACCGGTTATATAAAAGTTCAATTCTGCGAAGATAGGAACTTCGAATAATTGCAGAGCCGTGAGAATGTCTTTTGGAAAGCTTCCGATATTGATGGAATAAGTGGACAATCTCTTTTACCTCATCACCATCAGGACCGATTACCGGAAGATTATTGACGATCTCAAGTTCTCTGGTTGGAGCAATATTGCTAAATGAGTAATAGCTCAGAAGCTGGTAGTCGTAAGGACAGATCCAAAGTACGAGATTATTTCCAAAATCAGGACAGACAGTGAGTACCTGAGAGCACTGGATCCAGGATACGCAACCAGGTTCGATGGAAAATTCTTCTCCGTTGATCACAAAATTACCATGTCCTTCTTTTACCAATATAAAGTAACTGTCGTATTCCATCACCGGAAACATCTCGCTGGTTATGGTGTGCTCCTGTAATGTGAGATATTTGTCAGGACCGCAGAATATGCCGTCGCGCGGTGTCTCACATAAAGGGCGGATTCTGTTTTTCAATATGGCTCACTCCCTCGAAAATTGTACAAAAAATACAAACATTTATACAAACATTTGATTTAAGACTATCACATAATAAAATCGAAGTCAACGGAGAATGTCAAAACTTTGACAGGACAAAAAATGAAAATTTACAACATGTCGAAAAAGAGGTAAAAAAAGATTGCAGACACTGAAAAAAGCATCTGCAATCTTAATAAAAGTATGAGGGAAATATGTTTTATTAAATCTCGTATCCGGCGAAGTATCCTTCATGAAGAGCTTTACTTGCAAGACCTGTTCTTACAGCATCTCCGATAACTCTTACTTCCGGTACGAACTTCTTCAGTTCTTCAGAGAATGGATCGTAATTTCTGGAGCCCATTCCGACTACGATATGGTCGAAACCTCTCAGCCATTCTTCTCTTCCGTCTGTTGTGTACTGGATCTTAACATCGTGATCAGTAACTTCCAGAACCTTAGCGTTAACATAGCTCTTAACACCTGATCTGTGAAGGCTGTCCATCAGTACATTACGGTTCGGCAGACATACATTTGTCATAAGCTGTGGCATCATTTCTACCAGAGTTACTTCTACATCACCGATGCTTCCTGTTTTTACAAAGGAAGCCGGACGAGCGTCTGTCATCAGCATTTCAGCTGTCTCGCAGGCAACTTCTCCACCACCGAGGATACATACAGTTCCCTTCGGTACAGTCACCTTACGGCTCAGGATATCATGAGTAGTAGTTACAGGGTAATCGGTCAAACCTTTGATGAATGGTGGAACAAACGGTCTTGCACCGGTAGCTACGATAACTGCATCAGGAGCAAATTCCTTAATATCATCTACAGTAGCTTCTTTGTTGAATTCAAATGTAACACCTGCTTTGTTAGCACGGTATGTAAGGTGTGATAACCATTTACACATTTCCTGCTTACCAGGAGTAACAACAGCCAGTGCAAGCTGTCCGCCGACCTGACAATTCTTCTCCCATACAGTTACGTGATGTCCACGCTCTGCTGCGATTACGGCTGCGTACATTCCGCCAGGACCTGCTCCGACAACCAGTACGTTCTTCGGAGTATCAACCGGGTTAAATGGATAATCGTATTCGTGACCAACCAATGGGTTGATGTGACACTGACATACCGGATGCTGTGGATCCTTAGGAGTTACACAACGTCCGCCGCATGAAGCACATGGTGTGATGTCATCAAAACGGTTCTCACGGGCTTTGTTCGGAAGATCAGGATCTGCAAGTAACGGACGTCCGAGAGAAACACCGTCTACCAGTCCACGCTCTACGATATCTGCAGCATAGCGGATGTCGTTGATCTTACCAACAACGAATACAGGGATATTAACAACTTTCTTAATCTCAGAAGCTTCGTATACGTTACGTCCGATCTTCTTGCTGTGTGATGGGATGATATCCTGCATATCTTCGTACTGAACACCACCGGATACTTCTAACATATTAACGCCGGCTGCCTCGAACTTCGGAGCAAGGTATAACATTTCTTCCAGACTGTTACCACCTTCGATACGCTCTGAACCAGAGATACGAAGGATGATCGGGAAGTCTTCGCTTACGTTTTTACGACATTCTTCAATGATCTCAAGGATCAGACGAGCACGGTTATCGATTGTTCCGCCGTATTCATCCATACGTTTGTTACGCAGTGGAGAAAGGAATGCACCTGGAAGCATGTAAGCATGTGCTGCGTGTAATGCGATACCGCCGCATCCTGCTTCTTCTGCACGGCGTGCAGCTTTTCCATACTGTTTGATGATCTTCTGGATCTCTTTAATAGTAGCCGGTCTTGAAACATCACCATTTGCATTTGTATTTATAGATGGTCCGATCGGAGTAATACCTTTCATAGCGCAGATAGATTCCGGACCCGGGTGAATGATCTGTGGGATCAGTTCGCTTCCTGCATCTTTTACACGAGTTGCGAATCTCTTGAACTGAGGAACCAGAGAGTCCTTATCAAGAGCAGTAGTCTTTCCAATATACCAATATTTGTGGTCAACAGTTACAGCGTCGATTACTACGTATCCTGCGCCGCCTTCTGCACGACGGACGAAGATGTCTGCCAACTGTTTTGGTACAGTTCCGTTAGTTGCTTCATAATGCATGCTCATTGGAGCCATTGCAATACGGTTTTTTAAAGTTGTTCTTCCAAGCTGAAGAGGCTGGAAGATCTTTGCATCTTTCATATCTGTGATCATTTTGTTCCCTCCTGAACATATCGAAAATTTATCTGTTGAGCATAGTATAAACGAATCTCGAAGACGGTGTTTCACATTTTTTTGTTAAATAATCTACATTTTTCGAAAAAATCATGACAATTCACTTCTGCAAATGCAGACAAAAAATGCAAAAACACTACAAGCATAAAAAAGAAAAAATGATTAATTAGAAAAATGTGATAGGAAAAATTGATTTTTTGTACATTGCTTGTGCACTATATTTGGGAATTTGTTCCGACACATAGTATGTGCTCGTGTTAAAATTTAGACAAGCTTTTAAAGGGAAGGTAAAGCTAGAGATACTATTTACTACCGTATAACGAACAGCTTCCGATTATATATTCAGACAAGTGATTCCCGTACCGGTCTGGATCGTATGGCGGAACGATGACTCCTGTTAACCTAGTTAACCTATTTAATAATGAAAGAAAAGAGGACGATTTCAAAATGAGTTATGATGCATTGTTTTCTCCAATTAAATTAAGAGGTCTTGAACTGAAGAACAGAATTGTACTTCCTGGTATGAATACCAAGATGGTTAAGGACAAACATCACGTAGCAGATGATATGATTCAGTACCACGCAGCACGTGCAGCAGGTGGATGCGGACTGAACATTGTAGAGCTGGTATCTATTTGTAAAGAATGTCATGCGTATTTATATTTCGGACTGTATAGTGAAGCAGACAGAGATGAACTGAAGAAAGTAACTGAAGCAATCCATGAAAATGGTGGTAAGGCAGCTGTTCAGATCTGGCACGGAGGATTCGTACCGGCTGACTTCTTTGACAAGACAAACGTAGAAGAGACACCGGATACAGTTACAGTAGAGCGTATCCATGAGATCATTAAGCAGTTCGGAGAGTCTGCTAAACTGGCTGTAGAAGCTGGATTTGATGCACTGGAGTTCCATGGAGCACATACATATCTTCCACACGAATTTATGAATCCGTCTCTGAACAACCGTACAGATGAGTATGGTAACCAGAGCCTGGAGAATCGTTGCCGCTTCAATCTGGAAGTTATCCGCGAGATGCGTGCTAACATGCCAGAGGATATGCCACTGCTTATGCGTCTGGATGCAGTAGATGAGTTACTTCCTAAGAATACAACTGTAGAAGAGACTATCCAGTTCGTTAACTGGGCAGAAGAAGCAGGTGTAGATGCAATCGACCTTTCAAGAGGTAATGCACGAAGCCTTGCAACAGTATACGAAGTACCGCCATATAACCTTGAGCCAGGTTTCAATATGGAAAACATCGCTAAGATCAAGAAAGCAGTTAACATCCCGGTAATCGGTGTTGGACGTGTTAACATGCCAGCACTTGCTAACAAGCTGATCGAAGACGGCGAGATCGACATGATCGCTATCGGACGTGCACAGCTGGCTGATCCAGAGTGGTGTAATAAAGCAAGAGAAGGTCGTGAGGATGAGATCCGTCGTTGTATCGGATGTACAGAAGGATGCTACGACAAGGTTATCGATCCAAAGGCTACACATATCACATGTACACGTAACCCAATGCTCTGCCTGGAATACAAAGGTATGCCAAA
>OGCN01005069.1_pt1 | contig 10741 bp, 6 predicted proteins | sample 1570181 | NCBI WGS metagenome assembly OGCN01 (sample SAMEA4370584, study PRJEB24528) | human gut metagenome | reverse complement strand
GGCAACTGTGCAGGACATGGGGTGAATGTGCGGGTTGGCCACCGAAGTGATGCTGCCGCCGCAGCTCGACCAGCCGAGGCGGGACAGCGGCGGGACCTGTACGGGCACATTGTAGCAGAATTTAAAGCTGTACTCATAGCACAGTGCGTCCCGCAGGTGGTCGAGGTAGACGGCCTTGCCCGTCAACTCGTGCAGCAGCCGCGCAACGCGGATGTAGGCCAGCACACCCTCGCTGTCCACGGCTTTGCTGGTATCCGGCGGGCCGCCGTAACACTCAGCACGACGGATAAAGGCGTCGTAGTAGTGTACCTCGCTGCGCTCCATGGCGGGCAGGTCGGCGGTGTCGCCCGTCAGCTGCATCAGCGCAGCCTCAGCGGCCAAGCACCAGGCGCTGCCCAGGGAATCGTATTCCAACCCTGCGCCCGTTTGCTCCGACAGGGTAAACGGGTACTCGCCGTCGCCGTTGCGTGCTGCCGCCAGCCGTGGCACCACGCCCTGCACAAAGGCGAGCCAGTCGGGGTGGTCGATGCCGCGGGCAGCTTCGAGCCGATAGGCCTTTAGGATATAATAAAGCGTCTGTCCGACCAGATAGCCGGAATGCCCGCCCGTGTACATGCCGTCGAACCACCAGCCCCGACAGCTCCAGCCGTTTTCGGCGTCCCAGGTCTCGTTGGGCAGGCCGCAGCGCGGGTCCAAAGAGTTCTGCACAATATTGTCGATGCAGGCAAGGGCCGCAGCGCGGATCGTCTTATCCCCCAGGCGGTGCGCCGCCTGCAGGCAGGGCACGGCGGCGGACAGGCCGTTGGTCCAGCTGATGGAGAAAATCTTGTTCTGCTCATAGCTGCCGTCCGAGTGCTCTTTGGTGATGCCGACATAGTTTTTATCGTCGGGCAGCCAAGCGTCGCGGGTAACGGCCCCGGCCAGCAGCTCTGCCGCGTGGGAGGGGGTCGTGCCGGGGCGCGGCGGCGTGTGCCACAGCCCATAGACGGCCTCCAGCGCCGCATACAGCGTGCGCTCGCCATCCACTGCGACAAAATCATAGAGGTACAGCGGGAAGGCAACGCTCTCCCCCGCCGCCAGCGTCAAGCAGTTTTCACCCATCGGAGCGCGGGGCTTGATGTTGTGGGACTGCACAAACAGCCAGGGCGCGTTTTCGTACCCCAGCGTGTAGCCGACACTGCCCGTATTCAGTGAGCAGGTAAAGCCTGCAAACTGTGCGAACGTCCCCGCCCTGCCGGGCTGCCAGGGTTGCAGCACGCCGTTTTGGCGCACGAAATATGGCGCAGCCGAGAGCCCATACCACCGTCCGCCGTCCAGCAGGAAGGCTGCGGGGTGGCTGAGGCGATCAGCGCGGACCATCCACCAAGGCGATGCAGGAAACTCCGGTGTACCTGCCCGCAGCCTTGGGTAGCGGTTGTCAACGCGGATCGGGGCTTCGCCGCGATTGCGGCCGTAGAGGAATCCGGGTAAGAAAAAGCGCGGTGCATCGCAAGCAACGCAGTGTTCCAGCTTAACAACGCCGCGCCATGGGGCATCGGCGTTGTTGGTCAGCGTCACCTGCCAGACCGCCGGATCGGCCAAAGTCGAAACGCCGTGGTCATAGGCAAAGTCCAGCGTCAGCGGCGTTTCAGCCAGCGGGCGGTAGTCCTCATCGTCCGCCGACCGGGCCGTGCAGGCAAATTGCATCATCATAGGATTCTCCTTTTTACTATATCAGAACGCCTTACAGCGGCCAAATGCGGTATCGGCCGCTGAGGGCCAGCAGGGCAAAGAAGTACAGGCAGTTGTCGTAATAGCGGCGTGCGTCGATCTCCGCCTGCGCATAGCCCAGCTCCGCAAAAACGTTGCGATAGTGTGTGGGCAGGGTAACTGCTGCCATAAATCGGCCCCTTTCGTTGTTCGGTTTTGGCTCAATATAGCAGGTTACAGCGGCAAAATCAAGGGGGTACCGGGCTCGATTTTCAACAGGGCAACATAAATACAGCACCCCTGCATTCCACTTATTGCAAGAAAAACCCCGTCGTTTTCGGGACTTTCGGCTTTTGCAATGCTTATTTTGTGCTATTTTTCAGGCTGTGCAAATTTTGGCGATGCCGAACAAGCGCAGTAGGTAGGAAAAATTCGCGGCACATTATGCACCATTTATCCATAATGATGACACGAAAGTTACAATTCGTTTCTCGAATCGCACAAAAACTGTGTTTTTCTTTCTAGCACATTGCACAAAAAACAATCAACAAGCCTGTAAAAACAGCAGATATTGATAAGATACATAGCAAAAAATGAGAAGCATGCATTTTCGGAATGCGGTATAATAACGGCAAATGATATGTTTGGCCTGTGATGAGCTCACCAAACATAAGACACAGACAATTCAGAAAAGAGTGAAGCAAACGGTGTTGGACAAGATCGCACCCAAGGACCCAACGGCCAAACGCCCGGGATTTTATGTGCTGCTGGACAAGCCGGTCGGCGGCCTGCCGAGCAATGACGGCGTAGGCCGCCACCCCGTTTATATCAATGGTGACCGCCTTGTAACTTTCGCCAAGATGGTCGGCGGCATTGACGATGAGAACATTCTGGAAATGCTCCGCACGGCCAAGGGCTTTCGCAAGCTCGTGCACAGCGTCGGCGTCAGCATCGTCGGCGACCTGCCCGACAAGGTCGTGACCTTCACCCTCGGCTTCTCCGGGGAACTGGGCAGCGGCGGCAGCCGCAACAGCATGAAGATTACCACCGATGGCACCGAGCACATCATGGTCATGGATGAGCAGCAGTGGTCCGACAGCGACGAGACGCCGCAGGAGTTTCTGTTCGAGCTCGTCAAACCGAAGGACATCGCCACGGCCACCGTCAAGCTCTACTTGAACGACGGCTACACAGTCCCCGAGGTTGACCCCGACCCGCCCGTGGCTTTCGATACGCCCGCCTACGGCGAGATGATCGCCCGCAGCTGCCTGAGCACCGGCAACAACATCCGTATCAAGCGTGTGTTGCAGCAGCTCCGCGATGGCAAGCCCACGACGATCGCCTTCCTGGGCGGCTCCATCACACAGGGCGCGGGTGCGGTTCCCTCGCAGGAAATGTGCTACGCGCGCAAGACCTATGAGGCCATCTGCGAAAGGTACACACCCGACCACGGCGCACATGTCCGCTACATCAAAGCGGGCGTTGGCGGCACGCCCTGCCAGCTCGGCATCATCCGCTATGACCGCGACATCACCCGCGACGGTGCGGTGCAGCCCGATCTGATCATCGTCGAGTTCGCCGTCAACGACGAGGCTGACGAGACGAAGGGCCTGATGCACGAGAGCCTGATCCAAAAAATCTGGTCAGCCCCCAATGAGCCCGCCGTTGTGATGCTGTTCAGCGTTTTTGCCAACGACTGGAACCTGAAGGATCGCTTGGCTCCCATCGGTTGGCGGCATGAGCTGCCGATGGTCAATGTGCTGGACGCCGTCAGCCCGCAGTTCCGCGTTGGTGTCGGTGAGCGCAGCGTCATCACCCGCCGCCAGTACTTCTACGATGTGTTCCATCCCTCCAACAGCGGGCACCGCATCATGCGGGACTGCCTCATGTATATGCTGGACCGGCTGGACAAGCAGCAGGAAGGGCCTGCCCCGAAAGAGCTCGCCCCCTACTACGGTTTCGACTTTGCCGAGACGAAGCTGCTGGACCGCAGTGTGAACCCCTTTGACGCGGTCATCGACCCCGGCTGCTTCACCGAGACGGACACCGATTTACAGAGCGTGCCCTTCGACTTCGAGGATGTCAACACCCCCGAGTTCCCCCACAACTGGAAGAAGGGCGCGGGCGACAACCCGTTCACGATGGACATCACCTGCCGCAGCATCCAGCTCGTTTTTAAGGATTCGGGCAGCAAGGAGTTCGGCGCGGCAGTCGTCATGGTAGACGGCAAAGAGGTCGCGGCCTACGACCCGCGGCAGGCCGGTTGGACCCACTGCCATGCGGCCATTATCTTAAAGGAAGAAACCGCGCAGCGGCACCACATCGAAATCAAGATGCAGGAGCCGGGCACGGACAAAGTATTCACCATTTTAGGTTTCGGCGTTCTGTAAAGGACACGGAAGAACAGGAGAAAGCATTATGAAGAGAACCAAGAATCCCGCTAAAGAGGCTGAGTACCGCAAGCGTGCGGCCGACCTCGTTGCGCAGATGACCCTGCACGAGAAGGTCAGCCAGATGCTGAGCTGGGCTCCCGCGATCGAGCGTCTGGGCATTCCCGCTTACAACTGGTGGAGCGAGGGCATCCACGGTGTCGGCCGCGCGGGCACTGCCACCGTCTTCCCCCAGGCCATCGGCATGGCCGCCGCCTTTGACGAGGACATGATGGAGCAGGTCGGCAACGCCATCGGCGTTGAGGCTCGCGGCAAGTACAATATGTGCCGCGCCCACGGCGACCGCGACATTTTCAAGGGTCTGACCGTCTGGGCCCCCAACATCAACATCTTCCGCGATCCCCGCTGGGGCCGTGGCCACGAAACTTACGGCGAGGATCCGTTCCTGACGAGCCGCCTCGGCGTCCGCTTTGTTGAGGGTATGCAGGGCGACGATCCCGATTACCTGCAGGCCGCCGCCTGCGCCAAGCATTTCGCCGTACACTCTGGCCCCGAAAGCGACCGCCACCACTTTAACGCCATCGTCTCCAAGCAGGACCTGTGGGAGACCTACCTGCCCGCCTTCCGCGCACTGGTCAAGGAAGCCGGTGTCGAGGCCGTCATGGGTGCGTACAACCGCACGAATGGCGAGCCCTGCTGCGGCAGCAAGACCCTGCTAAAGGATATCCTGCGTGACAAGTGGCATTTTGACGGCCACGTTACCTCCGACTGCTGGGCCATCAAGGACTTCCACACCGGCCACATGGTCACGGACGGCCCTGTGGAGTCCGTCGCACTGGCCGTCAACAACGGCTGCGACCTGAACTGCGGCGACCTTTACGTTTACCTTGAGCAGGCCGTCGCCGAGGGCAAGCTTTCCGAAGAGAAGATCGACGAGAGCCTGACCCGCCTGTATGTGACCCGCATGCGTCTGGGTATGTTTGACGCCGAGGATCAGGTTCCTTATAATAAGGTTGGCTACGACGTTGTCGACAGCGCCGAGATGAAGGCCCTGAACCTGAAAGTCGCCGACAGCATCATGACGCTGCTGAAGAATGACGGCACGCTGCCGCTGGACAAGTCCAAGCTGCACACCGTCGGCGTCATCGGCCCCAATGCCGACAGTCGCAAGGCGCTGCTGGGCAACTATGAGGGCACTGCCTCCCGCTACACCACCGTGCTGGAGGGCATTGAAGATTACCTCGGCGACGATGTGAAAGTCCGCTACTCGCAGGGCTGCCACCTCTACGCCGACAACATCCAAGGCTTGGCCGAGTCCAACGAGCTGATGAGCGAGGTCAAGGGCGTCTGCGAGGAGAGCGATGTCGTTATCGCAGTCCTCGGTCTGGATGCCGGCCTTGAGGGTGAGGAGGGCGACCAGGGCAACCAGTTCGCCAGCGGCGACAAGCCGAACCTGAAGCTCCCCGGCCATCAGGAGGAAGTCCTGAAAGCCTGTGTTGAGAGCGGCAAGCCTGTTGTTCTGGTTCTGCTGGGCGGCAGTGCATTGGCTGTCAACTATGCAGATGAGCACGCAAACGCCATTCTCGAAGCCTGGTATCCCGGTGCCCGTGGCGGCGAGGCTGTGGCCCGCGCTCTGTTCGGTGAGACGAACCCGCAGGGCAAACTGCCTGTCACCTTCTACCACAGCGACCGCGACCTGCCGGAGTTTACCGACTACGCCATGAAGGGCCGCACCTACCGCTACATGGAGAAGGAAGCCCTTTACCCCTTCGGCTACGGCCTGTCCTACACGAAGTTCGGCTTCAAGAACGCTGCTGTCAGCGCGAATGAGGCGGGCTCCGACGGCCTCGATGTGACGGTGGACGTCACGAACGAGGGTTCCGTTGCGGGCCGCGAGAGCGTGGAGGTTTACGTCAAGGCCGAGCGCGAGAACACCCCGAACGCCCAGCTGAAGGGCCTTGCCAAGGTCGAGCTGCAGCCCGGTGAGACGAAGCAGGTCAAAATTCACCTGCCGCTGGCCGCTTTCGCCCTCTGCAATGAGGAAGGCACGCCGATCGTTGAGGCAGGCAGCTACAGCGTTTACGTCGGTGCTTCCCAGCCTGATGCCCGCAGCGTAGCGCTGATGGGTCAGGCCCCCGCAAAGCTGACTGTCACCCAGTCCGCAACGCAGGCCCTTGACCTGTGATTGATATTAGGAAGGAGAGACAGAACCATGCCCAAGACCGCACAAAAAGACGCTTCTGTGGCCACTGTCAAGAAGCAGGGTGCTGCGATGAAGCACATTAAAAAGTACTGGCAATGGTACGCAATGATGCTCATTCCCGTTGTGTACTACATCGTGTTCCGCTACATCCCGATGTTCGGCAACATCATTGCGTTCCGCCGCTACCGCGCCGGCAGCAGCATCTTCGGCGATGAATGGAGCGGCCTGAAGTACTTCAACCAGTTCATGAAGGATCAGAACTTCTGGCGTGCGTTCAAGAACACACTGCTGTTGAACTTCAAGTATCTGATCATCAGCTTCCCGCTGACGCTGATCTTCGCCCTGTTGCTGAACGAGGTCAAGAATGTTCACTTCAAGAAGATTGTGCAGACGATCTCCTACCTGCCCCACTTCATCTCGATGGTCATCGTTGCGGGCATGGTCCGCGAGATTCTGTCCACCAGCGGTCCCATCAACAACCTCATCACCAAGCTGGGCGGCGAGGCCATCACCTTCATCTCCCTGCCCGAGTGGTTCACGACGATCTTTGTTACCACGGGCGTATGGCAGGGCCTCGGCTGGGGCACCATCCTTTACTTGGCTGCCATGTCCGGCATCAACACCGAACTGTACGAGGCTGCTGAGCTGGACGGCGCAAACCGCTTCCAGCAGTGCCTGCACGTTACCATCCCCGCCATTCTGCCCACCATCTCCACCCTGTTGGTTCTGAACATCGGCAGCCTGTGCGGTTCCGCCGCTTTCGAGAAGGTCTTCCTGCTGTACACCCCCACCACCTATGAGACGGCCGACATCATCGCTACCTACGTCTACCGCATGGGCCTTGGCTCCGGCAACTACAGCTACGCAACGGCCGTTGGCCTGTTCCAAGGTGTCATCAACCTGGTCCTGCTCACGGTTGCCAACAAGGTCTCCTCTTGGCTGACCGGCAGCGGTTTGTGGTAATTAGGAGGATAAAATAATGGCAAAAGCAACTACTATGGGCCCCATGAAGATCAAGGAATCCGCCAGTTACCGCGTGTTCAAGGTCTTTAACGCCATCATCCTGACGCTGATCAGCGTTGCGATGCTCTACCCGTTCCTGTACTTGGTCGCCCAGTCCTTCTCCTCTACGCAGGCGATCGTTGCAGGCCAAGTCGGCCTGATCCCGAAGGACTTCAACATCTCCACATATAAATACGTCATCACCGACGGCAAGTTCATCCCCTATTACGGCAACACCATTGTGTACTCCATCATTGGCACGGTCTGCGCTCTGCTGTTCAGCGCCCTGCTGGCCTATCCCCTTTCCAAGGCGGAGCTGTACGGCGGCAAGGCCATCAACAAGTTCATCATTTTCACGATGTACTTTAGCGGCGGCATGATCCCCAACTACATTTTGATGGTTTCCTTGGGTCTGCGCGATACCGTGGCATCCTTCATCCTGCCCGGCATGATCTCCACCTACTACGTCATCCTGATGCGTTCCTTCTTCCTCACTCTCCCCCGTGAGCTGGAAGAAGCCGGCGAGATCGACGGCCTGGACTTGTGGGGCGTGTTCTGGCGCATCGCCATCCCCCTGTCCAAGCCCATCATTGCCACCATGACACTGTTCTACGTCGTCCAGTACTGGAACGACTGGTTTGATGCTTTCCTCTACTTGGATACGACCACGAAATGGCCCGTTGCCTACTATCTGCGCCAGCTCATCAGCAGCGCTTGCCGATGCAGGCGACGCCATGCAGATCGCTTCCAACATCAAGTCCTGCGCCATGGTGCTGACGTCCGCTCCCATTATTTGCATCTACCCCTTCATCCAGAAGTATTTCGTGCAGGGCATGATGCTGGGTGGCGTTAAGGGCTAACGTTTTCGCGTTAGTGCTCTGCGTCCCGTTTTTCCACTGTCTTAAAACCGACGCCGACTCCGGTGCCGGATGAAAGAAAACGCCTGTTTTCCCAGGGCCTTCCGGGGAGCAGGAAAAAACGTAATGGAGGTTACGAAACATGAAAAAGCTCACATCCCTCGTGCTGGCTGCCGGCATGGTGCTGTCTCTGGCTGCCTGCGGCGGCTCCGGCAGCTCCACGGCTGCAAGCACCACCAACACCGGTGACAGCACTGCTACCACCGACACCGCTGCTGCGGACGAGTCGAACCTCGGCTATGAGTACGGCGAGCACTTCCACTCTGACGAGCCTGTCACCTACACGATGTTCTTCAACGACAACCCCGCCTATCCCATGAACGACAAGTGGATCAGCGAGGGCGTCTTTAAGGCCATCGAGGAGGCCACCAACGTCCATCTGGAACTGACCGTCGTTGACAACTCCAACTACACCGATAAGGTTTCCTTGGCCGTTTCTTCCGGCACTTCCCCCTACATCATCCCCAAGATCTACTCTGAAACTGCGTATGTCACCGGCGGCGGCGTTGTCCCCGTCTCCGACTATGTCCAGTATATGCCCAACTACTCCAACTTCGTCGAGGAGTACAACATGCAGGACGACTTGGCCACCATCACGCAGGCCGACGGCAAGTACTACCGCCTGCCCGGCCTGAAGGAGACCGCTCTGCAGGATTACACTTTCCTCGTCCGCAAGGACATCTTTGACGCTGCCGGCTACGATGTCACCGAGCTGGAAAAGGATTGGACCTGGGACAAGTTCGCCGACGTGCTGATCGGCGTCAAGCAGTACATGGTCGAGCAGGGCATGTGCGGCGAGAATGACTACATCTGGTCCGATATGTGGTGCGGCCAGACCTCCGGTTACGGTCAGGGCGGCAACCTGCTGAAGCTGCTGGGTGCCTCCTACGATATCAACACCGGCTGGGCCATCACCACCAACTACGGTCTGGTCTATGACGCCGACAGCGATTCCTTCGTTGACGGCTCTGTCTCCGACAAATACAAGCAGGCCTACACTGTCCTGCAGAAGCTTGTCCAGAACAAGGTCCTTGACCCCGAGACCTGGACCCAGGATGATGACACCGCGCTGAACAAGTTCTACCGCGGCGAGACCGCTATCATGTCCACCAACCGTGCCCAGTACGCTGTCCAGGACGCCAAGGTCAAGGAGCAGCTGGGCGAGGGCAACTACGAGCTGTACCGCATCCTCACTCCCATCGGCACATCCGATTATCAGGCCGAGAACCAGCGCCTTGAGTGCGGTATCATGATCTCTTCCAACGCTCTGAAAGAGCTGGGCGAGGACGAGTTCATCAAGATGATGCGCTTTGTTGACTGGCTGTGGTACTCTGACGAGGGCCTGACCCTGACCAAGTGGGGCAAAGAGGGCGAGACCTACACCGTCACCGACGGCACCTACAGCCTGACCCCCGGTTACTACTGCAAAGGCCTGTCCATCGGACAGACCTCCGACGATCAGATCGACCTGCGTGAAGAGCTGGGCTACGCCTGCGGCAACTTCATGTATTCCGGCAACACCGAGCTGCTGACCAGCAACTTCACCGATGATCTGCGTGACTTCTACGACCGTCAGGGCCAGTACCGCAAGCTGCGCCCGTTGGATCCCACCGTTACCTTCGACGAGGATCAGATGGAGATGCTGAACCTGTGGGGCACCCCCATGACCGATACCGTCAACGCTTGGACCTGCAAGTTTGCCATGAATCAGGCCGACATCAACAACGATTGGGATACCTACGTTGCTGAGGTCGAAGCCCAGAACATGCAGAACATCGTTGATATGTACAACGACACCTACAACGCAAGCAAGTAATTTGTTTGGAAACTGACTGTCCCTGCGACAGTGATGCAACTGCCGGGGGCAGCCTCACGTAACAACATGGGGCTGCCCCCGGTTTGCTGTTTATGGTACGCAAGTACCGCGCCCCGGTGACGGGGCGCACCGTGTGTGCCCGACACGGCCATGTCGGACCTGCACGGCACTTCCCGTCACATCCCCTTACCCTTATTAAAAGGAGCTGTTCCTTATGAAACGCACCGATTTCAGCGTCGACTGGCTGTTTGCCGCCTGCGCGCCGGATACCGAGCTGTTGCCTTGGAACGCGCAGTTCACCCCCGTCGACCTGCCCCACGATTGGCAGATTCGCCACGCGGACGATCTGTACCGCGATGGCACACTGTTCTACCGCAAATATTTCTTTGTCACTGATGTGCCCGGCACCCGCCGTATGCTTTGGTTCGGCGGGGCCTACATGGATACGACCGTTTTCGTCAACGGCACCGAAGTCGGCCAATGGAAGTACGGCTACACGTCGTTCTGGTTCGACATCACCGACGCGCTGCATGAGGGCCAGAACGAGGTTCTTGTCCGCTGCAATCTGCGCCACCCCAACTCCCGCTGGTACTCCGGTGCGGGCCTGTACCGCAATGTGGAACTGTGGGAGGCTCCCGACCTCCACTTGATGCCCGATGGACTGTATGTAGCTGCCAAAGAGGGCGACAACGGCGCTTGGACCGTGGCCGTCACCGCCGAGGCG
>OGCN01005059.1_pt1 | contig 10757 bp, 9 predicted proteins | sample 1570181 | NCBI WGS metagenome assembly OGCN01 (sample SAMEA4370584, study PRJEB24528) | human gut metagenome | reverse complement strand
TGATCTCAGAAGACACCGACCTCATGGAAGGCCTTACCTACAAGCAGTTCCGCGACAAAATGTACGACGAGCAACTTGATGCGTATTACAACATGAAGAGGGCCGATTGATGACCGACGTTTCCATGCAGCGTATTTTGCTCGATACCAACGTACTGTTGGACTATTTGCTCCATCGCGATGATCACGCCAAGATGGCGGAAGCGGTTATGGAACTTGGCGCGAAGAACAACATTACGTTGTTGTGCGCGTCATTGTCGCTGAAGGATATCGCATACCTATCATCATCGGCGATTCGTAGGGAATTCAAACCGAATGAATCGGAAGTGGAGAATTTCACTCGCGGCTTTCTGTCGTCACGGGTGCCATGGCGTTGTATCGAGCAGGTGAAGGAGATGTGTGACATCGTCGCTGTCGATGAGTCGACATGTGATAAGGCTTTTTCCCTGCAAAAACGGCATCGGGATTTTGAAGATGATCTGATCATCGTTGCCGCGCAACAATCCGGTGCCAACTGTGTGGTCACATCGGATGCCGAACTAATCAGTCATTTTCCCGAATATTGCAAAACACCGGCTGAAATCGTGGCGGCACTGGAATAAATGAGCGGTTGGCTTCCCTCACGGAGGGGAGCCACCAATGATGTGCCGGCCACCGTAGCCTACTGCGCCTGTAGACGGAACTGCTTCCAGATGTCGCTGAGCTTCTGACCGTTGCGCGTGCGCTTCCACACGTCCAGACCGCCGCCGCGACGTCCTCCGGCGGCGGCACGGGCCGCGGCGGTCGGAGTCGGATATTCGGAGCCGTCATCCAGACGGAGACGACCGTTTTCGGTGACCGTGGCAAACCAGCGCTCGCCCTTGCGCGGCCGATCCCACACCAGACGTTCGCCCGGCACCAGAAGACCCGCGTCAATCACCTGCCGGATCGTGACGCGCCGCGAACTATGAGACGGCCGTGGAGAAGTCTTCGACAACTCATCGACATTCTGCTTGGTCAGATCACGGGCGTCCTTGTCATACCGGATGCCCCAGTATTCCACGATGAGTCGGACCGACTCTTCCTGCCGCGCCTCCAGCAGGGCAGGTGTGCAGTCAGCGAAATCCTTCAACTGATTGGTCAGCGGGAAACGACGCGAATCCGCGCGCAGCAGCATGCGGTCGCGACGTGCCGGATATTCACTCAACCTGTCCAACTGATCCTCAGGGCCCTGCACCAGCGCCATATTGCCGAGTCGGTACATCCAGAAATCATGCTGATCCTGCGGCCAGTCCGCAAACGATTTCGACCGTTCGATATCCAACGGCATAATCGGCAGCGCACTGAACCGGCGTGGTCGATCCAACTGCATGCCGGCCTTCTGCTCGTTGGCGCGAATCAGCAGCAGACGGACCAAATCGCCGTCACCCTGCATCTCGCCATGCAAACGGACCAATGCGCCTTCACGGTCGCCGTCCGAGACATGCAACCCGTTCACGCGCTGGACCAAATAGCCCTTGTCAAGATCACGGATGGCGGCGTTCGCATAACCGCGCCGCTCCAACGCTCCAGTGCGATTCAGCGTGCGGATGCCGGTCACCTGTTCCAATGCGGTCAGAATTTCCAGCAGCCGACGCTCGTCATGGGCACCCAACGATTCCAGCGTGGCCGTGGTTCTGGCGATACGCGAGGCACGAACCACGAACGGCGACAAATCGGCGTCGCCCAGCCCGCGATACGAATTGACCAACGCCCACATGGCCACGGGCTTCCACTCGTGGCTGCGGTAATCGTCCAATCCCTCAAGCCGGCTACGCACCTCGGCGGGCAGTACGGTATCGCTGGGGCGCGCGATAATCCGCCACGCCATCGCGTAGGGTGCCAGCACCTGGTTGATGAACGTGGGCACCGTGCCTTTGTCGATGTACGGTTGCAGCACGTCGGCCAGGAAATCCTCGATGAGCTTGTCGGTGGCCGGCTTGTGCGTGAGCACGAGATGCAGATAGGCGAAGAATTCCTCACAGTCATGCGGATCGTCGCCAATCGGGTCAATGATGTCATCCCAACGGGCGGCGTACACGTCAAGTTCGGCGGTCGACAGGCCGGCCGTGGCGCGCGCCTTGAACACGTCGGACGAGGTGAGCGGCAGGCCGCGCATGTTCATCACGTCGAAGATGCGATGCGCGCCGTCGAGATCGTCGGTGGTCACGATGACCAGCGTCACCTCGTTGACCAGATACTGCGCGAATTGCTGGCGTTCGGCATCCGACCAATTGGAAATCTCGTCGTACGTCTTACGGATGTTGGCTACGATATTGCGTTGCGCTGCGGTCGCCAGATCATCGTCGTTCATATCGAACACGGATTCGAGATTGTCTTCCTGCACGTGTTCGCGGAAGAACGCTGCGTCGCGCTCGCGCAACGTGAGGCGAGGCTCGGTGACGATGCCGCGCAGCTTGTCGCCGGGCTCCACCAGCAGCGCATCGAGTTGGCGCATGAGGTCCGGGTCGCGCTCCAGATCGCGCAACACGGCGATGATGATCGACAGGGATACCAGCCGCTGCTGCCCGTCGATTACGTCGTAACGGTTATCGCCCTCGCGCACCAGAATTAGCGAGCCGAGGAAGTACGGAGTACCGGGCGACTTGCAGGCGTCATCCAAGTCGCTTACCAGTTGCAGGATGTTCTCGGTCTTCCAGATGTAGGCCCGCTGGAATGAGGGGATCGTGAACCGGAAATCCGGGGTGAACACTTTCCCGAGTGGTAGTTCCTTCGCACTGATTGCCATGTCAGCCCCTTCGTCGCCGGCCTGTGGACGGTATGCCGGCATACCAACTTGTGCTCAAGCCTACCAGTGTTTGCCCGACGGCGGGCACATCACGCCGGCTCGGGCACCGACCCCTCATACAAGTAGAACGAAGACGGGTTTTCTCCCGGCACGGATGCGGGCAGTGACTGCTCGCACACCTGCGTCAGGCCGCGATGCACATAGAACCCGACATCGCATGTGGTGTCCGTGAACAGGAAGTAGTCGCGCACGCCGGCCAGGCGGAACGCGTCCATCAGCGTCTCGAACATGCGCCGGCCCAGCCCGTGGCCGCGCGCCGCCGGGTCAAGTACGAACAGCACCACTTCCGCCGCATAGTCATGCCCGGCGCTCGCGGCCTGGGCGCGCAGCCGTTTGTCGATGCCGAGAATGCCCAGAATCTCGCCGGCGGCCTTGATTCCGCCCTTCGCGAACACGAGCCGCGCCAGCGCGTTCCACGAGTTGATCCGATGCGAGTTGAGCGGGCTCCGATGGTCCAGCGCATCGACGCGCCCCACGATCAGGGCGACCGGCTGGCCGTCCAGTTCGGCGACGAACGCGTTGGTGGTGCGCGCCAGACAGTTCTCCCAGTCCGCTTCGGCCGCCAGCAGACCGGTCCGCTCATCGAATTCGGCATACCAGGTGCGGCGCACCAGGTCGATCAGCGCCGGATAGTCATCCCTACGTAATGTTCGAATAATCGCTTCACTCATATTCCCATTATGACTGATACGGCTCAACAACCGGACGACTTACAGCCGCGCCGGCAGATCGGCCCGCTCCACCAGCCGCGCCATCTGCACGCGGCCCATGTCGAGCTTGTTCGCCGCGGAAGAAAGATGCGCCTTCGCCGTACGCTCCGAAATGAACATGCGGGAGGCGATTTCGGCGTTCGTATAGCCCTCGGCCGCCAGCATCACGGCCTCGCGCTCGCGGTCGGGCAGCGCGTCGAGCAGGGCGCGCGCCTCATCGCGGCGCGAACGCGGCCGCGTGACGCTCAGATCGTCGATCAGCTGTTTCTGACTGGCCGTGTTGAACTGCGGCGCGCCCTCGCATACCCCGATGATGCGGCGGATGATATCGTCCGCCGCATCGGTTTTCGACACGAACCCCTCGGCGCCCGCCTCCACCGCGCGTTCCACGGTGCCGGACGGACTCAACGAGGTCAGGATCAGCACGTGCGGCGCGGGGGAGAGCGAGCGCAGCAGACGGGTCGCCTCGATGCCGTCCACGCCGGGCATGGCGATGTCCATCAGCACCACATCCGGCTTTTCCTCGGCAGCCCGCCTCACGCAGGTCTCGCCATCGGTGGACGTGGAGACGACTTCGATGCGCCCGTGAGAATAATCGTTGAGGATCAGGCTCATCGCCTGGCAGATCATCGGATCGTCATCGATGACGCTGACCCGGATCGGCTTGGGCTCTAAGCCGGTGCCGCTTCCGGTCAGACCGCCGCGTTCGGGCTTTCCACCAGACACACTATTCCCGTTCTTCTCACTCACGCTAGCCATCTTAGCTGCGCCAAGGCAGTTGCACGTCGACATGGAACAGGTGCCGATCGTCCATCCCATACCGGCATTGCCCGTTGACCGAGTGCACGCGCGCTGCCAAACCAGGCAGTCCGGCCCCATGGGCCCGCTGCGTCTCGGTCGCATCCGTGGCGATCGGATTGCTGATATGGATATGTACGCCCGCCTGCGGCGTGGCGGAGACCTCCAACGACACCGGCGCTCCGGGCGCGTGCCGCCGCGCGTTCGTCAATCCCTCCTGGATCGCGCGGTAGGCCACCTTGCCGATTGACTCATCCATCACGCTCAGCTGCTGGATATCGATCCAGGTGTTGAGCGACGTGCCCGAGTTGCGCGTGTCCGCAATCAGCGCATCCAGCGATTCGCGGGTCAGCGACGTGTCGTCGGACGGGGCGAGCTGCTCCCATGCCTGGTGCGGGTTGCGCAGCATGTCGATGATCGAGTGGGCCTCGTCCAATGCCCCGGCCGACTGCCGACGGATGTCCTCGGCCTTATCCGCCAACGATTGCGCTTCGGGGGAGTCGCCGAGCTTGGCCGCCTCCGCCTTGAGCGCGCTGGCGTTCAGGGCCATCAGGGACAGGGAATGCGCGAGGGTGTCGTGCGCTTCGGCTGCGATGGCGTCGGCGAGCTGCTGGTTGGTCAGGTCGGTCTGCAGGGTCGCGGCATGCGTGGTGGCCGCGCTGGCCACCGCATTCGCCGTGCGCAGGCGGGCGCGCGAACGGATATGCAGGCCGATGAGCGTAGCGATGGGCACGAACACCAGTGAGGCCACCGTGGCGGTGATGATGACGGTCGGCTCCTCCACCAGCATCACCATCGGGGAGCCTGAATCGCCGCCGGTATGCGGTTGAGCGAAAATCAGATGCCAAATCGAGGCTTTGGGCTGTTGCAGGGCGTCGCGGAGCTGGGAGATGAGCGTCACGATGGTGCCGCCAACCGTGGCGCGGATGGTCGTGTTCCGGTTTGAACGACGGGCGAGCAATGAGGTCATCGCCATCAGTGCGATGAGCGAGTCATACGGGAACACGACCACCAGCGCGCAGGCGATCCAGAACGTCGCCTCCGGGTATTCGCTGCGGGCCAAGAGCAGGAACCCTGCCGGGAATGCCAGCAAGGTGCAGAGGACCATCAGCGTGTATCCTGCGGAATCCTGCGCAAAATTCTGGGCGAAGAACGAGGTTTGCGCCATGCACATGAAACTGGCCAATGGCACCATAACGACCGAACACCATACGCGCGTAGTCACGGGCACCTCGTCCGTATCCGGTGTAGGAACCGGGGACCCCGTGCCGGGCATAGGGCGAGCGTCAGGCCGTGAGCCGGGTCGGAAACCGGGGTATGGCCCGGCGGCGCGTTGTGGGTTCGTCATGCTTTCCACTGTATGACCTGCATCCGGCCCCCGCCACTGGACATGCGGGCACCGTTATCACCTCCGTATTGCCCGAACAGGCAACGAACAATGACCGTTCGTCCACTAACGTCGCTGTTTCGCGGCCGGTAGCGTCGTGCTCACATCCCTATTTCGGGGAAGATACGAGAAGGAGCACATCATGTCCAACCACAACATCGCCCCGCAGCCGGTTCCCTCATCCCCACAGCAGTACCAGCCACAACAGCCTCAGCCTCAGCCGCCGCAACCGCAACATCTGCATACCACCATCTGCGGCATCGCGGCCGTGGTGTTTGGCGCGTTGGGTTTGGTGCTGAGTTTTATTCCCATCGTCAACAATATCGCCGCAATCCTTGGCTTCATCGGCGTCATACTGGCGATTATCGCCATAGTGGGCACCTTCCGGGGCAAGAAACGCGGCAAGGTGCTGTCCATTGTGGCGGCGGTGCTGTCGGTGTTGGCCATTGTGATCACGCTGGCCATGCAGTCCGCTGCCAGCAAGGCCATTGACGATTCCATTAAGGAGTCCAAGGGCATCGACACGTCACAATCCTCATCATCAAAGTCCGCGGGCAAATCGTCTGATGCCTCCAAGAGCAAGGCATCCGAGCAGAAAGCGCAGGGCGAGCAGGATTTGGAAGGTGATATCGAAGGTGCCCACGTGAAAATAGTCTCCGCCGTGAAAAGCGTCAACGACTATAACGGCAAGCCCACCGCTCTGGTGACTTATGAATGGACGAACAACACGTCCAAGAACAACTCGTTCGTCACTTTGGCTCACCCGAACGTGTTCCAGAACGGCACCGAACTGGAGACGGCAGTATACTTCGATCAGCCTGAAGGCTATGACGCGAATTCGTATTTGGCCCAAGCACAGCCCGGGACCGCGGCAACGGTGACGCTGGGCTATGTGCTGCAAGACGATTCGCCGATTACGGTGGATGTCACTGCGTTCCTATCAACGGATCAAGACACCAAGGTGACGCATACCTTCACGTTGCAGTGAATCGCGCGGCGGTCCAAGCTGCGATCGAATGTCAATCGAATCTCAAGTGCATGCCACGCGCATGGTGGAAACGCCCGTTACGCTTTGAGATGAGCAGAACGAGCCGATCGATCATATTCATGGAATGTTCAGCTTTGTTCCTCTAAGATTGGTACTGGAACAAACGCTAAAGGAGCGATTATGACATTCGGTCAGCAGCCCCAGAACAACGGGCAATACAACCCGCAATACAACACGCCTGATTACAACGCCGCCCAACAGTCTGGATATGGCCAGCAATACGCACAGTCCGGTTACGGCCAGAACTACTATGCCCAGCCGCAGGGCGCTCCCACCTACCAATACGTGCCGCAGGGTACTGGTGCCGGTGCGGGTGCGGCCACCATCAACACGACGATGACCTACAACTATGAGGAAGCCCGCCGAGTCTCAGTGACCAAGGTGTACGGCGAGATGACCATCGGCATCCTCGTCACCGCCGTGGTCGCCGTGCTCGGCCAGATCACTGGAGCCTACTACAGCTTCCTCATGGCCACCGGCATGGTGGGCCTCATCGGCCTGTGCGTGGTGCAGATTGCCCTGGCCGTGGTGCTCGGCATGCGCGTCACCAAGATGAAGTCGGCCACCGCGCGCGTCATGTTCTATGTGTACGCCGCATTGATGGGCTTCACCTTGAGCTCGATCTTCATGGTCTACGACCTCGGCTCGATCGGCGTGGCACTCGGTGTCACCGCCGCGTTCTTCTTTGCGCTGACCATGTTCGGCATGACTACCAAGTTCAACATGCTCAAGGCCGGCCCGATCCTGATGATCGGCCTGATTGTGCTCATCATCTCGCAGATCGTGCTCGCCTTCGTGCAGGTCGACGGCATGACCAAGATCGTCTGCGCCATCGGCCTGATCCTGTTCGCCGGCATGACCATCTACGACGCGCAGTCCACGCGCGCGCTGCTGACCGAATACGAGGCCCAGGGCCCGGAAATGGTCAAGAAGATCTCCATCCTGTGCGCCCTGAACCTGTACCTCGACTTCGTGAACATGTTCCTGTACATCCTGCAGCTGCTCGGCAACAGGGACTAGCCTCGACAGCCGATTGGCGAGCGGCATGTAGCCCGCCTGTCAAACGTCACAGCCCGACCACATTGTGGCCGGGCTTTTTCATGTCTGTCACATTCGCACGTTAGGCTGGCTCCCCGTGAAAAGACAAGAACTCGTAGGCATGCTGAGCCTGTTGTTGACCGCGCTGATCTGGGGTTTTGCGTTCGTGGCGCAGGTCCAGGGCATGGATTCGATGTCGCCGATGTTCTTCAACGCCGCGCGCTTCACGCTGGGAGCACTGTCTTTGGTGCCGATTCTGCTGTGGATGCGTGGCCGGGGGAGCGCGGATAAGGGCGATACAGCCGGGGCCGATGTCGTTGGGACCGAGGCATCCGTGGCCGTCTCCACAGATGCCGCATCGAACGGTGCATCCGACGTCGTTACCATCACCGGTGCCAAGCTGAATGCGAACAAGCCCGATTCGGCCGTGGCGCGATTGCTCGCCAACCCGGTGGTCATTTCCGTGATCTGCGGCATCGTGCTGTTCACCGCCAGCACCCTGCAGCAGTATGGCATTCTGTACGGCAAATCGGCCGGCCGTGCGGGATTCCTGACCGCCATGTACATCGTGATGGTGCCGTTGCTGGCCTTCGTGTTCCTGCGCCGGCGCATCGGCATGCTGGTGTTCGTGGCCGTGGCGCTGTCCATCGCCGGCTTCTATCTGCTGTGCATCACCGATGGTTTCGGTTCGATCGGCCTGGCGGATATCCTGCTCGTGTTCACGGCCGTGCTGTTCGCCGTGCATATTCTGGTGATCGATACTTTGGGCGGCACCGTGGACGCCATCAAGCTTTCATTCGGCCAGTTCTGCACCACCGCCGTGCTGAGCTGGGCGGGTTCGCTGATCGAAGGCTCGGTCGACTGGGCCGGCGCTGCTCATTCCTGGATTCCGATTCTGTACGCCGGCATCGGCTCGGTGGGCATCGCGTACACCTTGCAGGTGGTCGGCCAGCAATGGGTGCCACCGACGCGAGCCAGCCTGCTGATGAGCCTCGAATCGTTCTTCTCGGCGGTAGGCGGTGCGTTGCTTCTCGGTGAAGTGATGACCCCGCGCGGCTACCTCGGCTGCGCCCTCATCTTCCTCGGCACCCTACTGGCCCAAGCGCCGGCCAGGCTGCCGAAGTGGCCGCAACGGTGAATGAATCGGCCGCAGGCCGATTCCATAGCACCTCAGTCCGAGGTCTTAGGCGCTTCGCCCACTTGCGGCGCGCCGTTGATGTCGCGGTGGATGTTCTGCATCTGTACCTCGATGTTCTGCAATGAGCGCGCGCAGTCGAGCAGCGTCTGGGAATGCTCGGCGAGCTTGTTGTCCGGCAAATCGGTCTTGTAGCGCAGCGCATGCTCCAGCGACGCCCAATAATCCATGGCGATGGTGCGGAACTGCACCTCCACCGGCGTGTAATGCGCGCCCAAGGAGAGGAACACGGGCACCGCGTAGATTACGTGCAATGAACGATACCCGTTCTGTTTCGGGTTCTTGATGTAATCCTTGACGCGCAGCACCTGAATATCGGACTGCGACGACAGATAGTTGGACACGGAATACACGTCGTCGCGGTAATTACAGATCACGCGGATGCCGGCCACATCGAACAGATTGTCCTTAATCGAATTGACGCCGATCGGCAGACCCTTGCGCTCCAGTTTGCCGATGATCGAGCTCACCGACTTCAGACGGCGTTCCATATGATGTATCGGGTCATGGCTGAACCGCACCTGGAACTCGTCGTCGAGAATCTCCAGTTTGGTGCTGATCTCGTACATCGCGCCTTCATACACCTGCATGAGGTCAACGAATTCAACGACCTGTTCGGGAGTGAAGGTGCCTCCCGGAAGATCCAACGCTTTGAGACGGGCTTGCAGATCGGAGGTTTTGAGTCGGCTATGTCGGTCAAGTATCACGTCCACCAATATACTCGGCGGATTCCAGCCAATCTGGACGTTCGCGGGGAATCTTTCCAAGAACCCATAATTTGACATCGTGACAACCAATGGCATACGTGACCGGAGCATGACGAACCCCGTCGATAGAATCGGTCGTTATGAATGAAGACATGATGACCGAGGCGGAGCGCGCCTCGATTGCAGCCGATGGAACCGATGGTTTGCTGGGGAAACGCGGCAAGGGCGTGTTCCATATCCATACGCTCGGCTGCCAGATGAACGTGCACGATTCCGAGCGCATCGCCGGCGTGCTGGAGGCCAATGGCTACGTGCCTGCAACCGAGGACCAGATCAATGACAATGACCTCGATTTGCTGGTGCTCAATACCTGTGCGGTACGCGAGAACGCAGCCGAACGCATGTATGGCACCATTGGCCGATTCAATCGCGTCAAACTGGTTCGGCCGAACCTGCAGATCGCCGTTGGCGGCTGCATGGCCCAGCTTGACCGCAAGAAGATCGCGGATACTGCGCCATGGGTTTCCGCGGTGTTCGGTACCAAGAACATCGAAGATCTGCCCAAGCTGTTGGATCAGAATCGTGCGACCGGCAAGGCGCAGGTCCAGGTCACTGAACAATTGCGGCAGTTCCCGAGCCAGCTTCCCGCCGCCCGCGCCTCCCGCATCAGCTCGTGGGTGGCGATTTCCGTGGGCTGCAATAACACCTGCACGTTCTGTATTGTGCCCACCACGCGAGGCAAGGAAAAGGACCGCCGCCCCGGTGACATTCTTGATGAGATTCGCCAATGTGTGGCCGATGGTGCCAAGGAGGTTACGCTTCTCGGCCAGAACGTGAATTCGTTCGGTTATGGTATTGGCGATCGATACGCTTTCAGCAAGCTGTTGCGCGCCTGCGGCACCATCGACGGTCTCGAACGCGTGCGCTTCACCTCGCCGCACCCGGCCGCCTTCACCGACGACGTCATCGCCGCGATGGCCGAAACGCCGAACATCATGCACCAGCTGCACTTCCCGCTGCAGTCCGGCTCCGACCGCATCCTGCGCGC
>OGCN01005045.1_pt1 | contig 10802 bp, 11 predicted proteins | sample 1570181 | NCBI WGS metagenome assembly OGCN01 (sample SAMEA4370584, study PRJEB24528) | human gut metagenome | reverse complement strand
TAGTACGCGCTTACCATATTCGTTTAAGCTCTTGGCTAGATGTGAAATTGCTCCTTTGCCAAAATAGAGTTTGGTTGGAATGTAATGTTCAAAGTTTTCCATAGTATGTTCTCCTTATTTATGTTTTGTGCTTATTTTTTCTTGTTCTGTGTTTTTTATTCCGGCGGCCGGTAAATCCTGGCCGTGAAAACGCCCGCTATTCCTGCCTTTTTCCAGTTGCTTCTGCGGCTGCAAGCTCCGGTGCTTTCTCGGGGCGGGTGTATCTGGAAGCGTCCATACCTGCCACAGCTCCCTCGTAGACGGCTTTCGCTACCTGGAGAAGGCCGCCGGTGCAGTCTCCTGCAGCGTAGAGGCCCGGAATCGTGGTACGCATTTCTTCATCCACCCGGATGTTGCCTTTTTCTGTGAGCTCTGCTCCCATACGCCGGGCAATCTCCGTACTTCCTGCCGTTCCTATGGCTACAAAAACGCCGGAAACTTCAAGCTCGGTTCCGTCGGCAAGCTCCACACCCTCCAGAAAGTCCGTGCCTTTTAAGTTTTGGATTTTCTCTGTGCGGACCGGATATTCCGGCTTCCTGGAGAAGGCTCCGGGAAGGCCGTTCGTGAGGATCGTCACTTCGGAGGCCACGTTTCCAATCTCCTCCGCTTCTTTCAGAGCGAAATCGCCGTTTCCGATGACTGCCACTTTTTTGCCCCGGTAGAAAAAGGCATCGCAGACTGCACAGTAGCTCACGCCTCTGCCTTCCAGCTCCTTAAGGCCCGGAATCACCGGAGCTTTCCGGCTGGTGCCTGTTGCCAAAATCACTGCCTTTGCGTCAAAATCGCCCTGGTCGGTGTGAACCGTGAAGGTATCGAAGCCTTCCACGCCCACGACCTGGGCCGTGAGGATGCGGACGCCAAGAGTCTTGGCTTGATCAATGCCTCTATCGTAGAGCTCCTGGCCCGACAGGGTTCCGCCTCCGTAATAATTTTCAATTTTTTCGGCCTTCTTGAGGCCTCCGGCCCCGTGCTCGATGACCAGCGGGTCTCTGCCGGAGCGGGCAGCATAAAGGGCCGCGGAAATACCTGCTGGGCCGCCGCCTATGATAATGATATTTTCCATTGGATTGTCCTCGTTTAGTCTATTGCAAATAAATTTGCATAGCCTGTTTTTTCATTTTTATGTTCTGTACTGGTTGTTAAAATCAGGAATCATTCCTATAATAGCATACACATTTAATTCTGTCAATCTGGCTGCTTTCTTACAGGAGCTCTTCCAGCAGGCGGGCAAAGGCCTCCAGGCCTTCCTGATCTTTTTCATCAAAACGGGCTTTCTCGGGACTGTCGATATCCAGAACGCCCCAGACTTCCCCGTCTTTCCAGAGGGGCACCACAATCTCAGAATTGGACGCACTGTCGCAGGCAATATGACCCGGAAACTCGTGAACATCCTTCACAAGCTGAGTCTGGCCGCTCTTCGCCGCGGTCCCGCAGACTCCTTTTCCCAGCGGAATCCTCGTGCAGGCCACTTTTCCCTGAAACGGCCCCAGAAGAAGCTCCTCGCCCTGCCGGATATAAAAGCCCGCCCAGTTTAAGCGGTCCATCTCCTCAAAGAGAAGGGCCGAAGCATTGGCCAGGTTCGTGATCGGGTAAGATACATGCTCCGCCAGAGACCGCATCTCCCGGAGCAGATTTTCGTAGTTCATAAATTTTTACTCCACATTCTCTAATCTGATAAAAAGGTCTTCATAGATCCCGGCCTTGATGGAATCCTGAAACGTAAACTGTTCCATATCTCCGTGCTCGAAATCGTAGACGATGATCTGATTTTTGGACGGATCTACAATCCAATATTCCCGCACACCGGCCGTCCGGTACCTGAAAAGCTTAGTGTAATAGTCCATTCTCCTGCTGGCAGGCGAAACAATCTCGATGATCCAGTCCGGAGCCCCCTTGCAGCCCCTCTCATCCAGTTTGTTCGGATCACAGATCACGGAAATATCAGGCTCCACATAAGTATGGGAGTCCTCGTCCAGCTGCACGGCAAAAGGAGCGGCATAAACTCTGCAGTTTCCTTTTTTTGAGCGGATGTAGGACTGAATGGCCGTCGATAATTCCATCGAGATCTCCTGATGATGCCGGCTTGGCGGGGCCATGTCATAAATCTGCCCATCGATCAGTTCTGCACGTTCTCCTTCCGGCAGGCTGTAAATATCATCTATGGTATAAAGTTCTTCTTTTGGTAAAGGCATAAACTCCCCTCCTTCGCATATCGCTATTGTAAGCCCTGGAGGCTGCGGGGTCAAGGAATATGCGTGAAAAGAGATTGTGGTTACATGGAGAATCCGGTAAAATAAGGGTAAGTAATGTAGACAGATATGTAACTGACAGAAAGGACTATCGCTTATGTATATCCGAAAAGCAGCCTCCCCAACTCCCTGTGAATCTCTCTGGGAGGCTTTGGGGCTTGGAGAAAAAGTATTGAAAAAACCTTTTCATATCGCGGCCGTGGGCTCCGGCGGGAAGACCACTCTTCTCTATACACTGGCCCAGGAAGCCCGGGAGCGGGGGCTTTCTGTTCTGCTGCTGCCCACGACTCATATGCAGCTTCCGGAAAGGGACGGCGTACTCACCGGCAGGGCGGAGGATGTGATTGAGAAATTAAAAAAAGACGGCTTTGCAGTCGTGGGCGTACCTGTCGGCTCCTCAGAAATCAAAAAAATAGGTTTCCCCGGCTGGGAAACCTATGAAAAAGCGGGCGCTTTCGCAGACCTGGTGCTCGTGGAGGCTGACGGTTCGAGACGCCTTCCTTTAAAATATCCCAATGCGACGGAACCTGTTGTTCCGGAAGACACGGATCTCATCCTCGCCGTCACCGGCCTTTCCGCCCTAGGAAAAGATCCGGCGAAATTCTGTCACCGGAAGGAACTTGCCGTGGAAGCCCTCGCCAAAGCTTACTCGCTGCTCTCCGCTCTGTCAACTTGCGAGCCTCCGACCGGACACCAGAAGATCCCTTCAGCACTCTGGGAACCTCTCTCTTCACCACAGGACTGGCAGACCATCACTGCCCAGGATATGGCCCTCCTCCAAAATCTGGGCTACCTCGTCCCTCTTCGGAGCCGCTTTCCCGCCCCGGTGATTCCCGTCTGGAACCAGACCGACACGCCAGAGCTTCAGGAGACCGCTCTCTCCATGCTGGAATTTCTCGGCGAAAAAAAGGGACTTGTGACTTGCACTTTAGCTTAACTTTTCCTCGACATAGAAAAATCCCTGCCATCCATCACGAAGACCGGGATTCTTCTTGTTATATGATGCCACCCAGGACAGAGAAAAGACCAATTTTTCCCGCCCCCATTGGATTACTGGCCGTAGTAGGCGTTTGCCCCGTGTTTCCGGTAATAATGCTTATCCTGCAGCTCCTGGGGAGCCGGTTTCACATCGGGATTGATCCGCTCACAGCGGCTGGCCATCTTGGCCACCTCTTCGAGAACAACAGCGTTGTGAACGGCTTCAAAGGCATCTTTTCCCCAGGTAAAGGGCCCGTGGTTCTTGCAGAGAACGCCGGGCATGGCGATATAATCTTTGTCTTTGAAATAATCCACAATCAGAAGCCCCGTATTTTTCTCATAGGCTTCCTCGATCTCCTCTTTGGTCAGGTTTCGCACGCAGGGGATCTCACCGTAGAAATAATCCGCCTGAGTCGTGCCGTAGCAGGGGATTCCCCGGCCGGCCTGGGCCCAGGAGGTAGCCCAGGAAGAATGGGTATGTACGATTCCGCCGATCTTCGGGAAGGCTTTATAAATCTCCAGATGAGTAGCCGTATCGGAAGAAGGATTATAATGTCCCTCCACGCGGTTGCCCTCAAGATCCATAACCACCATATCTTCCGGCGTCAACTTGTCATAATCCACCCCGCTGGGTTTGATGACAAAAAGCCCTTTCTCCCGGTCGATGCCGCTCACATTTCCCCAGGTAAAAGTTACCAGTTTATGTTTCGGCAGAAGCATATTTGCTTCATACACCTGTTGTTTCAGTTCTTCCAGCATAATCCATTCTCCTTAATCTGCCAGGCTCTCCACAGCCGCACGCTCGATGGCAAGCCCTGCCTGATACCGTTTCATAAAGGTCTCAAAACCAGCCACATCTTCCGTATCCGGCTCCACACGGATGGCCTTGCTGTCCGCAAATACTCTGCTGTCCAGATAATCCGCAAGGCTCTCGCCATCTTTCTTCTGCAGCATATAGGAAGCCAGAAGGGCGATTCCCCAGGCTCCGCCCTCGCCTGCCGTCTCCATGACGGAAACCGGAACGTTCATGGCCGCTGCCAGGATCTTCTGTCCCACGCCCGGCGTCTTGAAGAGACCGCCGTGGCCCAGAATCTTGTCCACTTCCACACCCTCTTTGGAGGAAAGGATATCCAGTCCGGTCTTTAAAGCGCCGAGAGCTGTATAGAGATTCACCCGCATAAAGTTTGCCAGGGAGAAATGGCTCCCCGGTGTGCGGACAAAGAGCGGACGGCCTTCCTCAAAATGCGTGATATGCTCACCGGAAAGATAGCCGTAGGCCAGAAGACCACCGCAGTCCTTATCTCCTTCCAGAGCCTTATTGTAGAGCGTGGAAAACAGCTGATTTTTGTCGATCTTCGCCCCGATTGCGGAGGCGAACTCATCAAAAAGGCCCACCCAGGCATTGAGGTCGGAGGTGCAGTTATTGGAATGAACCATAGCGACAGAATCGCCTGCCGGCGTCGTCACCATATCGATCTCCGGATAACGGGTGCTGAGCTCTTTTTCCAGAACCAGCATTGCAAACACAGAGGTTCCGGCGGAAACATTACCCGTACGCTGACGCACACTGTTGGTGGCTGCCATGCCAGTTCCGGCGTCTCCCTCCGGCGGACATAAGGGAATGCCCGCTTCCAGTTCACCGCTGACATCCAGAAGCTTCGCTCCCTCTTCCGTCAGGATTCCAGCAGCTTCACCAGCCACCAGGACTTTCGGAAGGATCTCGCGGATCTTCCAGGGATAGCCTTTCGGAGCTACCAGCTCGTCGAACTGATCCAGCATTTTCGGATAAAAATCTTTTTTCTCCACATCAATGGGGAACATGCCGGAGGCCTCGCCGATACCGATGACCTTCTCTCCCGTGAGTTTCCAGTGGATATAGCCCGCCAGAGTCGTGAAAAAGGCCACATCCTTCACATGCTCTTCTCCGTTGAGGATCGCCTGGTAAAGATGGGCGATGCTCCATCTCTGAGGAATCTGGAAGTTGAAAAGCTCGGAAAGGACGTCAGAAGCCTGTCCTGTGATGTTGTTTCTCCAGGTCCGGAAGGGAACCAGAAGCTTTCCTTCCTTATCAAAAGGCATATAGCCGTGCATCATGCCGCTGAAACCGATGGCTCCGATTTTTTTCAGCGTGACGCCGTAGGTCTTTTTCACATCCTCCGCCATTTCCTGATAACAGCCCTGGAGGCCTTTCCAGATATCCTCCAGCGTATAACTCCAGATGTTGTCCACATAGCGGTTTTCCCAGTCATAGCCGCCCTGGGCGATGGGATGGGCATTCTCATCTACCAGTACTGCCTTGATTCTCGTGGAACCAAATTCGATGCCGAGGACGGTTCTGCCCTCCTGCACTGCCTGTTTTGTATTCATACGATAAACCTCCCACTTCTGCTCGTTTACTGCTCACGGAATACAATCTCTCCGGTCTTGTCATTCATGGACTCTACGATAGCCAGGGACTCCAGATGGATGCCTTTTGCACGGATGGCATCTCCGCCTCTCTGGAAACCTTTCTCAATCACAACGCCGGCTCCCACCAGCTCTGCGCCGGAATCCTGTACCAGCTGTGCCAGGCCTTCCAGAGCTTTTCCATTGGCCAGGAAGTCGTCGATCAGAAGCACCCGGTCACCTTTTCCTAAAAATTCTTTGGATACGATGATGTCATAGATTCTTCCATGGGTAAAGGACTCCACCTGAGTGGTGTAAACCTCTCCGGCAATGTTTTTTGTCTGGGTCTTCTTTGCGAAGACTACCGGCACATGAAAAGATTCTGCCGCGATACAGGCGATTCCGATTCCGGAAGCCTCGATCGTGAGGATCTTGTTTACATTCTCATTTGCGAAACGGCGTTTGAACTCTTTTCCAATCTCCTGAAACAGTTCAATATCCATCTGATGATTCAAAAAACGATCTACTTTCAGTACATTTCCTTCCTTAACCACACCGTCCCGGCGGATTCTGTCTTCCAAAAGCTTCATGAGCGATTTTCCTCCTAATTGTTTTTCACATTTACTCTATTGTATGCATATCTTCCAGAGGTTTCAAGTCTTTTTTCGACTCCTTTTTCAGGAAGTTTGATAGTCCGCATTCAGCAGAATCTCGATATTCGTATCCGTGATATCCGTCATGAGATCATAGCTTATCGTCACGAAATGACTGGATATCTGATTCCATTTTTCCTTCCGGGAATTGAAATCTTCCTCGGAGACCTCCTCGTCATTGATTACATAGGGAGGTACATTGGGATAGCCAGCCAGAAGGAAATTTTCCCATGGAATACGTCGTACATTCCTTACCGCCTCTGTATTCGGCCGGTTCCCGGTTGATATAAACGCCGCCAAGACTCTTGTAGCCGGAAGTATCCGGCCAGATAGAAATCGGCATTGTCTCCAGCGGACGGAGCTCATAATCCAGAAAGTACACATTTTCCTGCCTTTCATTCGTGATGCCAAGCCAGGTATGATTCTTCATAACTCCACTCTCCTTCATTAAAAACTATAAATCCTCCGGTGTATCGATATCCCTCCGGCTGCCCTCCGGAAGCTCGTAGAAAAAGCAGTCGTCAAGCAGCTGATTCAGCACCTTCTTTCCACCCTGGTCCCCGGTGAGGACCTGAAAAAGCGGTGCATATTTCCAGGAAAAAACGGCAGGATTTCCGTAAGTTTCTCCGCAACGGACACAGGCCACCGGATGGCCTGAAGCTAAGAAAGCCTCCAGAAACTCCCGAATATCCGAAGAGGAAAAACCCGGCGTGTCCGCTGTAAAAAAGGCGAAAGCCTCCGGCGGATCGGCAGCCTCAAAGTCCAGTGCCTTCCTTATCGTATAGGAAAGGCCTTTGACGCTTTCCAGGCTGTAAACGCCGGTCAGAAAACCCGGCGCCTTCCTTTTCGCCAATTCTTCTACCATTTTCAGGATCTCCTCATACTGCGTCACCACCCGGACCCGGACTCCCGGAAGCCCTTCCGCCGCTTCCAGGAGTGCATCCAACATATACCGGTACAGTTTTTTCCCTCTCCACTCATACAACAGCTTGTTGCTTCCAAAACGGCGGCTGTTTCCAGCCGCCATTAAAATCAGGTCAATCTTCATTTTTTTCCTGCATTCCACTCCAGATCTTCTCCGGGGTGATCGGAAGTTCCCGTACCCAGACGCCGGAAGCGTTGTGTACCGCATGGGCGATGGCCGGGGAAGGCGTATTGATGACGATCTCGCCGATGGATTTCGCTCCGAAAGGACCGCTTTCCTCGTAACTGCTCTCAAACTCCACGCGAAGTCTGCCCACATCCAGACGGCTCGGGATTTTGTACTGCATAAAGGAATTGTTCCAGAGTTTTCCCTTGGAATTATACTGTATATCCTCGTAGAGAGTCATGCCGATGCCCTGGCCCAGGCCACCCTCGGTCTGTACTCTCGCAAGATTCGGGTTTACCGGCGTTCCGCAATCCACCACGGCCACATAGTCCAGAAGCTCGATGGCTCCGGTTTCCTTGTCCAGCTCGATCTCCACCATGCCGACCATGAAAGGAGGCGGGGAGGTGGGAGCGCTGTTGCTCTCGGAAACCTCCATGGGAATGTTGTTTCCACACATGGAACTGGTCGCGATATCCGCCAAAGTCACGCTGCCCTTTTCCCCGGAAACGGTCTTTCCGTCAAATTCCAGGCTTTCCACAGGACAGTTCAGCATCTCGGCCGCCCGGGCGATAATGTTATTTTTCAGCTTCTCGCAGGCCTTCACCACCGCCATACCGGTGACATAGGTCGTACTGGAAGCGTAGGAACCGGAATCGTAGGGAGAAGCGTCTGTATCCGCACCGAAGACATCCACATCCTCCACGCCGCAGGACAGACACTCTGCTGCCATTTGGGCCAGAATCGTGTCACAGCCCGTTCCCATATCCGCAGCGCCGATCCGGAGCACATAGAAGCCCTCGTCGTTGAGCTTAATCGAGGCGGAACCCACGTCCACGCCGGAGCCCTGCATGGCCATGGCCACGCCGACGCTTCGGATTTTTCCGTTGCCCATATCTCTTGCCGGAAATTTCTCGTCCCAGTGCATCATCTCTTTGGCCCGGGCCATGCAGCGGTCCAGGGCACAGCTGGAATTGAGCTCATTATAATAGGAAGGCATGATCTCACCCTGACGGACCATATTCCTCTCACGAAGCTTCACCGGATCCATTCCCAGCCGGTCTGCCAGCTCATTCACGGCGGACTCCACGGCAAAGATGCCCTGGGTTGCTCCGTATCCGCGGTAAGCGCCCGCGGACATATGGTTCGTATAAACCACATCATAGGCAAAACGATGGGCCTCCAGCCGTCCGTAGAGGGAAATGGCCTTGTGACCGGAAAGGCCAACCGTCGTCGGTCCGTGCTCACCGAAGGCTCCCGTATTGGAAAGCGTATACATATCGATGGCCCGGATCCGGCCGTCCTTATTCGCTCCCACTTTTACCGTAACTTCCATCTCGTGACGGGGCGTGGAAGCGATCTGACACTCTTCCCGGGTGTAAATCATCTTCGCCGGCTTTCCCGTGGTCCAGGTGACAAAAGCCGGATAAATCTCCGCCACAAGGGTCTGCTTCGCGCCAAAACCGCCGCCGATTCTGGGCTTGCTCACCCGCACCTTGGATTTTGGAATTCCAAGAGCCGTCGCGATGATGCGGCGGGCATGGAAGACGATCTGCGTGGAGCTGATGACGTTCAGTCTTCCGTAGGTGTCCATGCTCGTGTAGGTCCGGAAGGTCTCCATCATGGCCTGCTGGTCCGCTTTCGTATGGTAGGTATGCTCCACCACCACATCGCAGTCCTTTAAGACCGCCTCGATATCCCCGTGGCCGGAAACCTCGCTGGCGCAGAGGTTCCGCTTGTTGTCCGCACCTACCGGACATTTGGACTCCCAGTTATCTTCCGGATGCACCAGAATCGGATTGTCCTTCGCCGTGTGGAAATCCAGCACCGGCTCCAGCTCCTGATATTTGACCTTGATAAGGCGCAGAGCCTTTTCCACGGCTTTCTCATTTTCTCCGGCCACAATGGCTACCGCATCGCCAACGAAACGGACTCTCTGATCCAGAATCAGGCGGTCGTAGGGGCTGGGCTCCGGATAAGTCTGGCCCGCCATCGTGAAGCGGATATTCGGCACGTCTTTATAGGTATAAATGGCCTCGATGCCCGGCACCTTCAGCGCCGTGTCGATCTTGATCTCCTCGATGAGGGCATGGGCATAGGGGCTTCTTTTTACTTTTACCACAAGGGCATTGTCAGGCACCACATCATCCAGGAAGACCGGTTTTCCTGTCACCAGGGACATGGCGTCCTTTTTCATTACCGGCTGATTGACTACCTTCATGCGCCCACCTCCTGTTTTTCTTTTTTCCATGCGAGATATTTTTTCATCGCCCGGAGCTGGCCCTCGTAACCGGAACAGCGGCAGAGGTTTCCGGACAGATACTCGAGGATCTCCTCATCGGTCGGGTCCTGATTTTCCCGGAAAAGAGCGATGGCGTTCATCATAAAGCCCGGATTGCAGAAACCGCACTGCTCCGCTCCCTGGCCGGCCAGGAAGGAACCGATCTCTTCCGCCTCGGGCTGGAGACCTTCCAGCGTGGTCACTTCCTGTCCGTTGGCTCTGGCTGTCAGCACCGAGCAGGATAACACCGGTTTGCCATTTAAAAATACCGTGCAGAGCCCGCAGTTTGCCGTCTCGCAGCCTCTCTTCACGCTGTAGCAGCCGTGCTTCCGCACAAAATCAATGAGAAGCAGGTCATCTGCGATCTCTTCCTTAATCGTTTTTCCGTTTAATTTCAGGTTAATCTGCATTCTCTTCACCTCTCATTCTCTCCAGTGCTCTCCGCACCTGAACTTCCACCAGATGGCTCCGGTAATCCGCTCCGGCCCGCATGTTGGAGCCCGTGGGCGTTTTCTCCTTCACATAGGCTGCAAATTTCCGAATGTTTTCCTCGGTAAGGCCGCCCCCGATAAGGTTCTCCTCGTCCTCAATAAGCAGGGCCCGCTGAGGTCTTGCCCCGATGACAGCTCTCCATTTTCCGTCAAGACAGACCACGGCGCTCGCCAGCACCGGGAAATCCGTCCGGGAAAGGCGCAGGGACTGATAAACAATTTGCACCGGTCTCTTTTTCACAATGAGGCCCACGAGAATATCGTTGTCCCGCTTGCTCCAGGCAAACTCGGAAAGGGGAACGATACCGCCCTTATAAAGCTCCACATCGGTGTCAAGCCCCAGAAACAGAGTCAGCACATCTGAAAACCCAAAGCGCCCGAAAATGCTTCCTCCCACCGTGGCCAGATTCCTGAACTGTACGCCCACGATATGGCGGAGGCTTTCCTTCATTGCGCCTCCGGTGTAAGCTTCCAGCCCCGGATGCAGTTCCAGGTCCCGGAGGGTAGTCATGCAGCCGATCCGGAACTCTTCCTCCGTCTCCTCGATTTTATCAAGACCAAGGCCCGAAAGATCGATGGCCTTCTGGATGTTCCGGCTTCCCATCTTCATCCAGAGCATGCCGCCAATAACCTTGTTTG
>OGCN01005034.1_pt1 | contig 10840 bp, 9 predicted proteins | sample 1570181 | NCBI WGS metagenome assembly OGCN01 (sample SAMEA4370584, study PRJEB24528) | human gut metagenome | reverse complement strand
AAATGTTCACTGACATAGTTGACAGAGCAAAAAAGGTATGCTAAAGTCTGACTGTATGCAAATTAGTGCAAACTAACCAATAATATTTACTATGAAAGTCCCGGACGGCAGCCATGAATGAGCCATGCTCGCATGAGCGAATTCATGGATATCGGACGGGCGATAGCCCGGATTACGAATGAGGTCGGCAGCTCTTATATATGGTGATGTCGCCGGTAGGCGACATGTCCGTTTCCTGGTAATGACAGGAAAAATCAGAAAATATTAGGCAAGGAAAACCGCAGGAAGCTTCCAAAGGGGAATACGGGAGAAGGCCTGCGGATTTTCTGAGATGAGGGTTAGTTGATACTAATTATCAACAGGCATAAAGGAACCCGTAGACGTAAGCAGGCAAACAGCACAGGAAAGGACACTATGAAAAAGAGAAGGTACACAGCGAGATTATTGAGTATGACAGTTGCAGCCAACCTCGTATTTTCTTCACTGGCAATGCCGGTATTTTCCGCAGATCTGAGCAGTCTGGAAACGGAATTATCGACAGAAATGCAGAGGGAAACTGAAACAACAGTCTCGGTTAAAGAGACTGAGACAGAAACCCGGGAAGAAACAGAGTCTCAGGCTGAGACAGTGAATGAAATGGAAACTGAGACACAGGCTATGACAGAGACAGATTCTGAGACCGTGACAGAGACGGAAGTTCAGACTGAGACTGCTTCACAGGAAATTGAGAAAGAGACAGAGTCCACTCAGGAAATTGAAGCCCAGGCGGATGTATTTTCTGCCCGGGAAAATGCTTCTGCTGTTCAGGCAGGCGATCCCGTGGAGATCACCGTTCAGAACAGCGAGGTGACTTCCAAGACTACCTCTCTTACGGTAAATCTTTCCGGAGTACCGTCCTCCGGAATTCTTCGTGTCGTTCAGCTGGATGCGGGAGATACTTATGATGCAGGCAAACTCAACGGCTATACAAGCCTGCATTTTTCCGTTCTCAGCTGGCTTCATACGGGAGAAAATGTGCTCTCTCTTACTGGAGCTCCCACGCCGGGAAAACAGCTGCTGGTGGTTGTGAGAGATGCAGGAGGCAGTATTGTGGATTATGTATCATCCCCCATCCTTGTTGCAGAAGAGCAGACAGAGCCCGATCCCGGTCAGGAGAAAACGCCGGAGGAGATTCTGAAAAATACCAGCGTAACCCTGATGAAAAACGGAGAAACGCGTACAGAGAAGTTCACACAGCAGGAAACTTCTGTGGACGTCCGCGTAAAACTGGACGATTCCGTGGATAAATGCTGGCTGAAAATCTGCGGCTATGCAGGAAATACAGGCTTTGATCCGGATTCCAATTTTAATAAAGTTCTCTGGTCCGGCTGGGTAACAAATGGCTTTGAAGGAACCCTTTCCTTTGCGGAATCCCAGCTGCCCCTTCCGGTAGGCTACAATATCATCGCCTGCCTGAATGTGCCTGTGGGCGAGGATTACTACCGTTCTTCCCTTTCCCAGTCTCTGGAGGTTTTGGATGAAAACGGCGAGGGTTTCAAGGATTACGGTTATCCGGATGCTTCCATCGATGAAGAAGAGCTGGAGGAGGGCGCGACCTCTCTTCACATTTCTCTGACTGGCGACGAGCGCCTTTTCCAGGCGGCCAGAGAGGGAAAGACAGAGATCAATGTCAGTGTAGCCCAGTACCCCGAGGGCGATACCTTTGATTTCGAGAGCAGCAGCCAGATTTCTCTTCTTCGGATCCAGTCCTTTACGGAGGCTGTTTCCGGTCTGGAGGTTTCTTTCCCGGATACACCGCTGAAGGCAGGCTATCGCGTGCGCGCTGTTGCTTACTGGGACCAGAATCCGGATATTTATCTTCCTTATAGATGATGGTCTTGATTCCCGCCTGGATGATGGCCTTCGCACACTCATTGCACGGGAAAAGGGTCACATAAATTTTGCTGCCCTCCAGGCTTCCGCCCCGGTAATTTAAGATGGCATTCAGTTCGCTGTGGGTTACATACAGATACTTGGTGCTGTACGGATCATCTGACTCCTGATCACGTCCCCACGGGAATTCATCATCGGAGCAGCCTTTTGGAAAACCATTGTAGCCCATGGACATAATCTTGTTGTCCTCGCTGACAATGCAGGCCCCCACCTGAGTATTCGGATCTTTGGAACGGCGGCCCGACAAGTCCGCCACGCCCATAAAATATTCGTCCCAGGAAATATAATCCACACGTTTTTTGGAATTGCTCATTGTACACTTCCTCCCGTCTCTTTTGCTTCTGCCCTTTGTCCTCTTCCTGTCCTCAAACCGTCTATCCGGATCTGGGACACGGTCAAACCAGTCATTTCCTTCTGTTCCTGCTTTGTCACACTTTCAGTACATGATATCCCGCTGCTTTCGTCAGGCGGTTCATGATGGCCTGTCCCAGATGATCCTTGGAAAAGCTTTCCGAATAAATACAGTCCACATTCAGATCGTCAAACTCTCTTAACACGGCGAACAGATTGTGGGCAATGGTTTCCTCCTTCGCGCGCAGTCCCACACTGCGGACTTCGCCTTCCGGATAGCGTGCTCTCGTCTCATCGGTGCAGATCACGCCGACCTTTTTACCCTCTGCCAGCTTCTCTTTCACCAGCGCGTTGATGGTTTCCACCACTCTGTCTGTCTCGCCTTCTACCAACTGCAGATCCGCATGGGGCGCATAATGGCGGTATTTCATCCCCGGTGCCTTCGGCCGCAGATCCGCACTCGGCGGTGCCTGAATGGCCGGATCAATCTCCACTCTGCCCACAGTCTCCCGCAGCATCTCCATAGTAATAGCACCCGGACGAAGCAGGGTTGGAACATCACCGGAAACATCCACAATCGTGGATTCCACGCCGATTCCCACCGGACCGCCATCCAGAATCATCTCAATCTTGCCTTCCATATCCTGCCATACATGCTGGGCCGTGGTCGGGCTTGGTCTGCCTGAGGTATTGGCACTCGGCGCTGCCACCGGAACTCCCGCCAGTTTGATAAGCCGGTTTGCCACCGGATCGCTTGGCATACGGACTGCCACCGTATCCAGACCGCCTGTAGTTCCGTAAGGCACAATGTCGCTCTTCGGAAATACCATGGTAAGCGGTCCCGGCCAGTATGCTTCTGCCAGCTTTCTTCCTGCTTCCGGAATGTAAGCTACCAGCGGCTTTAACTCCTCCAGACAGGAGATGTGCGCAATCAGCGGGTTATCCGACGGGCGCCCCTTTGCCGCATAAATTTTCTTTGCCGCTGCCTCATCTAAGGCATTGGCGCCAAGGCCATACACGGTCTCCGTTGGAAATGCCACCAGGCCGCCGTCACGCAAAATCTGCGCAGCTTCAGCCAGCTCCTCATCTTTGATCTGCTTTGTATCTTCTATTTTTACCAGTTTTGTATTCATACATTTACCTTCTTTGCAATGCGCTTTTATCGGTATGTTTGTTACTGTTCACGCGTCGCGCAAACAATAACGTATATTCTGCCTAATCATAACACAAGACGCCCCACGGTGCAAGGCACACCGCGAGGCGTCAAAAAGGATTCCCAGGATCCTGCTTATGCGTTAACACGCTTGTTGTTCTTCACCGTTTTCTGATGCGTTCCCACACTGTGGATCAGGACACTAACACGCTTGTAAACCAGGGATGTCACCACAGATACCACAACACCCTTCACCAGGTTGAACGGTCCCACACAGAAAAGTGCGAAAGTCCATACACTTCCAACTGCCGGATTGATGGCTGCTCCTGCTGCCAGAATAGTCTCCATCGGCATAAAGTTGGAGTAGAACGGAAGCATAACCAGCGCGTTTGCTGCCACGCCAACTGCTGCCATCAGAACGGTTCCCACAGCCAGGCCGGTCATCGCGCCTTTGCGGGTATGGGAGATTTTGTAGATCAGTCCTGCTGGAACTACCATAGCACAGGAAATGACCAGGTTCGCGAACTCACCAACAAATCCGGTGCTAGTCGGTTTTAACACCAGCTTAACCAGAATCTTAACAACTTCCATAATAGCTCCGGCTACCGGTCCCATGGCGAAGGTGCCGATCAGTACCGGAACTTCGCTGACATCCAGACCATAAAAGCTCGGTGCCAGAAACGGAAGCGGGAATTCAAACAGCATCAGCACACCAGCCAGCGCACCAAACATTCCCATTAATACCACATTTTTCGTTGTAAGCAGTTTTTCTTTCATGTCTTTTTCCTCCTGAAATTTTGTACTTAAGTTCATCATTCAGAGGAATCGTGTGCGGCAGAGGAGTGGAAACCTTTGTTCCCAGACAAATAATCCATAAAACAAAAATCCCCCGGATATTTCTATCCGGGGGTGGTAAGTCATTCATGCCGCTCTCACGGGGGCTCCCGCGAAAGCCTTCACACAATTTCTTCTCTCATCCAGACTATACTGTCGGTTTTGGAATCTCACCAAATCAGCTGCTTAAAGCAGGTCGCGGACTGTAACCGCCGGTGGGGAATTGCGCCCCGCCCCGAAGAACTTATCGTTGTCTTAACTATAGTACAGTTTTCTGTAAAAATCAAGAGGATTTCTCCTGGTTCAGAAACTCCATGATGCCCATATGGATTGTCCAGGCCAGTCGGTCCTGATAATCTTCGGAATTCAATGAAGCGGCCTCTTTCCAGTTCGACAAAAAGCCGCATTCCACGATCACAATTGGCTGTTTTACATGAAGAAGAAGATAGTAATTACCGTTTGGCTTCGCCTGCCTGGTATTCTTTTCCCCCAGAACATAATCAAAGCGCCTCTGCAGAATCTCTGCAAGGCGCTTTCCTCTTTCGGATGTTTTGTAGTAAAAGACCTGGCCGCCGGATATGGGTTCCTGATGATAGCTGTTCTGATGAATGCTCACTACCAGATCCGGTTCTGCCTCCGCGATTTTTTTGCAGCGGTTCTTCATATCCGCCATTTTTTTACTGCTGTCCGTTTCTTCGTAAAGCCCGCGGTCATCCTCACGGGTCATGACCACCTCCACATCAGAAGCCTCCAGATAGGCTTTCAGGCGGCGCGCGATCTGCAGGTTGATCTCCTTTTCCAGGCTTCCGTCCACACCAATCTTTCCTGGATCATTTCCTCCATGACCACTGTCCAGCACCACCACCGGACGCCGGCTCTTTGCAGCCACTGCCTGGCTGGATACCATCAGTCCTGCCTGTCGCGACACCAGAAATACCGCGATCAAAAGCATAACTGCCATCAGCAGTTCCGGCATTCTCCGGCGCTGCTCCTTCTGACTTTCCCTCTGCTCCGGCCATTCACGCCCGATCCATTCATTTTTTCTCACCTTGCCCGCTCCAAAATCCACTTTTCCTGTAAAATATATGATTCCAGAGCTATGAAAAAAACACCATCTTTCCATTTATAGGAGAACTGCCAGACAACAATGTCTAGTCGACCTCCAGCCGGTTATAATCCCGTTTGCCATCTTCCAGAATATACTGGAAATATTCACCCTGCTGCGTTGCCATGCCATCTTCCTGCCAGAGCGCATACGCCGGATCATTCCGCACAAGATCCTGTACTTGATATGCCGTTCCCTGATAATAATGGAATTTCAGCAGCGAATACAGCTGTGCCATCTGCTCGCGCTCACTATCTGTAATCTCCGGCACCTCATTCAGGGCCGCAATTGCCTGATTATAAAAAACACGTCTCAAAAACGGAGTCTGGAACTTTTTGAAATTCAGAAGATCTTCTTCTGTACACTGATTCTTCTTCGCCCAGGCTTCCACATCCAACGAGCGGGTTCGGTACAGAAAACTCCGGTCGTCCCGGTAAGTCAGGATGGCATACTTACAGGACGGTGTTGCCAGCGAAGCTGTTACCATCTCCCAGATTCCCCGGTTATCATCTGAGCGCTTGCAGTGCTGCACATGCAGATGTCCGCTCAGAAACAACGGTACATCCCAGGTTTCCAGAAGGTCCACAAACTGTTCGCTGTGCTCAATCGTGCATTCGTCCACATAGATTTCACTTTCATCCAGCAGATTATGGTGAGCAATGGGGATGATCTCCACCCCCGCATCCCAGGCTGCTTCCAGCTGCTGCCCGATCCACTCATAAGTTGCCTCAGAGATGGCCCCGCCCACCTTGTTCACCGGACTGTACTGGCAGCTGTCAATCATCAGAAGCCAGGTGTTTTCATCCAGTTCATACAGATAACTGAGACTGTTTGGATCCTCACTGGCCGCCTCATCATAACCGAATGCCCGGTAGATTTCCCGGAATTCTGCCGGAGTCGTATATTCTGCCGGAAGGCGTTCCTCCCCTTCATAGCGCGCTGCCTGATGATTGTTGATATCATGATTGCCAGGAATCACCAGTACCGGGATTCCATGATTTTCCACCCGGTGAAGTTTTTCTGCCAGGTCTTTATGACTGGCCTTTTCTCCGTTTAATGTCAAGTCCCCGCTTAAAACCAATGCGTTCGGATGCAGCTTTACTACCTCGTCCAGAAACGCATCTGTGATCTGGTCAATGTAAGTAACCACCTTGCCGTCCCCGTATTCTACCATTTCCTGAAAGCGAGGTCCGCCATCGGTAAGCGAATCCGAAAAATAATGGATATCGGTTCCCAGCATGATATTTTCTACCCAGCCGCCATTTTCTGCCTTTGGGAGCGGCCCGGAATCCTCCGAAACCTCAGATTCACGAAGTGTTCCCTGACTGTCTGTTCCCGCAGCTTCAGAATCTGCACCGTTTTTAACAGCGTCCTCACTACTGTCAGTGATTTTCGCTTCATCTGTTTCCCCTTCCGCATCAGCCATCTCCTGCTGTGTTTCCTCTTTTGTCTGACTTTCTTCTGAAACAGCCGTCACATCTGCCGGATCACTATTCTGACGTCCACATCCAATGCCCACCACCGCTGCCGCCAGAACAGGCAGAATGGCAGAAAGCACCTGCCTTCTGCCACCAAAGCTCTTTTTCATATTCCTCACCCTTTCCAAACCATTCTTCCGCAAATCATCACGGAAGTTTCACAGTATCCCAGATATCTGCCGGTTCAAAACCGAGCCGCCAGCAAGCCACACCCGCCAGGCTGTTGTCCCGGATCAGCTGCATTTTCAATGCCAGAGAGCGTTCCTCTTCCATCCAGATTTCGTAATTTGCCCCGTCTTTCTCCAGTTCCCCGTAATACTGGCCCAGGTCATCCTGCCAGTACAGTTCTACCTGATTGGTCTCCACCCACTCTTTCGCGCTGGAGATTCCCACTGCCTGGGAACTGGTTCCGGAAGCATCTTCTTTCCAGATCCGGGTATAAAATGGAATTGCGCTGATGATTTTCTCCTTCGGCACCTGCTTTAACAGATCTGCAATTCCCTGCCGCTCATAGCCAATGGACGCGACCGAACCAGCTTCTCCTCCGGCATAATGCTCATCGTAGCCCATCATCACGACGTAATCGGCAACCCGGCCCTGCTCTGCCCAGTTATAAAACGCAGAGTAGGATGCCGGCACATAGGAATCGATAGAAAGAACAAGCCCCTCTTTCCGGCAGTCTACGGAAAGTTCCCGGATAAACTGCACATAGTGCGGACCAGCGGATGCTTTGATTCCCTCTATATCCAGATTGATGCCGTCAACCCCATAGGTCTTTGCATCCTGCATCAGAGAAGCAATCAGTTTTTTCCTGGCTGCCGTGCTGGCAAACAGGATTTCCGACTGCACCTCATCTCCCTTATTGAAATTATCCAACACCGCCCACACCTGAAGTCCCAGGGCATGTGCCTGATCCACGTAATTCCGGTCTGCCAGAGATTCGTAATTTCCGTTATTATCCGTCAGCATGAACCAGGTCGGCGCGATGACATTCACACCTTTTGTATTGGCTATCAGGGTCTGCATCGCCTGATTGGCAGAAAGATTGGTCACCTGATGCCATACCAGAACTACCGGCTCATCCATGGAAATACTGGTATATTCCGGTTCCACAAATGTGCTGACCAGCGTCCGCTGATCTGTCTCCTTCAGGCGGCGGTTCGGAAGATACCCTACCTGTCCGTCCTCTGTACGCACCCGGCTCCAGTTTTCCAGCTGTTCCAGAACGATCACTTCCGAATCCGCCGGCACCTCTGTAATGACGGCACTCTTCACACCGCCCCGGATTCTGAGGGCACTGTTCTTCTTCACATCTGCCAGCTGCTGCGGATCCCAAGAGGTGTCTACAAACACGCGCCGCACACTGTCCGTATCAAAGGTCTCAATCCGTACATTCGTGTACGCAGTTACCAGACTGGTGAGCAGCCATACCGTCCCATCCTGCTGCACCAAAAGCGGCTTCCCACTGTTTCCCACTGTTTCCGCATTTGCGTACACGATCTGGTCTGGCAGCGTATAGATCAGCTGACTGTTTTCCTCATCCCAGTAAAACCGCTCATTCACAGCTTCATTCACCCAGTCAAGGGGGAGGTAGGTCTGTCCGTCTATATAACGTCCCTGAACCCCTTCTACCCGTTCGCTGTTGAAAAAGACAGCCGTCTCATCCCCGCTGGCCTGATACCACTCGTTCTGATTCACCTGCTCCTTTGATGGTTTGTACTTGCGGTATAAAATAAATCCTGCCGCCGCTCCCGCGACAAGCACGATCGTCAATATCACTGTCAGTACTGTTGCCAGAAATCTCTTCATCCGCCGTATCTCCTTACCGGTATTCTTATCACTCACCTGCGCTCGTTCCCGTAACTTCCGTCACGTAATCGTCTCGCCGTTCGTTATATTATACCACAAATCTGATATGGCTTCTCTTAAATTTTCCTGATCTTTCGCTTTACCCGGGCTGAATCGGGGATTCTCTTTTCTGATCAGGCATTCTGCTGTTACTGGTGATATACGATGTCAAAATGGATTTCTTTTAACCGTTTGGCTTTCATATAATCTTCCTCTTCTTCCTTCACCTCCCCTGTATCCGCATCTTCCTGCGGAATGTCTTCCAGAATATAATCACCCATATAAAAGCTGCCATCCTCACGAACTTCAAACAGTTTTCCCCATGTTTCTTCGCAGGCATCTTCTCCATCAATCAAAACACGAACTCCCCGTTTCTGATATCGTTTTAAACCTTCCACATAAATCTGGCTTCCTTCGTTGTTTTCATACACTCCCGATACATTTGCAAACATATGGCCCCCCGTCCTGCTGACAGCCCCGCCGCTTAGAAGGTTTTGCTGTGACACATCGTTCCCACCAAATACTGCTGCCGCGGAGCCGTCCGCATCTTTTGTTTTTGCTTTGTAAATTTTTTCTGTACATCAGACAGACTTTCTGAGCTTTGCCGTTATTTTGCAAACAGCAGCGTCTCAAAACATGGAATTTCTTCCTGTGTAATGCGGAACGCATCTACTGAAGCCGGAATTCTCTGAAGACGGCACCGAAACATCGATTCTATCTCTTTTCTGGTATCTTCTCCGCCCGAAACGACGGCCATTCTCCAGCTCTTATCCCTTTGCTCTGCCCGCTCCAGAACTTCCAGAAATGCTTCCACTTTCCACTCACTTAGAGATCCCACCAGGATTTTTCTGTCACAGCGTGCGCATTCGTACAGGCTTTCCTCTGTCGCTTCTCCGTAATCCATGATGATATAATGATAATCGCGGCTCAGACAATGGGACAGCACGGCCGGATCCGCCATTTTGTAATAATCCACTTCCATAATGCGAAACTTGTCGCTTTTATTCCGGCTCCGCTCCGTCTTCTTCTGCCCCGCTTCCTGTTTCCTGCCATGTTTTCCGGCAAACCGCTCCAACATCTGAAAATCATCATGACTATTCCACTCCAGCAATGCCGTCTTTTTGCGTCTTACCCCTGTCAGATAATTTGCCAGCGCAACTGCCAGATGGCTGGTTCCTACACCTCGCCCGCAGCCCATCACGCCAATCGTCCGGATCCCGGTTCCAGGCAGACTTACCAGAACCGTTTTATTTTTTCCAAAAACAAACTTCGTACGATTCCTCCTTCCTGCCCAAACCAGTGGTTCCAGACAGCCCGGTACACACGGTCTGATGCCCGGCTGCCCCAAAACGGGTCCGCAAAATACGGCATCCGCAGTCCGCCGGTATACCGCTGCTTCTGATAAAAAGAAAGTCTGGCACAAAACTGATTATAAATCACGGTCAGGCCCTGTACCGACTCTCCAAGCTGCACTGCTGCCTCGGAGTCTTCCCATTCCCAGGGTTTACCTCCGCACACAAGCAAATAGCTGTCTGCATTTCCCTGCAGCATCAGGGCCGGATCCGCTCCGCAGTCCAGGATCCGGATCTGATATCTAGCAGGCAACAGTTCCACCGCTTCACCATAGCGCGGAAGCATGGGCGTATTCCAGATACGAAACACCCCGCATGCATCTGCCTGGCTTTTTCTGCATTCCGCCAGCTGACGCACCGCACCAGATTCATTGAATTCTTCATAAACTGCTGACATCCCACACTTTTGCAGATATGCCGTCAGTCCCATAGCAATGTGGGTCGTCCCCACGCCATGACGGCTGCCCGCCACGGTAATCACCAGAGACTCTTCCATCCGCTTCGCGCCATACCGGTATGCTGTACATTCCGACCGGTCCCAAAGTTTTTGTAGTTCCTGCTCCAGTTCCAGGGCAGACTGATAGCGTCTGTTCTTTTCTGTCTGCAGGCATTTACGGATCACGCGCATCAGGCGGCGTTCGGTCATGCCTGATAATTTCACCTGTTCCGGCCGGATCGTTTCTCCCGGGAAATGTCCAGTCAGCATGTAATGGAGGACAGCACCAATGGCATAGATATCTGTTCTTCCATCTAAAACATCTCCTGAATACTGCTCCGGCCCCGCCCA
>OGCN01005033.1_pt1 | contig 10843 bp, 3 predicted proteins | sample 1570181 | NCBI WGS metagenome assembly OGCN01 (sample SAMEA4370584, study PRJEB24528) | human gut metagenome | reverse complement strand
GCGTGGTCAGGGTGATTTTGTCGCCGATCTGTATCTGCTGCACGTTGCGCAGCATTTCCGCGCCATAATAGCCGCGGTGGGCGGCGATCACGGTGTTGGTGTTTTCGCCGCCCAGCGGCATCGAGGTCTGGCCCAGCAGCGCCGCGCCTTTGGCCAGGTTTTCGCGGCTGGCGCCCAGGTAAACGGGCAGCTCCAGGTTCAGGCGCGGGATCCACAGCACAGCCAGCACATCATCGTCATAGCCATAGGCAGCAAGGTCCAGCGGGGCTTCCTCATAGGCAAACGGGTCGGTCAGGCCGCTTTGGCCCCCGGCGTAAATTTCCGCGTTATAGTCCTGCATCGCGGCGTACAGTTCAGGGTAGGCGCGTTCCGGCTCCGGGGGTTCGGCTGTGGTTTCCTCCGCCGCGGGGGCGGTGGGCTGGGCTTCGGCGCGGGCCGCAAACTGCGCAGCAGTTTTGGCGTTGCGGGTGCTGGTCCACCACTGGGCAGCGGTGGGCTGTATCAACAGCGCCAGCCCCAGCAAAATGGCCAGCCAGGCCAGAATTTTAGCAATCAGCCGTCCCATTTAGTCATCCTCCTCGCGCTTTTTGCAGCGGTGCAGCAGCAAAAGCAGCAGCAGCGCTTCGCCGCCGATCACAATGCTGCCCGTTACCGCGATCCACGGCCAGGCATCCACCACGCGCTTGACCACCGTTCCGGTGCGCAGCGCCTGATACTGCACGGCCTGCGGGGTGTTGGTTTCTTCCTCTCCATTATAAGGGATGCGGGTGCCGCGCACAAGCATGCGGTGGGTGTTGATGGCATACGGCGTGCAGGTAACAAGGGTGCAGTAATCCTGCCCCGCGGTGATTTCCAGATCCTCGGTGTGCTCCGGTTCCACCACTTTGATTTGATTCACCTGGTACGCCAGCGTTTCATCCAGAATATGCAGGTAGAAACAGTCGCCCTCTTCCAGCTTGTCCAGGTCGGTGAACAGCACGGCTTCGGGCAGGCCGCGGTGGCCGGTCAGCACGCTGTGGGTGCTTTCGCCGCCAAGGGGGTAGCTGGAGCCTTCCAGATGGCCAACGCCCCTTTGCAGCACATCATCGCTGGTGCCTTCGTAAATAGGCAGGTTGACGTCAATTTTCGGGATGGTGATATACCCCAGGCTTTCGCCCACATCCACAAGGTCCACATAGCTGGTGCCGGTATCCTCCGCTTCGCCTGCGGCATCGCGCTCCACGGCGCTGTCCAGCTGCTGGTTATAGCGGCGGGCGGCCTCCTTGGCGGCGTCCAGTTTTTCGGTATCCATGCTTTTTACGGTATCATCGTAATTTTGGATCGCTTCGCTGGCGTGGCGCTGCGCCACCGCGTTGCTGATAACCGGGTACGATGCCACCCCAATGCCGGACAGGATCATCAAGGCCGCAAAGCCGACTTTTAGTTTTGTTGTGGTATCCATAGCGTCACCGCGAACCTTTCCGTGAGAGGGTTGAAGTTGGGAACTGATGCAATTAGAAATTAGGAATTAGGAATTGGAAGTAGGCAAAAGAATAAATAATAAAGAATAATGAATAATTGTGGTGGACCGCGGCGCATTGCGCCGCTCAGGAGATATTGGGTTGGGGGTGGTTTTTAGGGTAGTGAATAACAATAAAATAATCTGTAGGGCCTTACGGCGTTGCACACCACAAAATTGTAATAAACCTCGCCCTGCATGTAGGGGGCGGCGTCCCCGACGCCCCGTTTGACGGGCCTAATAATTGCCGCCCATCCACCCCGCGCCGCAAACGTTGCAAATCATTTGTAGGGGCCGATGCTCGCCATCGGCCCGTTTGACGGGCCTTGCCCTATTTATTTTTAGGCTCTGCACGGGGAACCACCCCTCAAGGGGCGCCAATATCTCACCTTATGTTTGCGGTGGCTCCCCTTAAGGGGAGCTGGACGCAACGCGGCCTGAGGGGTGGTTCCCCGCCACAAACCTAACCCGTAGGGTGGTTCCCCACGCAGAACCTAAAAAGTCAACCGAACAACGGCCATGTACACCCAAAAAAATTTATTCCCCAATAACCCACCATAGGGGGAGGGCCAAACCCGGCCCTCCCCCTGTGTATGATGGATTATCCCTCTATACCCTATTGGTGAATTGTAACATTGTTTTGCCTTGCGGCAGGTGCATCAGGTGCGGTTCTTCTTTTTCAGGCTCAGCAGCACGCCAACACCGGCCACAACCAGCAGCACACCAATGCCGCTGAACAGCAGGGTGCCGAAACCACCGGTGGTGGGCAGGTCAAAGCCCTTGCGGTTGACAACGGTAACTGTATACTCCGTTTTACCACCTTCATCGCCACCGCTAAAAGTAGTGTTTTTCTTATCAACCGTATGCTTCAGCATGTTGCCGTTCTCATCATAAATGTACGTATCATTCCATTCCGTCTTTGCCTGAATGCTCAAGGTAACTTTGACAGGAGCTTTCAGCAGGTTATAACCAGAGGCAGTCTTGGTTTCAACCAGGTAATACTCACCGTTTGCCAGGCCGCCCTGTTCCACATAGCCATCCTTATTAGTTTTCAGCGGCGCTTCATTGACCTTGGTCCACTTTTCATTGGGATCCAGGCCCAAGGCTTTTGCAGCAGCGCCAGTTACAGTGCCGTTCTCATCTTTTTTGTACAGGTCAAACTCTACGTTCTCAAGTCCCTTTTGGGTATCGTCTGCAATTTTATGCACTTTTACTTTGAAAGTGTAAACAAAGGTACTATCATGGATTTCTTTCTTTTCACCTTCCGTCGGGTTGCCTTCGCTGTCTACACCAATTTTATTGCTATAAACGAGAGAAACGTCATTCCGGTTGCCTGCACCCGTCTGGTCAGCAGTGTTCAGCAAAGTTGCACTGTAGTTGATAATAATCTTTTGGCCGGCATATAGTCCCATTTTGGCAGGCTTAAATGTAATTTTAAATCCATTGCCCTCGGTAACGATGGTATATACGCTCGAATCCACAGCAGCACCCTTGCATGTCAATTCCGCATCATTATTATACTTCAAATTATTGGGCGTATCGCTTACGGTAAAGGTCGTCAGCTTGGTAATGTTCTCCGGAACCGTTACCGTGATCTGGTAAGGAACCTTGTCGCCAACGCTGTAGTCTGCTTCGGTCTTGGGAGAATCGTTTTTATCAATTACTTTCTTTTCAACATCCGGCCTGTCATTGGTAACATTAAAAGTAACCGCTGCCTCGGGTTCTCCGCCTTTGTACTGGATTTTGCCTTCTTTGGTTACTTCGAATTCAATGGGGGTCTGGTCAATAATGTAGGTGTTATTTCCTTCAATCGACTGCTCGATAAAGCGGTACTTGCCCTGAGACAGGCCGCTTACGGAAATTTCACCGTTTTTATCGGTTTTCAGATTGAACGCAGTGCCATCCTTATCACTGACTGTTACAGATTTCCACTCCTTGGCAGTCTCATCCCACTTTTCCAGCGTAAAGGTTACACCACTGAGTGTGCCGTCCGTATCAGAGCCAACACGTCCGTATTTAACAATCTTCACTTCGCCATAAGTTGTTCCATTTTTCGGATAAACATGGATATCGTACAACCACTCATTGGGGTTGTTTACTCTTGTCATAGGAACCGATACCAGGAACGGCTTCACCGGGCTTGTAACCTTATCCGGGGTACCAGTTTCAACAACTACATACAAACCAAGCTGGAGATTGGGAAACTCGGCAATGCCGTCCTCGCCAGTCGTTGCTGTAGCGACCGCAGTGGAATAGCTCTCATTAGATTTAATCGCATCCTTGGTGTCGTTCAGGTATGTATCGACTGTAACCTTTGTTTGGCCATCCGTACCGTCATAGTAATTCCGGAGCGCGGCACGGTCCATAACCTTATAAATGCTGAACGTTGCACCTTCCAATGGTGTAGCACCATCGGGGAGGTTATTTACATCGTTCTCTTCACCAGTGCTGTCCGGCTTTACCTGGCCATTGTACTCATACTTATGAATCGTAATGGAACCGGTATCCTGCGTCCAAACATCCTGTGGTGGTGTTGTCGCCGGTGTTTCACCGTTGTCCGCTGCCATTGCTGGCATAGCGCACAGGCTGAGGGCCAGGGCGGCGCTCAACAGGCCTGTGAGAAAACGTTTTGCTTTTTTCATTTCAGTACCTCTTCTCTTAAAAAAATCATCATCGGATGGGCGGCGGGGCCGCCCGGCTTAGGGGTTTTACATCAGCACGGCGTGCAGTGCGGGGCGCTGCAGCGGGGAAACGCTGCCGCGCCGCCCGCACTGTGCCGTGAAGAAAAAAGGAGGAAAAACTGGGCCGCTTGCCCACTTGGCTTAAGGCTGCGCCCTGCCGTAAACGGGCGCGCACTGGCGGGCAGGCCCTGTACCCTGGGGGTTGCTGGGTTTCCGGGGGATGGTTAATGTCGCCGGCCCCCTTTCCTGTTGTAGCGGAATGTGAATATCAACAGCCCTGCCACCGCCAGCGGCATGCCGATCAGCAGCCACAGGCTTGGCGCGTCTGCACCCGTGTGGGGCAGCTCAGGCGTTTTACGGTTCAGAACGGTAAGGGTCATGGTGTAGGTGTTGCCGGACTGCGTAAACTTGTCTCCGACCGGAATTACCTGCCCATCAATAGAACACGTGCCGTCTTGGGTAAATTCGATCACAATTGGCTGTGCCAACAGGTTGTACCCCGGATGTGCCTTGGTTTCCGTCAGGCGGTATGTACCGGGTTCCAGATTTGTGAACGGGTTCGGGGTTATCTTGCCGTCCGCTCCGGTTGTACCGGTAATGGAACCTTTGTTTGTGTTATCGAATGGGTAGTTTTTATCTACTACCGACTGCGTTTTTCCTTCGGTTGTTGTTTCGACCAGCTTTTCCAGCTTGAACTCAACACCTTTCAAGAATACTTCTTGGCCCTCATTATTGGGTTCCGCGTCCTTCTTGATGATATCCAGTGCAAACTTCGGGTTCTGCAGCGTGTTGGTCAGCACAATCTTTCCGCTGCCGCCGGTGATGGTTCCATCGGGGGTTACTGTGGCTGGCGTTGTAGTTGCGCCGGTTTCGCTGTCCTTTTCGCTGTTTGCTGTTGCTTCAGCCTTTACAACATACGTATTGCCCTTAATCGTAATGGTTCCGTCTGCCTGGGTAAATTTACCTTTATCGTCCACCTTACCTTCCACAATGCGGTATTGGTAGTTCGTGTTGGTATCGTCAACCGGGTACTGATCCAGGTTGCTAAAGGTAAACTGCCAGCCGTAATCATTGCGTTTAATGGTAACATAGTCTTGCGTGCTGTTAGCCGGGTACTTTACCAGTGTCCAGTCTTTATCGTTTGTGCTGGTTGCCAGGCGGCGCTGGAGCTGGATGTAAATCTCGTTCGGCTGGTTCGTTGTACCAAGGACCGTATCATTTGCATCTTTCCAGAGCTTATCGAACTCAATGTTGATCAGTTTGCGCTTGGTGTTGGTAAAGATTGCGGTAAGTTCCGGATTGTTCGGATCTTCGCTCTTCTCAATCACGCCTTCCACCATGGTGTTGTTGTTGATCTCATGGGCGGAATGGCAATCAGGCGGAACGGTTACGCTTTGCAGTCTGGAATCATCGGTTTTGACTTCCTCGATGGTATAGCGGGTGCCAACGGGGATGCCGGTGATGGTCACGGTGTGCTCTGGGTTGTTCCCATCGCTCATGTTGATCTCAACATACTTTATGATGTCCTTTTTTTCCAGACCCTCACCGCCAACATCATTAAAGGTAACTTTGAAGGTGTAGGTGCCATTAATGGTACCTTCCTCCCCCTCTGCGGCCTTCTTTTGGATTTTCAGCCCGCCGGTTTTGACGGTGTTGACGTATTTTACCTTTAGCTTTGTCAGCGTGGAGCTATTTTCGTCCGGATCCTTATAGGAGCGGAAGACGATGGTGTCGGCGGAGGGTTTGTTTTCGTTATACTTGTTGCCCTCCTGCTCTTTATCTGCTCCCTTCTTTTCCGTTCGGCCATCATTGGGGCTGCTTCCCGTCTGCCCGTCTAACGAAGGTATTGTACTAGGAAGAGTTACGCTGTTACCTTCTTTCATCGACTCAACCACATGCCCGTTCTCGCACACCGTCCATGTGGTGTCGTACAGGTTTTGGTTCAGTTCCTCTTTGAGCGAAATGTAGCTGCCGCGGCGGAACTGGTCGCTGAAGGTAACGGTTTCTCCAGCTTCCAGAACAAAGCGTCCGTCCTTGTCCACCAACTGGGTGTCTGTGTCATTGCTGGAGGTGTACTGTGCGTTTTCGGCGTTTTCCAAATGACCGCTTTCGGCGGAGCCGTAATCCGGGATTTCCTTCTGATCGGTTGTAAAGCCGGTCATCTTACTTGGCACCGCTTTGGGAATGAAGGTAAAGTCCCTGAAATAGATGTTGCGGTTATAGTTATCGCCCACGCGGATGGTTTTGACGTTGTTGTTAAAACCGCCCTGCTCTTTCATCTTGTGCAGGTCCAGCTTTACGGTGACCCATGCGCCTGTCTTCACTTCGACCGAGCCATACGTTGCGCCGTTAATGCCTGTTGTGCCAAGGCTGCCTTTTTGGACGTTGTTTTCATCCAGCAGTTCCAGATACAGGTTGTTGAGGGAAAGGTCACCTCCATGATCCTTTGGATCAACGTAAACCTGGAACGTAAGGAAGCGCATGTCTTTGATATTGATGGGGTTTTCCAGCGTCAGGATGCCACGACGTTTCTCACGCGCTGCACTTTGCGTATCCGTAAAGCGTGCGTACCAGTGAAGGACCTGTTCGTTTTCATTCCCGGAATCTGGCCAGGGGTTTGTTTCCCGCCTGAAAATGTAGTCATATTCGTTTCCTGGGGTTGCGGCGGCAATGTTGCTCTCATTCAAATTCACCTTTTGGGACTGAGTTCCGCTTTCATTCGGGCCAACGGCATCTGTTTTTCCATAATGGGTTGCCTGGTTCTGGATGGTGAAGTTGAAGATTTTCTGGTTTTTAAAGCAGTTTTTGAAGTCATCATCAGTAACGTTGGTCAGATCGACTTCTTTTTGAACCTGCAGCTCGTTATTATCCGGGAAGTTGAACGCCACCGCCATGTTGGACCCCCACATACCGCGTTCCATATAGTACATGGTAAGGGTGTGCTTTTTGCCTTTGTCGAGTTCAAGAGTCTTGCCTTGCGCGTAGAAATTAATGTCATGGCTATTATATTTCACGGTCTTGACAGCGTGATTGCCATTTTTTTCATCTTGATCATTTCCTGACGTTCCGCCTGTTTTGACCTTACTGACATAGGCTGTTACACTATTACTCTTTTTATCGTCTGTCTCGCCAAATTCCAGCAGGCCGGAAACCTCACCATGGGCGCCGCCAACGTCAAGCGCCAGCTGGCCATCAATGAATACCCAAACGTCATCGTCGCCGGAGAAGAAGAACTTGATGTTGGTTCTTTTCTTTTCTCCATCTACAGAATTGTTTGTTTCAACTTTGCCGTCATCCGTCAGGGTAAAATCCATCTGCAGCTTGGTGCCAAAGCCGTAATTGTAGGTAGAAGCCACATGAGGGGTTGCTGTTTCATTGAACGGGAAGTAGCCATACTGGCCTTGCGAGTTCGATGACGAATCCACATTCAATGAACGGTCTCTCTTATCGGTACTTTCTTGGAGAAAATATTTTGAATCCGAATTTTGTTCCGAATTTTGTTTTAGATACAAGGTTGTATCCTTGCTGTCAAAGTACCAATAATCAACGCCCTGATCCTCATTAAAAATTGCTTTCTTGGTAAAGGGGAACGCAACGTTGTCGTACACTTCACCAAGCTTTGCATTTTTACTATTCTCTCCTAAGAGGAATTCTTTGTTAAAGTGCGGTTCTACTGTTGCTGTTGTTCCGTTTAACAACGGTGCTCCATCTGCGTTGGATGTTGTATCCGCAACCAATCCCTGATAGGCATAGTTTATATGGTCATTTCCATTGTTTTGAGGATCTTCATTATACTGAGAGTTATTGATTGCCATAAAACGCCGACCGTTTGTGTCGTACCCAAACAAATTTAATGTATCTGCAATCTGTTTAAATTCAGGTCCACCTACAGGCTGGAAATGTCCGGTATAAATCGGGTATTGGGCCTTTGCAGCCTGATAATAATCGCTCAGCGCCTGATCAAATTCACGGAAGGGTACCCAGGTGCGGTGACTTACACCAGTCCATCCACCGTAGTTATCACGGTTCATGCCGTTCAACTCGTAATCTGTATAATAGTCATACAGCGTACTGGTAACATATTTTGTGTTTGCTTCTTCCGTAAAAGGAGCGGATTCAATATCTACTACATCTACTACTTTAGTGCCAGTACTCTTCCCCTTTTCGGCATCACGCGGGGTGTTGTCTTTTGGAGCCCAGTAGCCGCCACGTTGGCCCTTGCCATATACTGCATCGTCATTCGTATCCGCATAGAAGCACTGTTCCGTATCCTTATAGCCTGAAGGGATGTCTTCCCATTTTGTACTGTTGCCGCAGGTTGCAAGGTCCTCATCGTCACTCAACGGATACGAGGAGAATACAATTTTGGTATAGCCATCCGGCACATCTGCTGCATAGTAATCTGTGCCCTCAATCCGGCTCATTGTGCCGCCTATGCTTTCTTTGCCATCTCCTTTTAAGCGGTAGTAAACTGTACTTTGATTGGCTTTGGGGATTGAATAGTCGTCGGTATCTCCCGTCAATGCCATCTTGGAAAAAGTAGCATCGTAATAGATACAGAAAGAGTTTTCTATACCCCATCTTTCGTTGTCTGCGCCAGTATAGATAAAGCAGTTACTTGTATCACTGTATGTAAAGGATTTTTTATCAACACCACTAACATCTTCACCATAGAAGTTATAGAGTTTGCTGGATTTTGGGGAATCGCCCTCATTCCATGTAAACTGAACATAAGAGCAAAAACCGTCAGGAATAGTAAAGGTTGCTGTGGAATTAGGAGCAATACCAGAATCCGCCCCAGCATTATTTAAGGCTATTGCGACCTGGATAAGCTCTCCATTCTCATTCGGTTCATAAAACCAGGCTTGGACGTTCGTTAGTGTTTCACTGGTTTTATTTTCAAAGACCATCTCTTTGCCAGCGAAATGATTATGGCTAACCGTATAGGTAGACCACTTCTTGCCCTCTGCGCCCTCTGCATCATAGTAGTTGCCGCCGATATAATTCTCACGAGTTGGATCGAACGTCTTCCACCACGTACGTGCATTTACATCAGCAATTATTACTTTGGCTGTAGGGTTATCGTCTGTAAGTGTATCTTCCTTATATCCCCAAAATTCAAGTCCATTCAATCCTCCAAATCGATAGTGTTTGGCCTTATTCAGGAACGCAGAATAAATTTTTCTTCCGTCCTTCGTTTTGTCAGCTTCCTGCATATCAAGCGTATACGGCTGCTCGTTACTGTTGTTTGTATCTACTGCACAAATTTTAACGCTTGTATAATCACTCCAGCTCTCAGGCACTGCAAAATAGAGCGTGTAAGTCTCCGGCACTCCCCTCTGCTCACTAACTGCCTGCACGTTATCCACGCTTTTTGCGGCGTACATCTTCTGCGGCTGTTCGGTCGGTTCCGGGGTGGCGGTGGGGGTCACGGTCGGCACAGGGGTGGCCGTTGCGGTGGCTGCCGGTTCCGGGGTCGGGGTGGGTTCTGCCGTGGGCTCCGGCGTTTCGGTCGGGGCGGGCTGCTCCGGCTCGGCGCTTTGTTCCGGTTCCGGGGTGGCGGCGTTCTGCTCCGGCGGAGCGGTATTCTCCCCGGAGGCCGTTCCCTGCTCATCCTCCAGCAGCTCTACTTCGTCAGGTGCGTCGGGCAGAAGATCCACCTCGGCGTATACAGGCAGGGCCATTGCCATAACCAGGCAAGCGGTGACAAGCAGCGCTGTCAGCCGGCGCGCCCAACCTGTTGTGTTTTTTCCTGTTCTATTCAATCTGCTCACTCGCCTTTCGCGCTGGTTTAATGAAAGCACATTGTTCCACAGGGGATCCCTGTGGAACAATAAAAGAAGCCAGCTTCTTTCACTTGCGCAACCGTTGCCATGTTGTTTTCAAAAAAATTACGCATCGAATCTTCTCATTGCGCATTTACTTTTTAGTGTTAAAGTATAGCACCTTTATACCAGAAAGGCAATACAATCCACGTAAATTCCTGTTTTTCAGCACTTTTACTGATTGCGTTTTCCTCCAATTATACAATGTATTCAAAGCCTTTGTATAATTTATTCCTGATTTTCTTTTTGGCAGCGGTCCCTTTTATATACTTTGACCGCGCGTTTATGATCCTCTGCGCACACAGAGCGCAACTTTGCAGCAAAATTCGCCTTTTTTGCTACATTTCCCTGTTTTTGCGCAATTATTTGTTTCGCATGCGCCTGTTTGCGGCGGAGCCTGGCGGCTGGGTGGGCGCCTTGTGGGAGGGATGGCAGGTTTGCGGCGCACGGTTCCCGTTTTTTTGCGGCGCGATGGGTACACCGCGCCCCTGCAAACGGTTTGTGGTGTTTGCGGCGGCGGGTGTGTGTTTGGTGGATTGCACGCCCGCCAACGGGACGCCGTTCTCCCTTTACAACGGGGTGCGGGTTTGCTGCAGATATGCCATTCGCTTTTTTGTCCCCTCTGCCCCGCCCCTGATTCCCGGTTCCCCCTTGCCGATTTCTATTTGCGCCAGCTCCTGAGGTGCCTCTGAGAGCAACGAAAATAGCGGATCTTTCGCAAGCACAAAATCCGGCTGCGTTTACTGAAACAGACGAGCTTTTTGACGTTTCAGACAGGACTAAGGTGTATCTGAAAAGTCGAAAATTTAGTCTATTTCTACAAACACAGCGGGATTTTG
>OGCN01005026.1_pt1 | contig 10855 bp, 9 predicted proteins | sample 1570181 | NCBI WGS metagenome assembly OGCN01 (sample SAMEA4370584, study PRJEB24528) | human gut metagenome | reverse complement strand
GAAGGAAACAGCCCTACATTATGTATTTCGCGCGGGCGCGCGGGCGTGTGTACGCGCACATGCGTGCATGTGCAGACAAACAGGAAGAAGCATGCACACATAAAGGAATTGCGGCTGCGCACAGAAAAAAACAGGTTGATGAACCGTTCCCGACGAGAAGAAACAACCGAAACACGGTAAAGCTTATCCGCAATCAAGGACATTTTTTTCAAGGAACGGAAAGAAAAGCCTGAAAAAGTCCGTTCCTCCCCCCCACGAAAAAATCCCGGATTTTCCGGATCTGTTCCCCTGGAACGGTCAGTTTTATGTCATCCAAAGAACAAAAATTTTCCAGGAATCGCCGTTTTTTGCCAACCGGAGGACAAGAATTTCCCGAAAACGGCCAGTTCTGCGCCAGCCGGAAGACGAAAAAAAATGAACCCGGCGACCATTTTTTTCACCCAGCTGGGAAATCCCGGCCAAAATTCCTCCCCCGAAAGGCAAAAAATCCGAAAAAAATTCCGGAAAAACTGGAAACGGAGCTACATGTCCACAAACAGAACCGGGATTTTTCCATGCAGCAGGGCAAATGACGTCACGGAAATCCCGCATCGCAGGGACATTTTTACACAGGACGGCCCGCATTTTTTATGTTTCCTTGCCGGAAAACGTACGTTCTACCCGGTGGAAACCTACGGTTCCAGGCAGGAAAACCTACGGTTTACACACCGGAAACATAGAAAACATAAAGGAAAAGAGAGGTTATCCTGCCGACATTTTCAGAATACGAAACACAGGAAAAACAAACGGACCGTTTACAGGAAAAGAACAGAAAAGCCGCATACGGAAAAACAAGGTAAACAGTCTGAGGGGAAACTTACAGAAAACCAGGAAGATAAAAGCGGATTGAAAACAGAAGACCTCACGTACGGACATAAAAAAAGGAGTTCCGCTGAACTCCAACCTTTGTTAACCTTAAATCTAATACTATGAAAAACACAGTGCAAAAGTAAACATTCCGGTTGAAACCGCAAAAGAAACAGCTGAAAAATCATGTTTTACAACACATATTAACCATCTGACATTGCCCGATAAAATCCATTAACAAAAGTATGAAACAAAAAAATACAGAACCGCCTGCGGCAGCCCTGTATTCCTTTTCATGGCTAAATGAATCTTTGAATTACTTGATGCGCTTATAGCCGTACACAGCCAAATCACCCAATTCCTCTTCAATACGAAGTAATTGATTATATTTTGCCATACGGTCGGAACGACTCAATGAGCCTGTTTTAATCTGGCCACTGTTCGTAGCTACCGCTATATCCGCAATCGTCGCATCTTCTGTTTCTCCCGAACGGTGAGACGTCACTGTGGTGTACCCATGACGGTGAGCCATCTCGATGGCATCCAGTGTTTCACTCAGCGAACCAATCTGATTTACCTTAATCAAAATAGAATTGGCACATCCCATAGCAATTCCCTTCGACAGAAATTCCACATTCGTCACAAACAAATCGTCTCCTACCAACTGGCAACGGCTTCCAATCCGCTCCGTCAGTTTTTTCCATCCTTCCCAATCATTTTCACTCATTCCATCTTCAATGGAATCAATCGGATATTTATTGATTAATTCTTCCAGATAAGCAATCTGTTCGTCCGAAGTACGTTTTTTTCCGTTTTCACCTTCAAAAACAGTGTAATCATACACTCCATCCTTATAAAACTCGGAAGAAGCACAGTCCATTCCAATCATCACATCTTTTCCTGGCACATATCCAGCTTGCCGGATGGCTGCCAAAATAGACTCCAATGCATCTTCCGTACCTTTCAATGCCGGAGCAAATCCACCTTCATCTCCCACGGCCGTACTCAGCCCGCGATCGTGCAACACTTTTTTCAAGGCATGAAATACTTCCGCTCCCATGCGCAAGCCTTCCCGGAAGGAAGGCGCCCCTACCGGACGAATCATAAACTCCTGGAAAGCAATAGGCGCATCGCTGTGTGAACCACCGTTGATGATATTCATCATCGGAACCGGCATCACAAACGTATTGACTCCCCCGATATACCGGTACAAAGGTATCTGCAAATAAGCAGCGGCAGCTTTTGCCACAGCCAGCGATACACCCAAAATGGCATTGGCTCCCAATTTAGATTTGGTTGGCGTGCCATCCAGTTCCAGCATTTTCTTATCAATACCCCGCTGATCCAATACAGACCAACCAATTAATGCCGGCGCAATCACTTTATTTACATTCTCGACAGCCTTCAAGACTCCCTTTCCTCCGTAACGATGTGCGTCCTTGTCACGCAACTCCAATGCTTCATGTTCACCCGTAGAAGCTCCCGACGGTACAGAAGCACGTCCTATCACACCAGACTCCAGTTTCACTTCTACCTCTACGGTAGGATTTCCTCGTGAATCGAGTATTTCACGACCTATAACCGACTTTATTTTCATATTTATTGCATTTAAAATTTGATATACAAAAATGAGAACTTCCTACGTACGACGCAATACCTTGAAATAGGTATTTTATTTTGTCGTACCCAATAAAAAAAGGACTGTAACTGAAACAGCCACAGTCCTCTTCCGTCATTTATGCAATCAAAATGGATTAGTAATTATTTTTCTTCACTTCAAAGTAAGCCTGTGGATGCAAGCAAGCCGGACATACCTCGGGAGCTTCTTTTCCTACATAAATATAGCCACAGTTGCGGCACTGCCATACTACTTCTACATCTTTCTTGAAAACCTTTTCGTCTTCAATATTCTTCACGAAAGCCAGGTATCTTTCTTCGTGTCCTTTTTCGGCTACGGCAATCTCACGATACATTTTCGCGATGGCCGGGAAACCTTCTTCGTCGGCGATATCGGCAAATTTCGGATAATCCAGACTCCATTCTTCATTCTCGCCTGCAGCTGCAGCCTTCAGGTTTTCCAATGTAGAACCGATAACTCCGGCAGGATAGCTAGCTGTGATTTCCACCATTCCACCTTCCAACCACTTGAACATTCTCTTGGCATGTTCTTTTTCCTGTTCAGCAGTTTCCAAGAAAATAGCTGAAATCTGTTCAAAACCTTCTTTCTTGGCTGCACTCGCAAAATAAGTATAGCGCATTCTAGCTTGTGACTCACCTGCAAAAGAGATTGCCAAATTTTTCTCGGTTCTTGTTCCTTTAATGCTTTTTCCCATATCTATTAGTTATTAAGTTGATGAATAAATTACGTTTTCAAGTTTACACTACAAATATAATAGATTTATTCAAATTTGCAATCATTACAATTTTATTTTTCTATTTTATTAACACTTCATCTTTTATAACAAGGTTATCTACATATTAAAACAATTCACACAAAAAAATAGTTTCCCCAATCAAGCATAATAATACCAACCCAACAAAATTTCATATAATATAGTATATTCTTGAATCAAACCCAGTTCTTTTCCCATTTACAGTATCTTTTTCAAAGATAATTAACGCAAAGGTCGCTCAAATATAAGAAAATATATACTTTTGTGCTTCTTTTTAAATTAGTAACATTTTTAAGATAGATGAAAGGATTAGAATTCAGACCCAAACTTTTCACCATGATGAAAACCTATACCAAGACCGACCTGATGACCGACCTGATGGCAGGTGTCATCGTGGGAATTGTTGCCCTGCCATTAGCCATTGCTTTTGGTATCGCTTCCGGAGTGAGTCCGGAAAAAGGAATCATCACAGCCATTGTAGCCGGTTTTATCATCTCATTTCTAGGAGGAAGCAAAGTACAGATTGGCGGACCAACCGGTGCTTTTATTGTCATCATTTATGGCATTATCCAGCAGTATGGAATTGAAGGACTAATGGTAGCCACCATGATGGCCGGTATTCTCCTTATATTATTAGGAGTATTTAAACTGGGAACCGTCATCAAATTTATTCCCTACCCCATCATTATCGGCTTTACCAGCGGTATTGCCGTCACAATTTTCACCACGCAGATTGCCGATATTTTCGGACTCGATTTCCAAGGTGAAAAAGTGCCGGGAGATTTCATTGGAAAATGGATTCTTTATTTCCACCACTTCGATACGGTAAATTGGTGGAATGTCATAGTGAGTGTGGTCAGCGTGTTCATCATTGCCATCACGCCTAAATTCTCCAAAAAGATTCCAGGATCACTGGTAGCTATCATCCTGGTAACTGTAGGCGTCTACTACCTGAAAATGTATGGAGGAATCACCTGCATCGATACCATCGGCGACCGTTTCAGCATTAAGTCACAACTTCCGGAAGCAGCCGTTCCGGCACTTGATTGGGAAGCCATCAAGAACTTGTTCCCTGTAGCCATCACCATTGCTGTACTGGGAGCCATTGAATCGCTGCTTTCGGCTGCAGTGGCCGACGGTGTCATCGGTGACCGTCATGATTCCAACACGGAACTTATCGCCCAAGGTATCGCCAACTTTGTATCCCCTATCTTCGGAGGTATTCCTGCCACTGGTGCCATTGCCCGTACGATGACCAATATCAACAACGGAGGTAAGTCACCCGTTGCCGGTATCGTGCATGCCGTAGTATTGCTGCTCATCCTCCTTTTCCTGATGCCCCTGGCACAATACATTCCGATGGCTTGCCTGGCCGGCGTACTGGTCATTGTCTCTTATAACATGAGTGGATGGAGGGTGTTCAAAGGACTGTTGAAAAATCCAAAATCGGATGTAGTGGTATTGCTCATCACCTTCTTCCTGACGGTTATCTTCGATTTGACAGTAGCCATTGAAGTCGGTCTGGTGATTGCCTGTGTACTGTTCATGAAGCGTGTCATGGAAACAACCAAGATTTCTGTCATCACAGACGAAATAGACCCCAACAACGAATCCGACCTGGAAGTACACGAAGAACATCTGGTCATCCCGCAAGGCGTGGAAGTATATGAAATCAACGGCCCGTATTTCTTCGGTATCGCCACCAAGTTTGAAGAAATCATGTCCCGGTTGGGCGACCGTCCGAAAATCCGCATCATCCGTATGCGAAAAGTTCCTTTCATTGATTCTACAGGTATCCATAACCTCACGACCCTATGTGAGATGTCACAGAAAGAAAATATTCACATCATCCTGTCGGGTGTCAACGAGAAAGTACACCAAGTGTTGGAGAAATCCGGGTTCTATGAACTGCTTGGAAAAGAAAACATCTGTAGCAACATCAATGAAGCACTAGAAGTAGCCACCAAGGAAATAGCTGAAATCAACGCAAAATAAAACGTTAAAATAAAAACTCCCGTTCTGTTAAAATCAAAATAGGATTTAACAGGATGGGAGTTTTCTTTAAATCATGTTATAAAACCCATTATTTTCATCCAAGAAGTTGCATTATTTCCAGAAATCCGTACCTTTGTACTGTGTTTTTCATAGTATTAGATTTAAGGTTAACAAAGGTTGGAGTACAGCGGTACTCCTTTTTTTATGTCCTTACTTCAGAAAATCACCACTTAAACCGCACCTGAAACTGTAAATCACATTTATTATTTCCTTGAATCTCTTCTGCTCCCGATCCGATAAGATTCCAATCCCTATAGTGTGTCCAGCCCCATTTCATCTGAAAAAACAAATGTTTTTTCCAATCGTAATCTACTCCCCATGCCACTCTCTCTCCTTTTCCATACAAGGACATCATGGAAAACGCATACAACAATCCCTGTTCATACGCATATATCCGAGAAGCATAATCTTCTGTATGAAACCATACACCACTCAAAAAGGTCCGTATCGAAAGACGAGGAATTTCCACCTTCAAACTACTTCCACAAGCCAACCCATTGGATGTTTTTCTTTGCAAAACTTCCGAACGCACATATTCCACCATTGTTTTCCACCGCATACACTTCACCGGTGAATAAGTCACTTGATAATGCAAACGTTGCCTGACATTAGGCAATACATATTTCATATCATCCGATTCCTTGTAGTTTTTAGCCTTATTCTTATAACCATATTTTATTAACATCTCTAGTGAATTAGACGGTGAATAAGAAATCTGAAACACTCCTTCCCCTCCTGTTGTATTTTGCTTGTCTACTAAATAACGATACCATGGAAAGTAAAAGAAATCTCCATAACATAACAATTTCATATTTCGCAAAAAGCTAGTTTCCAATCCAATAAAAATACCAGCTTCATTTTGCATTTTTGAATTCTCTCCAAATCCATACGCGTATAAACTCTGATATTTTTTATCATAATATCTGTTGATAACTATCAATGATGTATTCACAGCCGGTGAATAAGTCAACTGATTCAATGTAGCCACCTTCCCTTGCTTGTCGACAGCCGTTTCTCCGGAAAAAATAAACTTCCCCTTATACCATTTATAATTCACCCCCACATTATAAAAATATTTTCCACGGGGATAATAACGATTATATAATCTTTCAACCGGATTCAACATCTTGTTGAAAACATTATAAACAACTGTGAATCCCCCTTCAAAGTATTTGCCATCATAACTTAAATTACTACCTACCAATGTATTAAAAGCAGTATTTTTTTTCTCCAAATCCTTCTTCAGACGATGGTAGCCATCCGTTTTCAACGTACTTATACACTCATTATCCACTGTAGCATCCTGATTGCGGAAAGAGAAAAAACCCGTCCATATCCAACGTTTACGCCATTTCATGGAGACTCCCGCTCCCTGCAAATAATTTGCTTCGTTCATGGAGGTATACTTACTCAATCCTCTTCCGGCACGGTTCAACGCAGCAAAAGAAGTATACTTTCCTATTCCGAATCCCATGTTCATCACCAACCCGTAACCGAAACTGGCTTTATAATTTCCCACTACCAACGTATGCAAGCGGCCAAAATCTTTCAGTTGTACAGAAGCACTGTAGAAATCAAATCCTTTTCGATTATAGAGTCGGAAGAAAGCCTCTCCAGCATCTTTTTCAGCTACGAAGCTTGCATATATTTTATCCCGAAACTGAAATCTGTATCTGATATTCAAATAAAACGGATCTCCATAATATCGTTTGGAAGCAAACTTCTCTTCTTCTCCTACAGGTATATCTGCATACCCCGCCTTCTCATTAAACGGTACGTCTGTGCGCATCCAGATTTCCTGTTTGTTGTATTTCCACACATTACGCCAGGAAAAAGCTTCTTTTTTTACTGGCCCCACATACATGAATTCTCTCAAAAAAGCCTGAGTTTGTCTGTCCATACCCTCTACTCCCCACAATTCATTCATGCTGGTTAAAGGTCCATACTTATAGACATAATAAAGGATGTGTTCAATTAGCCGGTCGGACAAGAAAGGCAATTGTTCCAGTTCTTCTTTTGTCACAGTATTGATGTTCAGCGGATGTTCCGCCAATTCGCTCAACTCTTCGTATTGCTCTCTCCACGACGCTACATTCTCTTCTTCTCCTACCTGTTCTTCCCATTCCATCCAAGCGGACTGAGCGAAGAGATTTCCACAATAGAAAAGAACTGATACACAAAAGGAAACATACTTTTTCCACATATTATTCACTTGTTTATACACATCTCATAAATACGTTAATTATGCCACATAATCTGAATATTATTTCTATTTTTGCGCGTATGAAAAAATGTTTCTACATATTCATTATTTTGTGGCTGAGTACTTCCTTGCATACTTATGCTCAACAATTATCACCGACTTCCATTCAAGGTCACAAGGTTCCTGTATGCATTTATAAAGGAGACACTATACCTTGTATAACGTTGAGAAACATATACGTCTACCCCAAATTGCACTTTAAAAACAAAAGACAGGAAAGATATTACTATAAACTGGTCAGAGATGTGAAAAAGACCCTTCCTCTTGCCAAGGAAATCAAAAGAGCGGTAATTGAAACGTATGAATACATGGAAACGCTGCCCAATCAGAAAGCCAGAGAGCAACACATGAAACTGGTGGAAAAAGGGTTGAAACAGCAGTACACCGCCCGCATGAAGAAACTGACATTTTCACAAGGTAAACTGCTGATCAAATTGGTCAACCGTGAATGCAACCAATCGTCCTATCAACTGGTCAAAGCTTTCATGGGACCTTTCAAGGCCGGATTTTATCAGGCATTCGCTGCCCTGTTCGGAGCCAGCCTGAAAAAAGAATACCATCCTGAAGATGACGACAAGATGGTAGAAAGAGTAGTTACACTGGTCGAAAACGGACAGCTATAACAGTATAAATCAATAAATTAACAAGTTATCAATAAGATATTCACAAGCGGTGTTCAACGTAATTTGAACAACTTATGAGCAAATTCCCATATCATAATTCCTGCTGTCACAGATACATTCAATGAATGTTTGGTGCCATACTGAGGTATTTCGATGCAACCATCGGACATGTCTACAACCTCTTGCTGCACCCCTTTTACTTCATTTCCCAACACAATGGCATATTTCTTTCCTTTTTCCAATACCAGTTCATCAAGTAACGTACTACCTGCACACTGTTCAATGGCCAATACGGTATATCCCTTCTCATGAAGTTCATTTACAGCATCTTGCGTTTTCTTAAAATATTTCCAGTCTACCGTATATTCTGCTCCCAGCGCCGTTTTATGCATTTCCGGATGAGGAGGAGTTGCCGTAATGCCACAGAGATAAATGCAATTCACCAAAAAAGCATCCGATGTACGGAATACCGCTCCAATATTGTGCAAACTACGCACTTCATCCAATACAACCACCAACGGCAGCTTATCTGCTTCTTTAAACTCCTCCACCGTCAGACGGTTCATCTCGGTCACCTTCAATTTTCTTAATTCAGACATAATTCCTACATTTGAAATACGTTCGGCTGCAAAGATAAAAACTATATTCATAACCCTGTTGAAAACAGTGGAAAACGTGTAAAAAACGAGGGCATAGAAAATGAAAATTATTTCTTGCAAGATTCCACAAATCAATTATAGCAGACTTAAAACCAACAATCCAAAAAACTTAGAAATAATTATCACTGACAGTTTAAACACATTCTTATTGAATTTTCAGAAATGAATAACCGAAAAGTTTTTAACTTTGCAACGTATCAACAATTTGTTAATAGGATTAGTAAAAGCTAAGATATCAATAAGTAAGCATGTTTATGAATTATTGATATCCTTCCTCTTCAAGATGATAACGAAAAAACAAAAAAAAGGGTGTTATTTTTACTAACATTATTAACGGGATATTATCAGTATCATATTTTCTTTTTAAAAGAAGAAAAAATATAAATCTAATAATGAATAAAGAAGAATGGTTGAAAAAGGGTTATGTGGATGAACCCGTGGAAAAGAATCTTGACCTGAAGGCTGAGATTAAAAAGTTATGTCGTGAAAAAGAAGCGGTCATTTTAGGACACTTCTACCAGGCGGACGAAATACAGGAGATTGCCGACTTTATCGGCGATAGTCTGGCACTGGCGCAATGGGCTGCCAAAATAGATGCGAAAATCATTGTGATGTGTGGAGTTCACTTCATGGGTGAAACTGCAAAAATCCTTTGTCCGGACAAGAAAGTGCTGATTCCCGATTTAAATGCCGGTTGCTCACTGGCCGACAGTTGTCCGGCCGACAAGTTTGCCGAATTTGTGAAGGCACATCCGGGATACAAAGTCATTTCGTATGTCAATACCAGTGCGGCAGTCAAAGCGGTGACGGATGTGGTAGTGACTTCTACCAACGCCCGCCAGATTGTGGAAAGCTTTCCGAAAGATGAAAAGCTGATTTTCGGTCCCGACAAAAACTTGGGAAATTACATCAATTCCATTACCGGGCGTCAGATGTTGCTTTGGGACGGTGCCTGCCATGTGCACGAGAAATTCTCTGTAGAGAAGATTCTGGAGGTGAAGAAACAGTATCCGGACGCAGAAATCCTGGTTCATCCGGAATGTAAGGGAGCCGTAGCGAAACTGGCCGACAAAATCGGCTCGACGGCAGGATTGCTGAAATATGCCATGGCCAGTGACAAGAAGAACTTCATTGTGGCTACAGAAAGCGGTATTTTGTATGAAATGCGCAAGAAATGTCCGGACAAGCACTTTATTCCAGCTCCGCCGGAAGACAGTACCTGCGCTTGCAACGAATGCAACTTCATGCGTTTGAACACACTGGAAAAACTATATAATACGCTGAAATATGAATGGCCGGAAGTGAAGGTGGATGAAGCAGTGGCAAAAGAAGCCATAAAGCCTATCCAGAAGATGCTTGAAATATCTGCAAAGTTGGGACTGTGATACACAGTCTCAACTTTTTTGTTAAGGGCTTTTAATAGCGAGACGGGTCTTCTTAAAACATGTTATATAGCATAGATTTTAAAAAGAATAATTTGTAGATATCCAGAAAGTCCTTACCTTTGCACTGTGTTTTTCATAGTATTAGATTTAAGGTTAACAAAGGTTGGAGTTCAGCGGAACTCCTTTTTTTATGTCCGTACGTTTCTTTCTTTGTATAGAGTGAAGAATAAATGCTCTATCACAAGGTCAATAAGTTGAAAATTTATAGTTACTTTTTATGTTTTCCTGCCCTGAACCTTATGTTTCCGGTAAGAGAACTGTAGGTTTCCGCCCAGGAAAATCTAAGTTTTCCATTAGAAAAACATAAAAATCACAAGGGATTTGTTTCCTCTATGTAAGAGCATTTTTAAATTTTTCGGGAGTGTATGGATAAAGACGAGTGGATGTAACTGATTACTTCAATTTTTATTATAAAAAAAGCATCTTAAAATATGGTTGATAATCAGCTGTTTGTGATTTTTCACCGAAAAAAGATGAAAAAAAATGCTCGAAATGTTTGTGGGTTTCAAAAAATGCACTACCTTTGCAACCGCAATCGAGAGAGAAAGCAACGAAAGAAAAACTTAATGGT
>OGCN01005018.1_pt1 | contig 10873 bp, 7 predicted proteins | sample 1570181 | NCBI WGS metagenome assembly OGCN01 (sample SAMEA4370584, study PRJEB24528) | human gut metagenome | reverse complement strand
GTTCAGGCTACGAGGAGGCAGCAGCCCAGGGACTGATCGCTGGTATCAATGCAGCTATGGAAGTGCTAGGAAAAGAGCAACTGATCTTGGATCGTTCTGAGGCTTATATCGGTGTTCTCATTGATGATCTTGTTACAAAAGAGAACCATGAGCCATACCGTATGATGACCAGCCGTGCCGAGTACCGTCTCCTTCTCCGCCAGGATAATGCGGATCTGAGACTTCGCAAAAAAGGCTGGGAGGTAGGTCTTGTAGATGACGAAATCTATGCAAAAGTAGTGGAAAAAGAACGCTTGATAGCGGAAGAAATCCAGCGTGTGGAGAATACAAATGTGGGTATGACAGAGGCAGTTCAGAGCCTTCTGGAAAGCAAAGGAAGCACACCACTTAAGTCAGGAATCAGTCTTGCAGAGCTGATCCGCAGACCGGAGCTTTCCTATGCAGATGTGGCTCCTATTGATAAGAACCGCCCTGAACTTGCCTGGGATGTGCAGGAGCAGGTAAACATTAATATTAAATACGACGGCTATATCCGCCGCCAGATGAAGCAGGTAGAGCAGTTTAAGAAGCTGGAAGCCAAGAAGATTCCAGAGGATCTGGACTATGAGAAAGTAAAGAGCCTGCGCATTGAGGCACGGCAGAAACTGGAACTTTACAGACCTGTTTCCATTGGACAGGCATCCCGAATTTCCGGGGTTTCACCGGCGGATATTTCGGTGCTGCTGGTTTATATGGAGCAGTATGGGAAAAATCGTTAATAAAGGCGCATTTTTGCGCTTACGCAAGTAATAATCATATGCCAGAGCCTGTTTGAAAAATCATTCCCACAATTTGCACGCCCCACTTTGTGGTATATTTCACCTGAATTCGGTTGCCGTAGCCCGCTGCAGCACCCTCATCCGGGCGAAATCTCCCACAAATTGTGACGCACATCTTGCAGAAAGCCTTTTTCAAACACGCTCTAGTGGATTTCACCTTCGTTAAAAACGCACCTGAAATGACCTGCTAAGAAATATTACTTGCAAAAACGCTGTGTATTAAACAACTGGAAAGTAAGTAGTTTGAGGTATAAGGAGACATATATGGAATACGATTTAACACTCTTTGAGAAAGGACTTGAAGAGCTTGGAATTGCTCTGTCCCTGGAGCAGAAGAAGCAGTTTATCACTTATTATGAGTACCTTGTAGAGAAAAATAAGGTAATGAATTTAACTGCAATTACCGAATACAACGAGGTGATTTTAAAGCATTTTCTTGACAGTTTATCTATCGTAAAAGTAGGCAGTTTTGACCAGAAAAAGCTGACGGGAAAGTCCGTGATCGACATCGGAACCGGCGCTGGTTTCCCTGGAATTCCGCTGAAAATAGCTTTTCCGGAGCTTAAAATTACCCTTCTGGATTCTCTGAATAAAAGGGTGAATTTCCTTAATGAAGTAATCGAAATGCTTGGTTTAAAAGACGTAACAGCTGTCCACGGAAGAGCCGAAGACTACGCGAAACAGAAGGAACACAGAGAAAAATACGACTTCTGTGTTTCACGCGCAGTAGCCAACTTAAGCACCCTTTCCGAATACTGTATCCCCTTTGTAAAAGAAGGCGGCAGCTTTATTTCCTACAAATCCGGCAAGATCGACGAGGAACTTTCCCAGGCTGAAAATGCCGTAAAAATCCTCGGCGGGAAGGTTCAGGATGTGGTGAAATTCCCCCTTATGGACACCGATATGGACCGTTCTTTCGTTGTGATCAAGAAGATGAAACCGACCGCCAAGAAGTACCCCAGGAAGGCTGGCTTGCCGGCGAAGGAGCCGCTGGCGTAGAATATGTGTTAATATTAAGATAACTTTAGTCCTGAAAGAGGAAGAAATCCGTACTATATTTCTCTCCGATAATATCGGCGATTTTTTCTGAGATAACATAGGTTCTGTCTCAATCACTTTCAAAATACGAGTTGCTATGGAATTGTCTTCATTGGGAATAGTTTGGTCAGTAGCTTGGTTAGTGTGATTAACCAAGCTACTAACCAAGCTCTTGAACATAACCATAATGTCCTCACGCTTAATCATATATTCTGGCATAGGATTTCCAGCTTCCTTGCAACTGTCATTGTTTTTTCTATTCCACATCCACCCATGCCTTAGAGCGTGTTTGAAAAAGGCTTTCTTCAATCTGCACGTCCCACTTTGCGGAAGGTATTTTATTTTGGGACACACTTCCAACACAAAATAATCACATATTTCTCACATAATTATCTAAATTTCCTCACAGGTTGCACATAAAATAATCATAGATAGATGCATGGGATAAGCCATGTATCTGCAACTTGAAGGAGGTAAGAAACTTGATTGAAGTAAAAAATCTGGTAAAACGCTACGGCGATCACACCGCTGTAGACCACCTTTCTTTTGAAATCGAGAAAGGCAAGATTTATGGTTTCCTGGGCCCCAACGGCGCCGGAAAATCCACGACCATGAATATGATAACCGGCTATATTGCATCCACCGAGGGAACAGTAGTCATAGACGGTCATGATATTCTGGAAGAACCTGAGGAGGCAAAAAAATGCATCGGATATCTACCCGAAATGCCGCCCCTTTATTTTGATATGACCGTTCTGGAATATCTGAAATTCGTAGCAGATCTGAAGAAAATTCCTAAAGATAAAAAAGCATCCATGATCGAAGAAATCATGGACATGGTGAAGATCACCGACATGAAAAACCGTCTGATCAAAAACCTTTCCAAAGGTTACAGACAGCGTGTAGGTATCGCCCAGGCTGTGCTCGGCTACCCGGAAGTTATCATTCTGGATGAGCCAACCGTCGGCCTTGATCCGAAACAGATCAACGAGATCCGTGATCTGATCAAAGGCCTGAAACAGAAACACACCGTTATCCTCAGTTCCCATATTTTGTCCGAAGTCAGTGCCGTCTGCGACTACGTGCTGATCATTTCCCATGGAAAACTGGTAGCCAGTGATACCCCTGAGAATCTGGGAAAACTGGCAGCAGGCTCAAACAACCTGAATCTGCTTGTAAAAGGTCAGAAAGACACTATCAGAGCCGCTCTGGAGGCCGTAGAAGGGGTAAAAGAGGTTACGGTGAAGAAAAGCCCGGAGGAAGGCGTATACGCCATTACAGTGGGAACAGAAGAGAATATGGATGTGCGCGAAAAAGTATTCTACAGTATGGTAAATGCCGGCTGCCCGATCCTTGAAATGCAATCCAGAAAAGTTTCTCTGGAGGAGATCTTCCTTGAACTGACGGAGAGCGAGAAAAAAGATAAAGATGCGTCAGGAAAAAAGTCCGGAAAATCTTTCTTTAAGACGGCAGCAGATGCTGAGAAGTATTTGAATGAGAAAAACGAAGATGCTATCCCAGATAACGGACTTGAAGAAAAAAGGTTTGATGAATCGGACAAAATATCCGATGAAGTGTCAGATAATGGACTGTCTGGTGATACACAGGATATTTTTGCTGAATCTGAGAAAGAAAAGGGGGAAGAGTAAACCATGCTTGCTATTTATAAAAGAGAGCTGAAAAGCTACCTGACCTCCATGGTCGGCTACCTGTTTATGTTTTTTGTGTTGCTGATCGCAGGTATTTACTTTTCAGCGTACCAGCTTTCAGCTGCTTATCCGAAATTTGAATATACTTTAAATGCCATGACCTTTGTGTTTCTGATCGCAGTGCCGATCCTGACCATGCGTGTACTTGCTGAGGAAAGAAAGCAGAAAACAGACCAGCTTCTGCTTACTTCTCCGGTATCTGTATCCGGCATTGTAATGGGAAAATATCTTGCACTTGTGACTATTTATGCAATCCCTATTGCAGTTCTGGCAACCTATCCGCTGATCATGTCAAAGTTCGGAACCGTTGCATTTGGCTCTGCGTACACAGCACTCCTTGGATTTTTTCTTCTGGGAAGTGCAAACATTGCAATTGGCGTATTTTTCTCAGCAATCACTGAGAGCCAGGTAATTGCAGCAGTTCTTACCTTTGTATTTTTATTTGCTTTTTATATGATGAATGGAATTTCTTCCTTTTTCTCAGAGACGGCAATGTCTACGTGTGTGACATTTGGCATTCTGATCATAGCGCTTAGCCTTATGATCTACAGTATGATTAAAAATGCAGTGATCTCAGGTGCTGTCTGCGTGATTGGAGAAGTGGCACTGGTAATCGTTTATGTTGTAAAATCCAGCGTGTTTGAAGGAGGAATCCAGAAGGTTCTTGAAGTGTTTAACTTAAGTTCACACTTTGAAAACTTTACAAACAGTATTTTTGATGTGACTGGAGTTCTTTATTTCCTGTCTGTCATTGCCATTTGTATATTCCTTACCATGCAGACAATTTTGAAGAGACGTTGGAATTAAGGAGGTGGGGAAAATGTTTTTTAAGAGGGAAAATGATAACAATATTGATAATAACGATAAAAACGCAATTAATATTGAAAATGTCGAAAATAATAACAATAATAACAAAAAAGAAAAACGAAAATTTAAAGACAGTATTAATAAAAAGTACTTGAAAAATGGAAGCTACAGTTCTGTCATGATTGTTGTTTTCGTTGCTATCATTATTGTTATAAATATGATCGTTGGAAATCTTCCTTCAAAGTATACGCAGCTGGATATCAGCTCCGAGAAACTTTACACCATCGGTGATGAGACAAAAGCGATGCTGAAAGATCTGGACAAGGATGTAACCATATATCAGATTGCCCAGAGCGGAAGTGAGGATGAGACTATCAGCAATCTGCTTCAAAGATATGCAGATGAATCTGATCATATTAAGGTGGAACAGAAAGACCCGGTGGTCAATCCGAAATTTGTCAGTGAATACACCAGTGACAACCTTTCCTCTAATAGCTTAATTGTTGTATGTGGAGATAGAAATAAGGTTGTAAATTATAACAATATTTACGAATCTACAATGGATTACAACACATACAGTTATCAGACAACAGGATTCGACGGCGAAGGTCAGATCACAAGTGCCATCGCATATGTAACCAGTGAAAACCTGCCGGTATTGTACACATTAGAGGGACATGGAGAGCAGGAGCTTGATTCTACAATCAAGGAAGATATTGAGAAAGCAAACATGGAAATCAAATCCCTGAATCTGCTTACAGAGGGAAGCGTTCCAGAGGATGCCAGCTGTCTGCTGATTGATTCTCCTACAACAGATATCTCAGAGGATGAGAAGACTGCATTGATCGATTATCTGGAAAATGGTGGAAAAGCAATGATTTTCTCCGATTACACAGGAGAAAAAATGGAAAACTTTGATGCAGTGCTGGAAAACTACGGCGTAAGCAGAGTAGATGGTCTGGTATTTGAGGGAGATGCACAGCATTATGCCGCTCAGATGCCGTACTACCTGGTTCCAACTGTAAACAGCACAGATATTACATCAGATGTTGCTTCTTCCGGATATTACATCCTGATGCCGTATGCGCAGGGAATCCAGAAATCTGATGATGTGAGAGACACTGTAAATATTGAAAGTCTTCTTACAACTTCTGACAGCGCATATTCAAAGACAGATTTGAACAGCGGTTCTCTTGAAAAGGAAGACGGTGATGTGGATGGCCCATTTGACCTGAGTGTTAGCATTACAGAGACTGTAGATGATGATAAAGAAACTCATATTATTTATTATTCCACATCAAACCTGCTGCAGAGCCAGATCAATCAGATGGTTTCTGGTGGAAATGAGAAACTTGTGATGGCTTCTTTAAGTTCTCTGGTAGACACAGAAGACAGCACAACAGTCTCTATCCCATCAAAGAGCCTGGAAGTATCTTATCTGACTTTGACAGCATATGATGCAAGCTTCTGGAAAATCTGTACCATTGGTCTGATTCCTGGAGCATTCCTGTTGATTGGATTTATGATTTGGTTAAAGAGGAGAAAAGCCTGATGAAGAAAAAATCAGTAAATCTTATTACAGCAGTGGGCGTTTTAGTTGTCCTCAGCGGCGCATACGTAGGCGTAAAAACCTACGTAGCCAAGCAGGAGGCCGCGGATACTGAAAGTGCGGAGGAAGAAAATCCGGAAATTATTTCCATAGCGTCTGCTGATGTGAAATCAATAAAATTTGTAATTGATAAAAAAGAAGTTACCTTTGAAAAAGATGGAGATTCCTGGGTGAAAAGTGATGAAACTGGTTTCCCGGTAGATCAGGATAAAATCGATACACTGGTCAGCTCCCTGAGTTCTATAAAAGCGGAAAGAACACTGGAAAATGTGGAGGATGCATCAGAATATGAACTGGATCAGCCGGAGAACACGATCACGGTTACCACAGAAGATGGGGAAACGACAGTAATCCAGCTTGGAATGGAGAATGACTCCACAAGTCAGGAATACATTGACTTGAACAAGGATTCTTCTACAGTTTATGTAGTAAGCAATTCCACGTTTTCTTCTTTTAAGGGAACTTTGTACGACTTTGCAAAAAGCGGAGTTTTCCCGACTGTGGATTCCTCTACGGTCAGCAAAATTTCTGTAGATGGAAAAGATTCTTCCTATGTTGTAGAGAAAGATGAAAATAATTTCTGGAATATTACTGGTGATGGAGAGACTGAGAAAGCAGATTCCGCGAAGGCCACTTCATTAGCCAGTGCATTATCCAGCATGGCTTATTCGAGTTATGTGAATTATAACTGCGCAGAAGATGAATTCTCTCAGTATGGATTGGATAAGCCGTATGCAGAGATTATAGTGGATTATCAGAAAGAAGTTGAGAAAGAGTCCACTGATGATGAAAACGAGGCTGAAAATGGCGATGAGGAGGTCTCAGAGGCATCTGGGGATGAGAACCAGGCGGATGAAAATGCGGATTCTGAAACAGATGGAAGCGAAAGCTTGGATGAAGATGCGGATTCTGAGACGGATGGAAACGAAAGCTCAGATGAAGATGCAGATTCTGAGACAGATGGAAACGAAAGCTTAGATGAAGATGTGGATGTGGCAGACACAGAAGATTCAGAAGCTGTAGAAAATGAGAATACAGATGAAACAGCAGATGACAACGTCGAAGCAGAAGATACAGATGTAACTGAATCAGATGACGAGGCTGGGGTGGAAACAGCAGATACTGAATCCGCAGAAAGTTCTGAAGATGCAGAAGAAGATTCAGAACCGGAAACTGAAATGGTTGACAGAGAACTTGTAATTCAGGTTGGAGATCAATCTTCAGATGGTGGAAGATATGTTCGGGTGAATGACAGCAACGAAATTTATACAATATCCGAGGATTCTCTTGATACTTTCCTTGGAAAAACAAATGCTGATTTCTGGGATTTGACAGTAAGCTATTTGTCTGCAAATAATCTGGATACTCTGGATGTGAACTACGGAGGAGAAGATTATATCGTAAATGTTTCACGTGAAACATCTGAGGATGAAAACGTAGAAACATCGGATAATGAGACGGAAGATGAAAATACAACAGATAGTACCAGCAGTGATGTTGCCGACGGCAACGATGTAGAGGGAAATGCTGCTGATGATAACACTTCATCAGGTGATTTGACCGGCGAAGATACTGAAAATACAGATGACAGTTCTTCTACTGCAAGCACCACAAGTTCAACCAGTGTAACCTTATCTTATACACTAAATGGAAAAGATCTGGACAGCACAACATTTACAACGTTCTACAATAAGCTGATCAACATGACAGCGCAGAAACGTCTGACTGATGAATTTAAGTCCAATACAGATCCGGAAATGACTGTGAAATTTACAGATATAGATGGAAATGAAATGGAAGTGGAGTATTATTCCTATGATACAAATTACTATGCCGCTGTTATAAACAAAAAAGTATATCTGGTAAATAAAATGACAGTAAAAGAACTGTTTCAGGCATTTGAATCTGTAACTGGTGAGAAAGAGGAAAACGAAAACGCTGAGACAACAGATCCTGAAACAAATGCTTCTACAGATAATGCTGAAACAGAAACGACAGAGGCTTCAGAGGATGCTGAAGAGTAGTAGCTGAAAAAAATGATTAAAAAAGATCCTTGCCTGTGAAAAAAACAGGACAAGGATCTTTTTTGCTGTTTGGAAAAACTGTTGAATTGCCTGTTACATAAGAATTCTACTGGATATGAATATGCGCGTACATCGTTTTGCAAATAACGATATCAATCAAGCTGGATGCGTGAAGTTGAAGGTGCGGATGGAAAAAATGTGTGGCGGGCTACGCCCGAGCGTGTCTGAAAAATCATTCCTGCAATCTGCACGCCTTGCTTTGCTATATATCTCGGATTCAGTCGCCGTGGTTCACTACAGCAACTGAATTTAAGTTAAAGTTCCTGTGAATTGTGACATATATTTAAAAATCATTCTTGCAATCTGCGTGCCAAATTTTGCAGTATATTTTGTCTGAATTCGGTTGTCGCAGCTCGCTACGACGCCCTCATTCGGGCGAAATCTCCCATAAATTATGACGCACATCTTGCAGAAAGCCTTTTCCAAACACTCTCTGATCTGCTGACATTTCAAATGGTATGAAATATGTAATTAACGTTGGCTATTTTATCTGTTTGAATTTTTATATGCATTGTTTGTTTGAAAATGAATTTTAAAATCTTTGATTTTTACTCATATGGTTTTACATTAGCCGACTATATAAAAAGTCCGAAAACAGAAACTTTGCTTTTGCTTTCTGAAATATTACGGTAAATATAAAATGTAATAATAACTTTTATAAAATGAAAACCTACTAAAACATACAATAAAGTCCAATAAATAACACTTAACGACACAATAATACAACAAAGACCTATTTAATGTACTTTGAATAACAAAACAGGCAAATGAATCGTAAAAATCCTCTGAAAAATATATTGTTATGTGAAAATATACTTTTAAACAATTCTAATTAAAACAAAAAGATTGTATAAAGATAAAATGGAACAGCGCATAACTGAAAAAATAACAAAATAACAACAAAACAATACGAAAAGAGCTCTGAGATGTATTTGAAAATCATTTCTCAATCCACACCCTCCACTTTGCAGTATATTTTACCCGTAGTTGGGTGTGTCGTAGCACGTTGCAGCACCCTCATTCTGGCCAAATCTCCCGCAAATTGTGGCGCACACCTTGCAGAAAGCCTTTTTCAAACACTCTCTGGGATGTATCAAAAAAACATTTTCGCAATCCGCACACCTTACTTTGTGGTATATATTCCTGAATTTGGCTGCCATAGTTCGCTACGGCAACCTCATCCTCATCCTGGTCAAAGTCCCACAAATTGTGACGTACATCTTGTAGAAAGCTTTTTTAATAGGCTCTGGAAATATAGAAAGAACAGGAAAAGCATAAAGCATAATAAATTATTATTGCAAAAACAAAAAAACTTCGGGATTATATTATACAATCTCGAAGCTTTTTATTCTGCTTTGAAGGCATATCTATATCTTTATTTTAATTAAAAGAATGCACCAACCTGCTCAAGAAATGCTTCTACATTCTCAATGTGTGGAAAATGCTTGGAACATGGAATGGTTGCTGACTCAATTGCTGGATTTACTTTCTGATAAGCTTCTACAATTGCAGCACCATTTGGCTCATCTTCACCTTCTACGATATAAATGCTGTTATCAATTGATTCTACAGCATGGCGAATGTTGATATTCATATATTTAGCACTTTGGCTGGAGTATAGGCATTTTGCATAATAACCACCTTTGTGCGCAGCTTCATAATATGCATCCAGGACATCTTTGTCTACATGGAATGGATTATAATAAAGCTTATCAAGGAAGAAATCATTAATTGTTTCACGTGAAACAATTATATGGTAGATAAAGGTTCCAAATATAGGCAGTTCGATAAAGAATTTGAATAATTTATCCTTTTTTGTGGTAGTTTGGGCAAGAGAAATCATGCTTACCGGATTAATAAACATGATTTTATTAATGCTTTCTTTATCGTAAGCAGCGGCAGTGGTAACAAATGAACATGAGAAACCACTTGCAATGATGTCGGTTTTCTCTTTAATTACATTTTTTATAAAATCGCAGATGATTTGTACGAAAAGAAAATTTGTATATGTAATTCCAGCTTTTTCCGAACGTCCGCAACCTAATAGATCAAGGGTATATACGGTGTGCTCTTGAGCAAGCTGATCCTCAACACGAGACCATTCGTATCCACTGGCTCCAGGCATTGTATCATGAATAAGAAGAAGAGGAGAGCCTTTTCCCTTCTTGGTATAATAAATTTTTCCGAAACGCCAATTATAATAGTTGTGATTGGAAAAATCAAGCATTTCTTTTAACTGGGAAGAGGCAACAATCACTCTATTGGTGAGATGGATGACACCAGCGGCAATCGTAGTCAACGCAGCCAGAGTCAGAATTTTATGTTTAGTGTCTTTCATTTTATAGAGGACCTCCTTTGGGTTTGTATGTATATTATACGCCAAAGAGGTTGATTTTACAATGTTTTTTGACGTATAAATAGGAATTGACAGAATATTGAGTTGCTGTGAACGGAGTGAACAGTAACGCGCTTCGCGATGTACAGAAATCATGCTTTGCATGATTTCGCGCCGCAATTCTCGGGCTTTCTGTGAACTTTTTCACAAAAAACACCTCGCGGAGCATTACCGGTGAACAGCTACTGATTGCTGCTCATTTCGTGACCAGTAACATGCTTCACGAAAAAAGACATATTAGTTGCTTTTGATAACCTGTTTAGATATGGTTGATACTTCGCGATTTTATTGGCTTTACCAAACCTATTGCTATTTAGTGGGTTGAAAAGTTCTTCAGGAGGGACGCATTTGGACAATATGTATTACTCACTCGCCGGCGCAACGCTCCAGCGAACTAATCGCTAACTGCGACT
>OGCN01005013.1_pt1 | contig 10876 bp, 8 predicted proteins | sample 1570181 | NCBI WGS metagenome assembly OGCN01 (sample SAMEA4370584, study PRJEB24528) | human gut metagenome | reverse complement strand
ATGCAATTGCATGACGCGCACCTCGCAGCAAGAATGCCGAGGCATTCTTGAATACAATTCTACATTATGCAAAAAGGGCGCATGAAAAAACTTCCGTTTTTTCACACGCCCCTTCTCTTATCCATCATTTTCTTTATGATGTCGGGTGCAAAAGCCCCCAACTATGATACACACAGACTGCCTATCTTTCTTATGCATTTTTCTTATGCATTTTTCTTATGCATTTTTCTACATATTTTTCTTATGCTCAGTATGCAGAAGCATGTGAGCTTTGTGAGACATCGGTGCCTCAAAGTACTCTTTGTACATCTGAATGACATCTGGATTCTCATGAGAGAATCTAAGGTTCGCATTGCGATCCAGATAATACAGGTTCTTTCCACGTTCAAATGCGCGCTCTTCTCCGTCGTGGATCGGCTGTCCGCCACCACCGACGCATCCTCCCGGACATGCCATAACTTCTACAAAGTCATAGTGCACTTCACCGGATTCAATCTTGCGAATCAATTCTCTTGTATTTCCAAGTCCGCTGACTACTGCAGTTCTCACTGTAATATCATTAATCTGGAAATTTGCTTCCTGAACGCCGTCATTTTCATTGAATCCCTGGCTTCTGACTGCTGTAAATGCCTCTGCCGGCGGATTCTCACCTTTGATGATATAGTAAGCAGACCGAAGTGCCGCCTCCATAACTCCACCGGTTGCACCGAAGATGACTCCGGCTCCGGTTCCCTCATGCATCGGGCGGTCACTCTCAACATCTACCAGTGTCTGTGGGCTGATATGTGCAGAACGGATCATTCGGATCAGCTCACGTGTGGTGATAACTGCATCAATATCATGTCCTGCATATTCTTCATAATAAAGATCCATCTCACGCTCTGCCTTCTTAGCCACACATGGCATAACAGATACAGTATAGATCTTCTCCGGACTTACGCCCAGCTTCTCTGCAAAATATGTCTTCATAACTGCACCGAACATCTGCTGTGGTGATTTTGCGGAAGACAGATATTTTACCAGGTGTGGGAACTGACTCTTAATAAAGCGCACCCATCCCGGACAGCAGGAAGTGAACATCGGGCGGTCTTTTAATTCGCCACTTGTAAATCTCTTTACGAATTCATTTCCCTCTTCCATAATCGTAAGATCCGCAGAAAATGTTGTATCAAATACATAGTTTATTCCCATTCTCTTGAGGGCATCTATGATTTTTCCAACTGTTGCATCTTCCGGTGCCAGTCCGAGTTCCTCTCCCCATGCTGCGCGGACAGCAGGTGCTACCTGAGCAACCACGATCTTATCCGGATCTTCAATTGCTTTCCATACTTCATTCGTATCACTTCTCTCGCGAAGTGCTCCGACAGGACAATGTGTAATGCACTGACCACAAAGTGCACAATCTGCCTCTCGGATAGAATTATGACCTGACACATTAACTGTTGTGTGATAACCGGTTCCTTCTACATCCCAGACACCAAGCCCCTGAACCTTGTCACACACCTGCACGCAACGCATACATTTGATACATTTTGCAGAATCACGAATCAGCGGAAATGTTTTATCCCATGGCTGGTGTTCCAGATACTGATGAAATGGAAGTTCTATAATATCCAGATCATTTGCAATTTTCTGAAGACTGCAGTTGCCGCTTCTCATACAAGTTACACACTGACAGTCGTGCTCAGAAAGAATCAGTTCTACTGTTGTACGTCTGTCCTTTCTGACTTTCGGACTATTTGTATAAATGACCATACCTTCCTCGCAAATATTATTGCAGGCGGTGATCAGTCTGTCCTTTCCTTCCAGCTCTACCACACACACGCGACAGGCGCCTATTTCATTGATGCCTTTGAGATAACAAAGACTCGGAATCTGAATACCAACGGATCTGGCAGCTTCCATAATTGTGGTATTCTCTTCTACTGAAATCTGTCTTCCATCTATTGTAAGATTTACCATAATTTTTCTCTGCCTCCTTTAAATATTCCATATCCGAAATGATCGCAGCGCAGACAGCGACAGGCTTCCTGTTTTGCTTCTTTTTCGGTCATGCAGTTCTCCACTCCTTCAAAATCACAGACTCTCTCACATGCCTCGCGCTCTGTAAGTTCTGCACGTCCGCAAGGTACTCTGTCATGAAGGCTTGCTTTCGGAATCTCTACATCACAGGAAATCTCATGATGATATCCAAGATATTCATCAATGTTGGCAGCTACAACTTTTGCTGCTGCAATCGCTTTGATCACAGTAGCCGGACCACTTGCACAGTCTCCTCCTGCAAATACACCTGGCATATCCAGGAAATCTCCTCCTGCAGTTGTCACGATCTTACCACGCTCTACCGGAATTCCTGCTTCTGCGAAATGATCTGTCTCAATATTCTGACCAATTGCCACAACAAGGATATCACATGGAATATACTGATCTGGCTCTCCTGTTGCTTTTACGCTTGCACGTCCGCCTTTGATCTCACTGATCATCTGCGGTGTAACATACATTCCTTTAATGTGATGATTTTCATCAATATCCAGAGATGCCGGGGCCTTTAGAGTCTGTACTTCAATTCCCTCTGCAATTGCTCCTTCAATCTCTGCCGGAAGAGCTGTCATATCTGCAACTCTTCTTCTATATACAATGCTGACTTTCTTAGCACCCAGTCTTTTGGCTGTACGGACTGCATCCATAGATACATTACCGCCACCGACAACTGCGACTTCTTTTCCAGTCAGATCAAGTGCTTCGTCTTTTCCTACATCTCTTAAGAACTGTACTGCTGAGATGACTCCGTCTGCATCTTCGCCTTCCAGTCCAAGTTTCTTATCTGTACTTGCTCCAATTGTAATCAGAACAGCATCGTACTCACTGCGAAGCTGCTGGATTGTAATATCTTCACCGATCTTAAGACCGTATTTTACTTCTACTCCTGTCTTTAAGATTGCATTGATATCCTCGTCCAGACGATTTTTCGGAAGTCTGTAGTTTGGAATACCATAGCGGAGCATACCTCCAAGCTTTGGAAGCATCTCATATACCGTTGTCTGATGTCCCATAAGCTGCAGATAATAAGCTGCACTAAGTCCTCCCGGGCCTCCTCCTAATACAGCAATTTTCTTACCTGTGCTTGGTGCACATTTTGGCGGCTCTACTTCCCCTGCAAAGTCTGCTGCCACTCGTTTCAGACCACGGATATTAATAGAATCATCAATCATGTTACGACGGCATCTTGCCTCACATGGATGCTCACAGATAAATCCACATGTTGTCGGGAATGGATTATCCTTCCGAATCAGACGGATTGCATCTGCATAGCGTCCTTCCCCAACTAACGCTACATATCCCGGAATATCAACATGTGCAGGACATAAGGATACACATGGTACCGGCTGATTATATGTACAGGTACAGCGTCCGTTCTTGATATGCTCGATATAATCATCGCGATATCCGATCAGTCCCTTATATACCATATGCGCTGCTTCATATCCAATTGCACAGTCGGCAGACTCCATAATAGACTTTGCTGTCTGCTCCATAGTATCAAGTGTCTCCATTGTTGCGTTGCCGTTCAGTACCTTTCTGATCAGGTGATTCAACTGACCAAGACCGACACGGCAAGGTACACATTTTCCACAAGTCTGAGCATGGCATAACTCCAAAAATGCACGAGACAAGTCTACTGGACATAATCCCGGTGGGCTTGATTCGATTCTGCGCTCAAGATCCTTGTAGAGCTGCTCCATAACAAGGTCTGCCCTGCTAGGAGTATCGATCGTTAATCTACTCATTTTTTATTCCTTCCCTCTCTACCGATTGCTTTTAGAATAAGTAACGGTCATATTGTAACATTTGGATAATTTTTTGTAAATACTTTTATCCAAATTAGTCACAATGCTATTTTTTTATCAATATCAGCGTCTTTTCTATAGTTTCTTTTTATAAACGTCCTTATATTTTCTAAATATAATTTAGTTAGTTTCATCGTCCCAATTTTATCAATCCTGTGAAACATATATCTTTCCTTGTGGTTTTAAATTTCAAATGCTATAATTAACCGAAAGAAACGCCTATAAGCGCGCTTGTTTATAGATAAATACAACACGAGGTGATACAGATGAACACAGGCTGCCTGATACTGGCAGGAGGAAAAAGCCGTCGGATGGGATATCGGAAATCCTCTCTGAGACTGAATGGAACAACATTTCTCGACAAACTGATTTTTGAACTACGCGATTTTCCTGAGATTCTGGTTTCAGTCGATGATGCCGCCCGGCATCCGGAAATCCCTTATTCAATGATTGATGACCGATATTCAGATTGCGGTCCTATGAGCGGACTTTACAGTGCCTTATCTGTCTGCGAGTCGGATGCGCTGCTCGTTCTTCCCTGTGACGTTCCTCTTTTTTCCGGAACACTAGCACATCACCTTCAGGAAGTCATGGAACATTCTGATACTGATGCACTTATCTGTGTCACGGCAGATGAACGGATCCACCCCCTGTGTGGTATTTATCGCAAAAGCTGCACCCCTGTACTAAAGAGGTGCTTAGATAACGGAAATCTTCGGATCATGGATGCTTTGAACAACTTAAAGGTTCATTTTTATCACGTAGAAGAAGATTCCTGGCAGCTACAGAATATCAATACACCAGAGGAATACCAAAAGCTGACTGCAAAAAGCTGCCTGGCCATTTCCGGATTTAAAAACTCCGGAAAAACCACTTTAATGGAACGATTGATCCCAGAGCTGATCCACCGGGGACTTAAGGTCGCCACAGTCAAACATGACGGACATTCTTTCGAACCTGATTCTCCCGGAACAGACAGTTATCGGTTTTGGCAGGCGGGCGTGAGTGCTTCCATCGTCTATGATAACGACAAATATTCCGTTGTAAAACGGGAACCTTTACAGGAATCTGCAATTGCGGGGCTTGTCGGTGATGCTGATCTTGTTCTTTTAGAAGGCTTCAAATGGAGCGATTATCCAAAGCTTATATTATTGACTGGAAGTGATGAACAAAATAACAGCTTACTCGCCTCTGCTTCTAATTGTATCTCCTATATCACTGCTGATTTTTCAACCGAACAGTTGATACAAGATACACCCGTTTATTGTCGGGATAATATCGAAGCTATCGCTGATTGTATATTACAACATTATCATAACGGAGATTTAAAACATTTATAAATAATCGATACATTTATATAAGGAAAACATACATATGAACATTCAGACTTTAAAAGAAGCATCTGACTGTCTCCTGAATCTGGCAAAACCAGAAACTCAGACGATAGAACACATTTTACTACAAGATGCTTTTGAACGAATTCTTGCAGAAGATATTACAGCTAAAATTCCGGTGCCTTCTTTTGCCAAAAGCGCATATGATGGATATGCACTTCGTCAGGCTGACACAGCCGCTGCTTCACCGGAACATCCTGTGACTTTAGACGTTACCGAGGTAATTCCTGCCGGAAGTGTTCCAACCTATCCAATCACAGAAGGAAAAGCTGCACGGATCATGACCGGCGCACCGGTTCCGGAAGGTGCCGATGCCATTATCATGCATGAGCGCACTTCCTTTACTGAGAATACGGTTACATTAACGGCGCCCGTTATCTCCGCAAACATCATTCCACCTGGGGAAGATGTTGCAGCCGGAACTTTGCTTGTTCCAAAAGGCAAAATACTTACCGCTTCTGACCTGGCACTGATTGCCGGACAGGGGATTGCTGAAATTGGGGTCTACAAAAAGCTCTCCATCGGGCTTATCAGTACCGGAAGCGAACTTTTGAATACGGGTTCTCCTTTAGAATACGGTAAGATTTATAACACGAATCCATATCTTTTAGGCGGTTACATTCAAAAACATCATATGACTGCCAACTACCTTAACACGGTCCGTGATGATCTGGATTCCCTGTGTCGGGCCGTACTTGCCGCCCTCAAGACCAATGATATCGTAATCACGACAGGCGGTGTGTCTGCCGGTGATTTCGACTATATGCCGGAAGTGATACGTCGTATTGGGGGCGACCTTCTCTTCCACCGATTAAAATTCAAACCGGGCGGTGCAATGCTTGGAGCTTTAAAAGACGGAAAAGTCATCCTCGGCTTATCTGGTAATCCGGGCGCTGCCGCAACAGGTCTGTTGTGTGTCGGCTTTCCATTTATGAGAAAACTCTCTGGAAGATCTGACATCACATTTTCACAGACAACTGCTTATCTTGGGGTCGATTTTAAAAAATCAAGTCCCGTGACAAGAATTTTAAAAGGTCATTCAGATTTCAGAAATGGTATGTTATATTTCATCCCACTTAGTAATCAGCACAATGGTTCTGTTTCTTCCATGAGCGATTGTGATCTGCTGGCCGTCATTCCTGCCGGAAGTGAACCTCTTGCGGCAGGCGACAAGCTTGAAGTCTATATATTATGATATCAGGGCAAACAGTCTTTTCACATAACTATTTGCCGGCATCATATATATTAGAAATAAAATTTTATGGGGAAGGGAGGAATTTGTTATGAATTCACCAAAAGAAATTGCTAACAATTACATTGCTATCGGAAAGGGGAAGGTAAACACTCCGGTCGCCAAGATGTTCGTTCTTGGAATACTGGCCGGAATCTTTATCGCATTTGGAGGCGTTGCTTCTACTGCAGCCGCTGTATCTATTCCGCTGGCATCTGTAGGCAAGTTTCTTGGAGCATGCATCTTCCCGGGAGGACTTACTATGGTACTCCTCGCTGGAAGTGAACTGTTCACAGGTAATTGTCTTCTAGTTATTCCGCTCTGCAAAAAAGAGATCACTCTTGGCGGAATGCTGAAGAACTGGGTAGTTGTATACCTTGGCAATATGGTCGGTGGAATTAGTGTTGCTGCAATCTGTGTATTCAGCCATCAGGCCGGTCTTTTTAACAACGGTCTTGCTGCTTCTATGATCAGTACTGCTGCCGGTAAGGTATCACTTTCCTTTGGCGATGCATTTCTTCGCGGAATTGCATGTAATTTCCTTGTATGTATCGCTGTATGGATTTCATTTGCTGCCAAGCAGGTGTCTTCCAAGATCATCGGATTGTTCTTTCCAATCATGATGTTCGTTTTATGTGGATTCGAGCATAGCGTAGCCAATATGTACTATATTGCTGCCGGTATTTTTGCTAAGGGAAATGCAGCATATCTTGAAGCTGCAACTGCTGCCGGCGCTGACGTATCTGGCCTTACATGGGGAGCTATGTTCACCAAAAATCTTCTTCCGGTAACGTTGGGGAACATTATCGGCGGAGCAGTTTTTGTAGGTCTTGCCTACTGGTTCGTTTACTTAAAAGACGACTAAAAAATCTTTATAATCTTTATTGAATTTAGAAAGGGAAAATTATGAGCAAATTATATCTTGCTGATCCGTCAGGTTATGACGTGAAAATGAATGAAATTTCAAGACATTTTTCTCATAAGGTTGAGGTTTATCCTCCTGGAAGCTGCCCAATTACTATGCAGATTTCTATGCTGCGTACGGCTGCAAACCAGACTTGTGGAAAATGTGTCCCATGCCGCGATGGTCTTCCACTTGTAGCACGTCTGATGCAGAAAGTGTTAGATGGCCGCGCAACCGAAAAAACATTAGACAATATTCGTATGATGGCTACAATGATCCGTTCATCTGCAGACTGTGCCATTGGCTGGAATGCTGCTGATGAGGTACTAAAAGGATTAACTCTGTTTGCAGAGGAGTACAGAAGTCATATTGAAAATAAAAAATGTCAGGAGTTCATTGGACAAAAAGTACCTTGTATCTCCTTATGTCCTGCACATGTAAATATTCCGGGATATATCGCATTAGTTGGTGAAGAGGATTACGCCGGAGCAATTAATCTGATCCGTAAAGACAATCCGTTCCCGACGGCCTGTGCCATGGTCTGTGAGCATCCTTGTGAGGAGCGTTGCAGAAGAAAGATGCTGGAATCACCGATCAACATCCGTGCACTGAAAAAATATGCGGTTGATATGATGCCGGTCGACAAAGTTGCTACACCAAAACCGAATCCTTCTACAGGAAAATCCATCGGTGTCATTGGTGGCGGCCCTGCCGGACTGACTGCTGCATACTTCTTAGCTCTTATGGGACATAAGATTGAAGTATATGAAACACATGATAAACTTGGCGGAATGCTCCGTTATGGTATTCCAAATTACCGTTTCCCAAAAGATCGTCTAGATGAAGATATCCGTGCGATCTTAAATAGCGGTGATATCCATGTTACATATAACACAACAATCGGAAAAGATATTCCTGTCAAAGATATTTACGAGAAACATGATGCAATTTTTGTTGGAATTGGTGCTCAGACAGGTAAGACACTTCGTATTGAAGGTGCTGACGCCGGAAATGTTGTATCTGCTGTAGATATTCTGGATCAGATTGGAAATGGAAATCTTCCTGATTACACTGGTAAAAGTGTTGTCGTTATCGGTGGTGGTAACGTTGCTATGGACTGTGCAAGAAGTGCTGTCAGATGTAACGCTGAAGAAGTATCCATCATTTACCGTCGCCGCCAGAAAGACATGACTGCCCTGGAGTCCGAGATTGAGTCCGCAGTTATGGAAGGAATCGCACTTGTAACACTGCAGGCTCCGATCGAGATTACAAAAGATGAAAATGGTAACTGCAAATCTCTGATCACACAGCCACAGATGATCAGTGCTTATCGCGGATCCAGACCGGCACCAAAGGATGCTGCAAAAGAAAAACAGGAATTCAAAGCAGATGTTATCATGATCGCTGTTGGACAGGATATTGTATCCGCTCCATTTGAAGAGTTTGGTATCCCTGCAAAATGGAATATCCTTCAGGCCGGACTTGACACAGAAGTAAAAGAAGTCCCTGGTGTATTCACCGGTGGAGACTGTGCAACTGGTCCATCTACTGTAATTCGTGCAATCGCTGCCGGAAAAGTAGCTGCACACAATATTGATGAATATCTTGGTTACCACCACACACTTACTTGCGAAGCTGTTGTACCGGAACCAAAAGAAAATATGCGTGATCTTATGGGACGTACAGAGATTGGTGAGCGCCCGGCAAATATCCGCAAGAAAGATTTCGAACATGTAGAAGAGCTCTTAACACACGAAGAAGCTATGCAGGAAGCATGCCGCTGTCTGCGTTGTGACCACTTCGGATGTGGAGCTATGGTAGGAGGTAGAGACTTATGATTAATCTGACAATCGATGGCGTACAGATTGAAGCAAAAGAAGGTCAGTCAATCTTAAGCGCCGCAAGGGAGCACGGAATCCATATTCCTACACTTTGCTTCCTGGAAAAAATTAATGAAATTGGTTCCTGTCGTATCTGTGTCGTAGAAGTAGAAGGTCTGAATAAACTTGTAACTGCCTGCAACACAAAAGTAAAAGAGGGCATGAACATTACAACAGACAGCCCAGCTGTTATCGAATCCAGAAAGAATACTCTCCATCTTTTGATGGCTGAGCATAAAACAAACTGTTTCAAATGTATTAAAAATGGTGCCTGTGAGCTTCAGGCTATGGCACGCGAATATGGTATTGATGTGCCAAACTTTAAATCATCACACGGAGATGTACAGCATGAGCCATTTAACGCTCATCCATTCCTCTCCTACGACCCGGGTCTTTGTATCCAGTGCCAGCGTTGTATCAGCACTTGTGCAAAAGCGACCGGAAGACATGCTCTTTCTCTTGAGAGAAACGGTGCACGTGTATATGTAAAAGTACCGTTCGGCGAAGGCTGGGAGAATTCCTTATGTGAGTCTTGTGGAAACTGTGCTCAGGCATGTCCTACAGGTGCTCTTACGATTAAGAGAAGAAAAGATTATCGTGAATGGGAAGTTAAGAAAGTCCGCACAACCTGTCCGCACTGTGCTACAGGCTGTCAGATGGATCTGTACGTAAAAGACGGCAAAATCGTAGACGTGCAGGGTGCAGACGGCCCTTCCAATCACAATCTGCTCTGTGTCAAAGGACGCAGTGGTTCTTTCGACTTCGTAGACTGTGATGCAAGAATCCGTTATCCATTAATTAAGAACAAAGAAACTGGTGAATTTGAGCGTGCTACATGGGATGAGGCTTTAAATCTCGTAGCTTCCAAATTCTCAGAAATCAGAAATCAATATGGAGGTGAGGCGCTGGCCGGATTTGCCTGCTCTCGTTCTACCAACGAAGACATTTACATGCTTCAGAAAATGGTAAGAACAGCGTTTAAGAGCAACAATACCGATAACTGCGCGCGCGTTTGACATGCTCCTACTGTTGCCGGATTGGCAACCACACTTGGCTCAGGAGCTATGACAAATACCATTTATGATATTACTCATGAATCTGATGCTATCCTCCTTGTAGGATCTAACCCGGAACATGCACATCCGGTTATCGGAATGCAGGTTCGTCAGGCCGTACAGCGCGGTGCTAAACTCATTGTAGTTGACCCACGTGATATCGACCTGTGTAAAGATGCTGATATCCATTTGAAATTAAAACCAGGTACAAACGTGGCATTTGCAAATGGTATGATGCATATCTTCATTGAAGAAGACTTAATCGACCACAAATTCATCGAAGACCGTACAGAGAACTTCGAAGCTATGAAAGAAATGGTCAAAGATTATACACCTGAAAAAGTAGCAGAGATCTGTCAAATCGATGCAGATATGTTGAGAGAAGCTGCACGTATTTACGCAAAAGCTGATCGTGCGCCAATTATGTACTGTCTTGGTGTTACAGAGCATCATACTGGTACAGAAGGTGTTATGTCCATGTCTAACATGGCTATGATGGTTGGTAAACTTGGAAAACCTGGATGTGGTGTTAACCCGATCCGTGGTCAGAACAACGTACAGGGA
>OGCN01005007.1_pt1 | contig 10885 bp, 7 predicted proteins | sample 1570181 | NCBI WGS metagenome assembly OGCN01 (sample SAMEA4370584, study PRJEB24528) | human gut metagenome | reverse complement strand
GTTTTCTGCGATATAGCTGTTCATCCTGTTCAAAAGGAGCTTTACAAAAATTAAGCTTAAAAGTATAAGAATTAAAAAAACCAATGGTACTATGATCTTTTTTCTTTTTGTTATCGCTTGTTCTTTTCCCACTTTTATTTTTCAACCTCTATATAATCTTCCGGTGCTGACGGTTGCTGTCCGTTTGCCATTGCTGCAGTCCATGCACTTGATAATGTTGTGTCCTTAAGCTGCCTGATCTCACATTCCGGATTTATTTTTTTCAAAACAGACATTGTGGTGTCTGTAAGAAGAATAGAGTACTCCTTGTCTTTGTCTGTTTTTTTCTTATTTACTTCTATGTCCTGTAATGAGAATCCGTTTTCCTCCTGACTGACGATTATTTTCATACCGGATGCAATTGGTAATTCATATTTATTGGTTACATGAAATTTCTCATCAGAATCAGCAAGATATTTCTCCGCAAGTTCATAAACCTCTTTGCCATTGATTTTTGCCAGATATAATGGTGTATCTGAACTCTTTGCTGTCATCAAAGCAACCCGGCTGCCGGTGCACTCCCCTTTGTAAATGGAAGAAGTAAAATAATAATATGGTACCAAAGCCAGCTGAGCATCATTTTCTTCTCTGATCGTAGTTAAAATAGAAGATGCCGCATCGCGACCGTTTTTATCATTTAGCGAAATGGCATATTCGTTTTCAAAATTAACTGTGGTTTCTTCTTTTGAATCCTTGCTGTTCATTGTGCTGCGAAAAGCATCATAAGCCTGTGTTTCATCCATTTCCCCTGACAATAATCCGTGAACAGCCTTAAGGCTGGCATCAAATGATTTTTGAGCAGAATATCGGATATAAACAGAATTATTATTAATTTCATCTTCAAGGCCAGGTACATCTTCCATCATGTTTGGAACATCTACATTTAATGAAATTACACCCTTTCCTTCTGCAATCAGCGTTTGTCCTTCTTTTGAAATCATACGATCCAGGACATCGAATGCCAGGTCCAGTTTTTCCTGATCTTTTTCCAGGTCTTTGTTGAATGCAATATTCAGAGAAGGGGTCATATTTATAAAAGCTTCATCCGAAATCTGTGAAAAAAACGGTATACGAGTTAATTCTGCATCCATCTGTTCCTGAAATTCCTGCATAAGTGCCGGATAACCATGAAACATTGCTGCTTTTCCCTCAAGGAACATCTGCGCTGCAGTATTAATATCGACGCTAATATCATCACTTGTAAAATGTGAGTCCTTCAAAAATGTATTGGTTTCTGAAAAAATACGTTTCCATAACGCATCATCAAACGCAATATCCCCTGATGCACTTTCAGCTGAGCTTCTCCATTCGATTCCATCCAGACTCATGAATTCACCGATTGCACCTGTCTGGATCACCTCATGAGCAGACCAGTCTTTTGCAAGATCCAGAGAATAAGGTTTTATACCATTATCATAAAACTGCTGGCACGCCTGTGCATATTCCTTATAGTTTTTCGGTATCCTGATTCCATACTGTTCAAACAATGTCTTGTTGGCAATAATCGTCTGCGGCATACCGCAGATAGGAAGCCACTGAATCTCATCTTTTGAGTTTTTATAATATTGCAATGCATAGGAGTAATACCTGGAAACCACATCATAAGAAGCAAAATCCATAAGATACGACTCCAGATCCTGTGCATCTGTTCCTGAGAATCGACGTACAGTTATGATATCCGGCAGTTCACCATGTTCTTCAAAATAGCTGTATAAATCGGTATCATTGTTGCCGGTAATAAACTCAATATCCTGATCCGGAAACTGCTCATAGATATAGGGTACAATATTTTTCATTAAACGATTTTCCCACAGATACACAGTAAGGTGATCATCATTTTCAGATACTGCTTTTTCAGATTGTCCACAGCCAGACAAAACAGTAGTTGCTACAAGCACCCCTGACAATAAAGCTATCAGATAATGTTTTGCCTTTTTCATACTCGTATTTTCCTCATTCTTTCCTGCTAAAATCATTAATTCAATAATCGGGAATCAATTACAGCCAGCTTTCCAGGACATCATTCAGCTTATTCATATCCAGCGGTTTTGCGATATGTCCATTCATGCCTGTATTTTTGGCCAGCTGTACATCTTCTGCAAAAGCATTGGCAGTCATGGCAACAATAGGCAGTTTTCCCTTTTCACCCGGAAGGCTCCTGATTGCTGCAGTTGCCTCATAACCATTCATGACAGGCATTTGGATATCCATAAAAACAAGATCATACAAGCCTTTCGGAGAAACTTCCACTTTTTCAACTGCAGCTTTTCCATTTTCTGCTGTTTCCACTTCTGCCCCTGTCATCTGTAAAATTTCAACAGCAATTTCTCTGTTTAACTCATTATCATCAACCACCAGAATTCTTTTTCCTGTATAATCTGCTTCTGACAGCTTCTGCAGATAATTTCTTGCTGCTTTTTCTTTTCTGTCCGAAGTAAACTGCCGCAATGTTGCCGTCAGCCTGGAACGGAACAGCGGTTTTGCAATAAAAGCATCTACACCTGCAGCCTTTGCTTCTTCTTCAATCTCGCTGAATTCATAAGATGTCAGTACAATGATGGTAATCTCTTTACCTATACGCTTCCGGATCTGTCTGGCAGTTTCTATTCCATCCATATCCGGCATCTTCCAGTCCAGAATAACAGCAAAATAATCGCACTTCAACTCGTGGTGTGCATAACAACGCTCAACGGCTTCTCTGCCGGAGAGAACCCATTCACCTGTAATACCGATTTCTTTCAGTGTGGCAACTGTACTTTCACAGCATGTCTTATCATCATCCACAACCAGAACAGGAAGATTCATCAGATTTTTGTCCTGTGCTTTTTCTTTTTCCTGAAGCTCCAGGTAAATCGTTACCGTAATTCTGGTTCCCTTATGTAAGGTGCTCTCCACTTTAATATTACCATTCATCAGATTAACAATATTTCTGCTGATCGCCATTCCCAGACCAGTTCCCTGAACTCTGGTTGTCCGGTGGTCATCTGCGCGACTGAAAGGATCAAACATGATTTTCTGGAATTCCGGTGACATACCGATTCCATTATCCTCAATCGTAAATTCATAGCATCCAAGTTCTGAAAATCCATTTGGCTTTTCCTCTATCGAAAAAATAATATTCCCACCATCCGGTGTATACTTGATCGCATTACTCATCAGATTCACAAACACCTGCTGAATCCTCAGACTGTCACCGCAGACACTTTCATGTTCAATGTGATTAATGTGTATATCTAAATTGTGTTTATGTTCATCAATCACCGGTTTTGTGAGTGTTATAAGATTATCCACCAGATCTGGCAGATTGAAATCCTCCTGTGCCAGCGTCATTTTTCCACTTTCAATACGTGCCATATCCAGCACTTCATTAATCAGCCCCAGCAGATGACGGCTTGATTTTGTAATTTTGCTGAGACATTCAATGACTCTGTCCTGACTCTCAATATTTGCTCCTGCGATCGCTGTCAGACCGACAATAGCGTTCATCGGTGTCCTGATATCATGGGACATATTGGAAAGGAATTCTGTTTTCGCACGATTAGCATTTTCTGCAGAACAGTAAGCCTCTTTCAGTGCCTGACGGGATTCAATCTCTGCTTTTTTCTCCTGTGTCACATCCATGGATGCCAGCAATACTTTTACCAGTTTTCCATCCTCCCATTCCAGGGGTATGTAAGAAGCGATCTTATAAGTCTTTTCATCCTGGCTGCAATACTCAAACTTATAAATATCATTTTCACTTTTCAGTTTTTTCCGAATATTATCCGGGGCTATCAGGATATCTATAGCTTCCAATGGTTCCAGTGTCTTATATTTTTCAAGAACCTGCATCTGAAAATCATGATAAAATCCCAGAGGTTTATATATCATCTGTCCATTCAGATTGTAGAATTCATATCTGTCATTTTCCAGATCACAGACAACAAAACGGTCAACCAGACGCACAATACTCTGGATCAGCTGCTCCATGGAAGCATTATCCGCTGCCATCTGCAGATGCCGTGCACTCTCTACCTTTGCCTCTGTGATATCACGCAGAAAGATCATGGCATATTCTGAATCCTCTATTTCGCCACGTATGACCACATTGCGGACCCATCGTTCTTCTCCATTCAGAGTGATACGGCACTCTAAAGCCAATTCGGTTTCCAGACCCTTCAGCCTTTCTGCAATATAACCACGGTCGTAAAAAGAGGATACCGCCTTCTTATCTGTCTCCACAACATAGGAATCCACAAAATGCCGGATCAATTCATCCCACGTATGACTCTGTTCAAAGACGGTCATCAGGGACGGTTCAACCTTAAAGGTATCAAAAGTATTCGCTTCCAGATTCACATAATACTCGCACAGATCTGCTTTTGTAAAAGCTCGGTGGAAAGCAGCAGATTTTTGTGCCTGCATGATTTCTTTTTTCTCCCCATCAATGTTAATAAAAATCCCGGCAATCCTGCTGGCAGAACCATCCAGACGGCGTATTACTTCTGCCGATGCCCGAAACCACTGGTATTGATTATCCTTCATTCTCATACGATACTCTACCTGGTATTTTATCTGGTTCGTCTTATCCTTAATTGCCGCCTGAAGCTGCACCATTACTCTTTCTTTATCCTGTGGATGCAGAAGATCTGACCAGGATTCCAGTTTATTCGGAAAGTCCAGAGTGTCATGATAGCCAAGCATTTTTCGGAATTCATGACTCCAGTTTGCATTCACAATCTCACTGTTTTCGTCACAGTCAAAATACCAGAAGCCGGAACAGATAGCCTCATTGAGCAGTGCCAGATTTACATGATCCCAGTTGACCTGTACAGACATAACCCAGATCTGTCTGCCCGCCTCATCTGTCGCATCTTCTTTATAAAGCCGTACATTATTCACTGTACCGTCTGCTGTAAGGATCTGTGATTCCCCTGCTCCGTGAAGCTGCAAAAAACGATCTCGATCCAGTATATCTTCCTCGCCATAAAAGAAATTTTTCAATGAGCCGTTTGTCTGCTTCATAAAAGAGTCGAATGTATATCCTGTACTATGTAACAGCAGATTGCTCACAGATAAAACAGACAGGTTTTGGTCATAATATCCTGTCATTATGCCTACCCCGCCATTATTTTCCAGTGTTTTCTGTACTGCCTGTGACATGGTCTGTGTCTGTCCCGGTACAGTCTCACTTAAAGAATATATTTTGTCTTCATAATTTCCCATTTTATAAAAATCCTCACTCTGTTTCATGCTTCGTTATCCTGCTTTTATCTGTATACAGAGAACCTGTCCCTGCCAGTTTTCTTATCCATTTTTGCATACAAAAAAGGACACCTTCCAAAACCTGCCAGCGTCCCTACTATATTTCTTTAACATCACACTGATTTTAGCCACTTCTGGCTTTGCGTCCCTGCCTTTCAGCAGGTTTGCCCTGAAATAATTTCCATTTTTATCAAAAATAAAATACCACGAAGTTTTTCATACGTCAATAATGTTGGATAGAAAATCTGTGTATTTTGCGTATGTCAGGTTGCATTGTCAGGGATTAGGATGAATTTGGGCTATTTTGCACATTGATATTATTATCTGTTATACATATAATAATATTAACAGGACTCCCCGCACCTCTCAAAGATGTGCCCCAGGGGAGACATTTTTTTATACGAAGATATTATTGAAGAAATAATATAAAGTGGAGTTCTGGTTTAGGGAATTCCATTTTTATTGCTTGTATTTGCTTTGTTATTAGCGTACTTTGCTCCCACATGATGTCCTGCTTTTTTCTCATATTGCATTTCTCCCTTCTGAAGTTCTCTTTTCAGTTACATGACTATACCAGAAGTCGGGGAAATAGCAATTCATCAGATGTACCGAAAATGCGTGGAGGAGATTGGGGATAGTAGATAATAGGGAAAATTAGGATAAAAGAAAAGTCATGGCTCTGCCATGACCTTTTAATTCATATTTGCTGTCTTATTCAGCAGAAATACCTGCCAGTTTTACATTTACGTTATAAGTTGCCGAGTCTTCTGCAGCTGCATTATTGACACAATCAGCATCGGTACCTTCCATCCAGATATAAACACGCATTTTTACGCCATCATACCCTACAGAAGAAGCAATTTTTTGTGTGCCAGATGAAACTTCATAGTTCTTTCCAACTTTAGTGGCTACCCAGTTTTGATTATTCTGATCGGCATAAGTAGTAGCATAAATATATGGATACGTCACTGCGACTGGTTTTAATTTTCCGTCTGTATCATTTCCTATGCATGTCCATCCAGCACGAGCTTCTGCATCGTTGCCTTTTCCAGTTTCTTCATATGGTGCATAGACTATTTTTAATTCTTCCTCTCCATCATCAATATACTTGTTGTCTGCATTTTTCTTGATGTTCTGGATTGTAATACCAACGCGCATAGATTTTGGAATTGTATCTGTAGTGGGTGTTCCGTTTGCACTTAAGGTGATTGGACTTCCTTCGGAGGCATCCAGATAAACATCCGCAAGACCTGTTTCAGTAATGGTATACAAAATATACTCACTTTTGAGATATGCGTAATGAGGATCCTTAACATCACCATATTGCCCCGGCTTCACATTAGGATCTTCAGCTTTTGTTGTAAAGGTTGGGGTTCTGTATGAAGTTACTTTTCCTTCTCCATTCCAGCCTTCACACACATACCAGTCTACTAAGTTATCTGTGGAAGAAGGACTAATCCTACCCCCTTTTGTTGATGCGGCTAATGAAGTTTGTTCCCCACCATGCTGCGGTCCCTGATCTGCTGTTGCAATCTGCAAAATAAATCCGTTAGTCGTAGCACTAATCTGAGTTGTAGTTGCTTCAACTGTATGATTCGATACATACCAAGCATAAGTTGCTGATGTCAAGGCAACTCCAGAAATCAAAACTGAAGCAGCAGTTGCCATTAACTGCATTTTCATCTTTTTTACGTTCATATGCTCATCTCACTTTCCTTTACTTCTACATGCCAAAAAGTAGAAAGTAATTTCTGCTCTTTGGCATGTACCCCACGCCACAACCGTGGGATACAAATTATGCAATATTAATTGTTTGCTTTAAACTCATTTGGCGTTGCATCGAAAGTAACTGTTGCGCCACACACGGTCAGCTGTTCAAGATTTGTTGTGTAAACCTGGTCATCTGCACCATCGTAGTATGCATATACTTCGACTTTTACATCCCCTTCAGATTTTCCAAATTGAGGTGCATAAATAACGTTTTCGCTAGTATTAGACTGAGATTCAACTACCATTTTACTACCGTCATATTTTACAACTGCCCAATCTGTTGCTGTATTTCCATAAGTAACTGTATCACTATCAGTTGCTTTTGTAGGAGCATATGTCATAATCAAAAGTCTCATAGCTGTTTTAAGGCTCTGTTCTGCATCAGCAGTTACAGTCATATCAGAAACTTTCAGCTTAGTAAATTCACCATCATATTTACCGGTTCCTACATAAAATGTATTCAGCAGTGCATAGTCAGCATCCACGGCTGTTGTCGGGTTACCAATTGCAAAACGAGTATCATCCTTCTCGTCCGGTTTGGTTTTTTCTTTTGCATAAGCTGTTTCAAACTGATAAACGCCATTAACAGTTGTTGCCTTTTCAGTTCCACCTACTGCAGTAAATGTGTTTTTCCACTGTGCTGGATATAAATCTGTATCGGTATAAATCTCACCTGTACCTACTTTTTCACCAGCTGTTGCGGCATTAGTGGATGTATTACTTGTTGCTTTATTATCAATTACCAGATAAGCTGAGTTAGATTGTGCTGCAATCTGAGTAGTTGTAGCAGTTACTTTATTGTTACTTACAAACCAAGCATATGTACTTGATCCGAGCGCTACAGCGGCAACGCATACCATGGCAACCTTTGTTTCGCTATTATTTTCTCGTCAGATTTTTCTTATTTTGTTATGCTATATTTGCAAGAGATTTCACAGAAGAAGGAAGGAACGTATTATGACAGAGAAAACAAAAAAAGAGAAAAAAGTGATAGTGATTCCGGCGCGGGAGGATCGTAATTCAGAAAATGGGCAGGAGAAGAATAAGCGCCGTGTGGCGGCGTATGCCAGAGTAAGTACCAATAAAGAAAGCCAGCAGACAAGCTATGAAGCACAGGTTCAGTATTATACAGATTACATAAAAAAACAGGCAGACTGGAGCTTTGCAGGGATGTATGCGGAAGAAGGCGTAACGGGCACCTCTACACGGAAACGGGTGGAATTTCAAAGAATGATCGAGAATGCTGTTGCAGGCAATATTGACCTGATCATAACGAAATCCGTCAGCCGTTTTGCGAGAAATACAGTAGATAGTCTGACTGCGATTCGTCAGCTGAAAGAGCATGGAGTCGAGTGTTATTTTGAAAAGGAAAACATCTGGACCTTTGACACAAAAGGAGAACTTCTGATAACAATCATGAGTTCTCTGGCCCAGGAAGAAAGCCGCAGCATTTCCGAAAATACACGCTGGGGAATGCGCAAGGCTTTTCAAAATGGAAAAGTGTTTGTGCCGTTTCGACATTTCCTTGGATACGATCGTGGCGCGAATGGAGAATTGCAGGTGAACCTGGAACAGGCAGAAACTGTGCAGATGATTTACCAGATGTTTTTGGATGGATATTCTTTTTATAGAATTGCTGCCGAACTGACAAAAAGAGGAATTTCCACACCCTATGGGTTGCAAACCTGGAATGGGCGAACAGTAAAAAATATTTTGCAAAATGAAAAATACAGGGGTGATGCATTGCTTCAGAAACGGTATTCCAGAGACTTTCTTGACCGTGAAATGCGTAAAAACGAGGGCGCAGTTCCTCAATATTATATTGTTGGAAATCATGAAGCAATCATTGATACAGAGATGTTTCAGAGAGTGCAGGAAGAACTGAAAAGAAGAGAATCCAGGCATGGAAAATAACAAAAAGCTGAGGGTCGCAGCGTATGTGAGGGTTTCTGAAGAGACAAAAGAAACACAGCATTCTTTGCAGGCACAGGAAGAATTTTACCGGAGGCAGATACATGAAAAGGCAGAATGGGAGCTGGCAGAAATTTATAAGGACAACGGAATCTCAGGAACCGATATAAAAAGAAGAGAAGGCTTTGTCAGGCTTATAAGTGATTGCAAAGCCGGAAAAATTGATTTGATTCTTGTGAAATCAGTCAGCCGGTTCGCAAGAAATACTCTGGATTTACTTAGGATAGTCCGATATTTAAAGCAGCTTGGTGTTTCTGTGCGGTTTGAGGAACAGAACATTGATTCCCTGACAGAGGAAGGGGAACTGATGCTGACATTGATAGCATCGGTGGCACAGGCAGAAAGCGAATCTATCAGCGAAAATATAAAGTGGGCAATTCATAAAGCCTTCCAGAATGGAATCGGAAATACAAGACGCAGAACCCTCGGCTATCACTGGGTAGATGGAAAGCTGACTGTGATTCCGGAGGAAGCTGAGGCGGTCAAACGGATTTTTGTAAATTTCCTTGCAGGTGGTTCCCATATGAAAACAGCAAAGGAACTGGCTGGAGAAGGAATCACATCCATCAATGGAAAACTAATCTCCGTAAGTGCAATCGGCAATATCCTGCGAAACATCACTTACACAGGGAATACCCTTCTTCAGAAGACCTTCATCCAGGACCCGATTTCCAAAAAGAAAATGATGAACACCGGGGAACTTCCACAGTACTTTGTGCAGGATACTCACGAAGCAATCATCGACATGGATACTTTTGAACAGGTGCAGGAGAAACTTGCCCGAAACAAAGAGATGGGACGTTTTCCTTATAATCATACAGGTAAGAAGTACCCTTTTACAATGAAGGTAATTTGTGGCTGCTGCGGACGGCACTATACCAGGCAGCTTTGGAATACCAGTGAGAAGGGAAAAAAACGTCCAACATGGGTTTGCACAGGGAAGAAAGCAGAGAAGTACAGAAGGTGTGATTCCAAGAATATTCCAGAAGCAAAGCTCATGGAAGCCAGTGCAAAGGTGCTAGGTATTTCTGAATTTGACGAGGATATCTTCTTTGATAAAGTGGAATCCATCACAGTACAGGGAACACACGAACTGCTTTTCTGCCTGAAGGATGGCGCAGAGGTTACCCAGCACTGGGAGCATACGGCACAGAAAGCATCGTGGACACCGGAACGAAAAGCCAGACACGCTGCAAACCGCACCGCTTCCCCGGCAAAGACAAAAGGGGCTTCCTGCATGACAGGCAGAATCCGGTGCGAGCTTTGCGGAATGAATTATAACAAGCAGACAAGAAAGGTAGCCAGGGCTGGGATGGTGACCTTTTGGAAATGCAGGGGCATCGGAAACGGCGGTTCCTGTGCATCCGAACAGATCACACATGACCACCTGAACAGCATTCTGGCAGAAGCCCTGGGCGTTGCTCAGATGACGGACGAAATTTTCACCGGGCAGATTGACCACATCGGGATGTGTGAGCCGGGTAAGCTGATTATTTATAAGAAGAATGATGGCACGATTCCTGGCAGTTATGAACTGCTTCCAATGGAAAAACGACAGAAGCCATACAGACCAAGGAATAGAAAGGGGAATGTCAGAAGCCAAGGGGACACATAAAAAGCCACTTTCCCTGTCCCCTTGGCTTTCTTTTTTATTGACGAATACACAAAAATAAGGATATAATCCTTACTAGAAGATTGACGAGGAGAAGTTGAATGAGTCAGGACATTATTAATAATCGTTTTTTGGAAGAGTCGGTATTTGCTATTGCGGATGGGTACTGCGTGATCAATCTCACAAAGAATATCGTACGTGGTTCCATGTATCAGGTAGTTAATGGAAAAAAATATAATCTGAATGAAC
>OGCN01005003.1_pt1 | contig 10895 bp, 9 predicted proteins | sample 1570181 | NCBI WGS metagenome assembly OGCN01 (sample SAMEA4370584, study PRJEB24528) | human gut metagenome | reverse complement strand
TCCGATCTTAAGAAAGCGCTCGATGGTCTTCTGCTTCATGTCCGGCAGACCAAGGAGCTTCTTAAAGGGCTTGATCCGGCGGAAGATATCGACGCTTTCCACGCTGTCAAAGGCGGGGGTGAGCTTTAAGGCCTTGGCGCGCTTCGTGACAAAAGGAATATCGAACATGTCCCCGTTAAAGTGGACGAGAGTGTGAAAATCCTTTATAAAGTAAAAAAATGCGGTCAGGACATCGGCCTCCGCGGCTTTCGTGTCTGCAAACCACTGGATGAAGCGGAGATGGTCTCCCTCCGGCCAGATACAGCCGATGAGATATACGGTGTTGTAGTCGGCGGAGAAGCCGGTGGTCTCGATATCAAAAAAGACAAGCTTTTCCGGATCGCCAAGGCGCTCCAACGGATAGGCGATGGTGCCAGGGAATGTTTTTTCTATAGTGATCATGTGATAGTCCTTATACTTATATTGCTGATCCGCCTGGGGTTCATAAAAATGCTGGTGACTGCTCGGAAAACTGCATATGGCAAATCATGAATGGAACAGGCGGCAGAATTTTTGCTTCCGTGTTTTCTGATTATACTCGCGAAAACATGGAAAGTCAACGAAGGAGAAGCCTGGCGGCGTTTTCCGGGAAGATATTTCAAAAAACAGCTAAAACGAAAATATGTTCGATTCCCGCGGCGGTTCCGCTTGCACTTAAATGGCGGCTATGGTATGATTACGACATGCATCATGACATGATGAGGAAAAGGGAGGTTCATTCAGTGATTTCATATATACGCGGTCCCTTGGAAGAAAAGAGGGAAGATTCCGTCGTTGTTGAGGCGGGAAATATTGGCTACCGGATCTTTATTCCGTCATCGGTCCTCGGGGAGCTTCCGGGTCTTGGGGAGGAAGTGAAGATCTACACGTATTTTTCCGTGCGTGAGGATGGAATGAGTCTTTTCGGATTCCTCTCAAGGCAGGATCTTGAGATGTTCCGCCAGCTGATCGGGGTGAACGGGGTCGGTCCGAAGAGTGCCCTGGGAATCCTCTCCGCGCTGAAACCGGATGTGCTGCGTCTGGCTGTAATCTCCGGTGACGCGAAGGCAATCTCGAAGGCGCCCGGCGTCGGGGCAAAGACAGCCCAGAGGATCATCCTGGATCTCAAAGATAAAATAAAAGCAGAAGACGTATTATTTGCAGGTGCAGATCTGGAGGAGAGCCCGAAAACGGATCTCTCTGGAATGGCGGAAGCTGGAAAAGAGGCTGTGGAAGCGCTTACGGCCCTCGGTTATTCCGCGTCCGAGGCGCAGACCGCAGTAAAGAAGGTTGCGATCACAGAAGGTATGACTTCCGAGGACGTGCTGAAGGGCGCGTTAAAGCATCTGGCATTCTTATAGGATGAAACCTTGAAAAATGGCAGCAGGAGATCTGGCTGTCTGATAGAAGATATAGATAGGAAATGTTATGAGCCGAAAAATCATTACGACCGAAGAAACTGAGGAAGACAAAAAAATAGAGGGGACCCTGCGCCCGCAGTATTTAAAGGATTATATCGGTCAGGAGAAGATAAAGTCCACGCTGAAGGTCTTTATCGATGCGGCAAAGAGCCGCGGGGAGGCGTTGGATCATGTGCTTTTTTACGGCCCGCCGGGCCTTGGAAAGACAACGCTCTGCGGAATCATCGCGAACGAGATGGGGGTGAACTTAAAGGTGACCTCCGGGCCGGCGATCGAGAAGCCGGGAGAGATGGCTGCGATCTTAAACAATCTCCAGGAGGGAGATGTCCTGTTTGTGGATGAGATCCACAGGTTGAACCGCCAGGTGGAGGAAGTCCTGTATCCGGCGATGGAAGATTTTGCCATCGATATCATGCTTGGAAAGGATTCATCCGCCCGCTCGATCCGACTGGATCTTCCGAAATTTACACTTGTGGGAGCAACAACGAGAGTGGGACTTTTAACAGCTCCGCTCCGGGACCGTTTTGGTGTGATCCAGAGGCTGGAATTTTATACACCGGAGGAACTCTGCGTGATCGTAAAACGCTCCGCAAAGGTCCTGGGCGTTGAGATCGACGAGGAAGGAGCTTTTGAGATCGCAAGAAGGTCCAGGGGAACGCCGAGACTGGCAAACCGCCTCTTAAAGAGAGTGAGGGACTTTGCACAGGTAAAATACGACGGTGTGATCACGAGACATGTGGCGGATTTTGCCCTGGATATCCTGGATGTGGACAAGCTTGGTCTCGACAATAATGACCGGACCCTGCTTCTCACCCTGATCCAGAAATTTTCCGGTGGTCCGGTGGGACTTGAGACGCTGGCGGCGTCTATCGGAGAGGATTCCGGGACACTGGAAGACGTTTATGAGCCGTATTTATTGATGAACGGACTTATTATGCGCACGCCGAGAGGAAGAATGGCGACGGATCTGGCCTACAAGCACCTTGGGCTGGATGCGGCGAAATAGAAAAAAACATTTGCTGCAGTATACAGGCAGGAATTTTCTGAATTGAAAAATCTGTACGATAGAGAAAAAATGACAATTTTTATATAGATGATAACTGTCCGGCGGATCTGTGGATCGATCGTGTGGAGCCGTGAGGGAGTACAGGCTGGAAAACAGGCGGACGGTTATGCAAAAGAAGTGAGGAATTAGAAATGGATGAGAAGAACTATACGGAAGTGCTGATCAATGGAAATGTCTACACGCTGGGAGGAGCGGAGGATCCGGAGTACCTGCAGAAGGTGGCTGCCTATATTAATGAGAAGATCGCCGTTTTAAAGGCACAGCCGGGATTTACGAGACAGAATAAGGATTACCAGGAAGTCATGATCTATTTGAACCTGGCGGACGATTATTTTAAGACACTTCAGGAGGCGATGATGCTGCGCAGCCAGAAGGATGAGATGGAGAAGGAGATCTACAGCTTAAAGCATGAGCTGATCGGTCTTCAGATGAAGCAGGAATCCGCGGAGAAGAAGGCGGAATAAAGGAGAGAATATGAAAAACAGAACGGTTGAGATACTCGCACCGGCCGGTTCCTACGAGAGTATGGTGGCGGCGGTGAACGCGGGAGCGGACGCGGTCTATATCGGCGGAAGCCGGTTCGGTGCCCGTGCCTACGCGAACAACCTGGATGAGGAGACGATGGTGAAAGCCATCAACTTCATGCATCTTCACGGATGCAGGATTTATATGACGGTCAACACGCTCGTGAAGGAAAAAGAAATGTCAGATCTGTATTCCTATCTGAAACCGTACTATGAGGCGGGACTGGATGCCGTTTTAGTTCAGGACATGGGAGTGCTCACCTACATCCGGAAACATTTCCCGGATCTTCCGGTCCACATCAGCACCCAGATGACGGTGACAGGGAAATACAGCGCGAGAGACCTGAAAGCCCTTGGCGCTGTCCGTGTGGTTCCGGCGAGAGAACTTTCCTTAAAGGAGATCCGTGAGATCTACGATGATACGGGTCTGGAGGTGGAGACCTTCGTTCACGGTGCCCTCTGTTACTGCTATTCCGGTCAGTGCCTGTTTTCCAGCCTGATCGGCGGACGGAGCGGAAACCGGGGCCGGTGCGCACAGACCTGCCGTCTGCCTTTTGACGCAGAGCAGAACGGAAAATATGTCAATAAAAAGAATGAAAAATATATCTTAAGCTTAAAGGACCTCTGTACCTTGGATCTGATCCCGGATATCCTGGAAGCGGGTGTCTGTTCCTTAAAGATCGAGGGACGCATGAAGAGTCCGCGCTACACGGCAGGAGTTGTAAGTATCTACCGGAAATACGTGGACCTCTACTTGAAGGAGGGGCGTGCCGGATACCATGTGGAGAAGGCAGACAGGGATGCCCTGCTGGCTCTTTTCGACCGGGGCGGACAGTCCCAGGGCTATTACCACACCCACAACGGACGGGACATGGTGGTCTTAAAGGAAAAGCCGGAGTACCGCGACGTGGACCAGGAACTTTTCGACTATCTGGAACGCACGTATGTGAATGTGGAAAAGAAGATCCCTGTGACGGGAAGCGCGTACATCGCGGTCGGAAAACCGGGATATTGCTCCGTGTCGGATACGGCGGGAAATACAGCCTGGGAGGAATCCCAGCCCGCCGAGGAGGCAAAGAATGCCCCGATGGACGCGGAGCGCATCAGAAAACAGCTCTCAAAGACCGGTGATTCCATGTTTACGTTCACAGACCTTAACGTGGAGTGTGAGGGAAATGTGTTTATGCCGGTGCAGGCATTAAATAAGATGCGCCGCGAGGTCCTGGAGAAGCTTCAGGACGAGATCCTTTCCGGATACCGGAGAAACAGTTCTGTTCCACCGACAAAGGAAGAAGAGAGAGCGCCTGAAAAGGCTGATTTGGAAGAAAGACCGGAATTTACTGTCTTTGTCCAGACGAAACAGCAGTTTGAGATGGTTCTCGGGAAATTTAAGATGTACCGGAAGCTGTCCGAAAGATCATACGGAATCTATCTTGCGGCGGAGAGCTTTGACGCCCAGGAGTGGAAGAAGCTTGCGGACCGCTGTCATGAGGCGGGAGTCCGGTGTTATCTTATGATGCCGAGGATCTTCCGGAAAGAGGCGGAACAGTACTTCAGAAAGCAGATGGAGCTTTTAACGAGTGCCGGTTTTGACGCGCTTGGTATCGGTTCCATGGAAGAACCGGGATTCCTCCGGGAAGCAGGAATTGAACTTCCTATGTACTTCGACCAGGGAATGTATTCCTGGAACCACCTTGCGGGAGCGGCGATGGAGCGGTATGGGGCAGACCGATTGACGATCCCTGTGGAGTTAAACGAGAGAGAGATCCGGGATTCTGGTGTTCAGGGAGAGATGATCGTATACGGGTATCTTCCGATGATGATCTCCGCCCAGTGTATCAGAAAAACAACGCTTGGATGTTCCGGAAAGCCGGAGATCATGTGGTTAAAGGACCGCAAGGACATGCGGTTCCCGGTGGTAAACCAGTGTCGTTTCTGTTACAATACGATCTACAATTCTGCGCCGCTTTCCCTTTTAGGACTCTCCGAACAGGTCACAGGGCTTAAGCCGAATGCGGTCCGCCTGAACTTCACGGTGGAGGAACCAGCTGCGGCGGGCGAGATCCTGGACGCGTTCTTTGAGGAATACGGAATGAGTGAAAAAGCGGCGGAGCCGCCAGTTTTAAGGAATCAGTTTACGCGCGGACACTTTAAGCGCGGAGTGGAGTAGGTGATAATTATTGACTAATCTGATCATACAGATATCCAGATACTTGATGATCCTTCTGATCGCCATGGATACCTATTACAATTTCCGCTTCTTTTCCATGCGGGATGAGGAGGGAAAAAACCGCGTCTGCGGACGCCAGCTTGTGTGCATGTTTATGCTGCACTTTCTGGCGAATATCCTGATCTGGCTGAACACGGAATCTGTGACGATGTTAGCCTTTTACGGTGCGCAGGTGGTATTTTTCCTGCTGTACATTTACCTTACGAGACTGTTTTACAGGAACAGTTCCAGACTGCTCGTCAACAATATGTGTACGCTTTTGGCGACGGGATTTATTATCCTCACAAGGCTGAACCCTGACCGGGCTATGAGACAGTTCGTGATCGTGGCGGCGGCAGCGGTGATCACCTGGATCATCCCGTTTATCATCGACCGGGTATGGCAGCTTGTGACGTTCCCATGGGTCTATGGAATACTCGGGCTGGTACTTTTGGGAGTGGTCTGCGTCATCGGAAATACTTCCTACGGCGCACAGCTTTCCCTCTCCTTCGGTGGATTTACAGTACAGCCGTCTGAGTTTGTGAAGATCAGTTTTGTGTTCTTCGTGGCAGCCATGTTCTACCAGTCCACGGACAGGGAGACGATCATAAAGACCACCGTCGTGGCGGCACTTCATGTGTTGGTGCTTGTGCTTTCAAAGGACCTTGGAAGTGCATTGATCTTTTTCGTCGCCTACATGACGATGCTTTTTGTTGCAACATCCAGCTATCTCTGGTTCGGTGCGGGCATTGCGGGCGGATCCCTGGCGGCGGTTGCGGCTTACTATCTGTTCCCACATGTGAGACGGCGTGTGGAGGCCTGGGCGGATCCCTGGTCTGATATCGCAAACAAGGGCTACCAGGTGGCACAGGCGCTGTTTGCTATCGGAACAGGCGGATGGTTCGGAATGGGTCTTTACCGGGGCATGCCGGAGAAGATCCCGGTTGTGGACAAGGATTTCGTTTTCGCGGCGATCTCCGAGGAGATGGGGGCACTCTATGCGCTCTGCGTCCTGTTTTTATGCCTTGGCTGTTATATGCAGTTTATGCTGATCGCGATGAAGATGCAGGCGATGTTCTATAAACTGATCGCGTTTGGGCTTGGAAGTGTTTATATTACCCAGGTATTTCTGACCATCGGCGGGGTGTCGAAGTTTATCCCGTCCACCGGTGTGACGCTGCCCCTTGTGAGCTACGGCGGCAGCTCCATCGTCTCGACCTTTATCATATTCCAGGTCATCCAGGGACTTTATGTCTTAAAACGCGGGGAAGAAGAGGAGGAGGAGAATTCCAGTGAAGAAGAGTAAACCGAATCCGAAGGCAAACCGGAATATCCTCTGGTTTGTGTATGCAGCAATATTTTTATTTCTCGCAATGGGAATCTATGTGGGATATTTTCTCGTGGTAAAGAGCGATACGGTGATCGATAATCCGTATAACGCCAGAGCCACTATTTTCGAGGACCGGGTCACCCGCGGCAAGATCCTGGCGGATGACGGGACTGTGCTTGCAAAGACCGTTACGGTGACGGATTCCAACGGTACCGAGGTGCGGGAATACCCATACGGCAGCCTGTTTGCCCATGCGGTAGGATATTCGACGGTGGGAAAGACAGGAATCGAATCCCTGGCAAACTTTGACCTTTTGAGATCTCACACGAACCTCATCGAGCAGACCGCCGATGAGATCATGGGAAGAAAGAGCATTGGGGACAACGTGGTGACGACCCTGAATGTAAATCTGCAGCAGATCGCATCGGATGCTCTCGGAAAGAACCGGGGCGCGGTCATCGCCATCGAGCCGGATACCGGAAAGATCCTCTGCATGGTTTCAAAGCCGTCTTTCGACCCGAATACGGTGGCGGCAAACTGGAACGATCTCGTAAACGGGGACAGTACGGAGGCGAGACTGTTAAACCGCGCGACTCAGGGACTCTACCCGCCGGGATCCACCTTTAAGATCGTCACAGCCCTGGAGTAAATGAGAGAACATCCGGGCGCGTACAATGACTATCACTATGACTGCAGCGGAATTTTTTCATTCGAGAACAACAAGATCCAGTGCTATCACAAGAAAGCACACGGATCCCAGGATTTCACCCAGGCATTTGCAAATTCCTGCAACGGAGCGTTCGCGAACCTCGGCACAGAGCTTGAGCTGACGAGCTACCGGAACCTTGCAGAGCAGCTTTTATTCAACAGAAGCCTGCCTCTCGATATTCCGTACAATAAGAGTACCTTCTCCATGCAGCCGGATGCGGAGACATGGGAAGTGCTTCAGACAGGTATCGGACAGGGACAGACATTGATGTCTCCGATGCACAATCTTCTGATCACCGCGGCGATCGCAAACGGCGGAATCTTAATGAAACCGTATCTGATGGATCATGTGGAAAATTCCGGCGGTGATGTGATCCGGAAGTTTTCCCCGTCAGTGGCAGGAGAGCTGATGGTCCCGAACGAGGCGGATGCCTTAAAGAACCTGATGGTACAGGTGGTCAATGTGGGAACGGGATCCGCACTGAAACGGGATTCCTACCAGGTGGCAGGGAAGACAGGATCCGCAGAATTCGACAAGGGAAAAGAGACTCACGCATGGTTTGTCGGTTTCGCACCGGCGGATGATCCGAAGATCGCGGTATGCGTTATCGTGGAGGAAGGCGGCTCCGGCGGGCATACGGCAGCACCGATCGCGGCGAAATTGTTTGATGCATGGCTTCAGTAGAGTGCTTTTTGGAAATGTGCCTGTAAGATACGGGACGTGGTCTGTAGAACAGAAAAAGTGCTGTATGTGGAGAAAATTACGTTACAGTTCAGCCATGCGCTGGTTTGAATGAGAAAGTGTGTTGCAAGCTTGCTTGCATAAGCACTTTTTCATCCAAATCAGCATATGGTGGAACCACCAAGCTTCTTGTTTTCATGAATATGAAAACAAGAAGATGTAATGGCTGAACTGTAACAAAATTACTGTAAAAAAAAGAAATCTGTATTGAATAAAAGAAAAATGATATTTTCTTTTATTACGGGCAGTGTTAAAATGATAACGAGGACAGGATCCGGGGAAAAGGATCCGAAATAATAACCGTATCTCAGAACGGCAAAATTCATGGGAGGGTTCATCATGAGAATTTTAGTAACCGGCGGCGCAGGATATATCGGAAGCCATACATGCCTGGCACTTCTGGAACAGGGACATGAGGTCGTTGTCTTTGATAATCTTTACAATGCGTCGGAAGAAGCATTAAACCGTGTAAAGAAGCTCACAGGAAAGGATCTGACATTCTACAAGGCAGATATGCTGGATCGTGACGCGATGGAAAAGATCTTTGATGCGGAGAAGATCGACGCAGTGATCCACTTTGCTGGATTAAAGGCTGTTGGCGAATCAGTCGCAAAGCCGTGGGAATACTACCACAACAATATTACCGGTACATTGATCCTTCTCGATGTGATGAGAAAACATGGCGTGAAGAAGATCATCTTCAGTTCCTCCGCTACCGTTTACGGAGATCCGGCTTTTGTGCCGATCACAGAGGAGTGCCCGAAGGGACAGTGCACAAACCCGTATGGACAGACGAAGAGCATGCTGGAGCAGATCCTTACCGATATGCAGAAGGCAGATCCGGAGTGGAATGTGATCCTGCTCCGTTACTTCAATCCGGTGGGAGCTCATGAGAGCGGTCTGATCGGAGAGGATCCGGAAGGAATCCCGAACAACCTGACACCGTACATCACCCAGGTTGCCATCGGAAAGTTGAAAGAGGTGGGTGTATTCGGAAATGATTACGATACACCGGACGGAACGGGTGTCCGCGACTATATCCATGTGATGGATCTTGCGGAAGGCCATGTAAAGGCATTAAAGAAATTTGATGATAAGCCGGCGGTATATATCTATAATCTCGGAACAGGTCACGGATACAGCGTTCTTGACGTGATCCACGCTTTTTCCAAGGCGGTTGGAAAAGAGATCCCGTATGTGATCAAACCGCGCCGTGCAGGCGATATCGCGACATGCTATTCTGATGCTACAAAGGCAAAGGTGGAGCTTGGCTGGGAGGCAAAGAGAAACCTCGACGATATGTGCCGTGACGCATGGAACTGGCAGTCCAAGAATCCGAATGGTTATCGTTCATAAAAAATGAATGACTGAACTTTGGTCATAGACAGGAAACTCCGGCGGATGTATGGTCTGCCGGAGTTTTTCTGTTTCGGCGTAAGGTGTGGACCGCAGTGAAATATATGATCAGCCTTCTGAAGATACATTATGGTTACTTTTCATGGGTAGGAATTTTCTGAACTGAAAATTCCGTACAATACAGTGGTGGTAGTGGATTTTGCCGATTCGGAATGCGAAGCATCGGCAAAATCCTGTTACAGTGCGCGGGCATGGAGTGCCCGTGTACTGTAACACATTATGGAAATTTCTGCGAGTGAAAACGTGGTTGCAAACACGGATAAAAAGAAGTATACTAAACTCAGTAAAAAACACACCTGCGGAATCTGCTTTCGGGCGGAATCCCTTGAATGCCTGTCAGGAGGAATTGCAATGATAGAAGCAACGAGCTGCGGCGGTGTGGTTATATTTCGCGGCAAGATCCTGGTTCTCTATAAGAACTACAGAAACAAGTACGAAGGCTGGGTCTTACCGAAAGGAACTGTGGAAGCAGGAGAAGAGTTTAAAGAAACGGCTCTCAGAGAGGTGAAGGAGGAGACCGGGGTCCAAGCCCAGATCATTAAGTACATCGGAAAGAGCCAGTATTCATTTAACACGCCGCAGGATACGGTGGAAAAGGAAGTCCACTGGTATTTAATGATGGCGGACAGTTATTACAGTAAACCACAGCGCGAAGAATACTTCGTAGATTCCGGATATTACAAATATTATGAGGCGTACCACCTTCTGAAATTCTCAAATGAGAAGCAGATTCTGGAGAAAGCCTATCACGAATATCTGGATCTGAAACGGTGTAATCTGTGGGGCAGCAAGAAATACTTCTAGGCCCCGTAAACGGAGGAAAACCCCTTAAAACAGGGGTTTTTCCTGTATATTGACTTAAGGAGCGAGACTATGAAGATCATCGACGCACATCTTCACTTTGTGCCGGAAAATCCCTACTTTCAGGAGATCGCGGTGCGGGCGGAACATAAAAATACAGAAGAAGATTTAAGGGCAGTCTATCAGAAATACGGGATCGTCGGCGGTGTCGTTATGGGAAACCGCGGCGTTGATCCGGCGGCACATTCCTACCCGGATTTTCTGAAATACTGTGTCGGACTCGACCGGGATTTTCTGGTGAGTCAGGATAAAAAGAAGAGTCTGGACCAGGTGGAGGCAAACTTAAAGCGGGAGGACTGCGTCGGGATCAAGCTGTATCCCGGCTACAATAAAGCGTATGTGACGGATGAAGTGTATGAGCCGGTCTATGAGCTTGCAAAGGCATATAATAAGCCGGTTGCGATCCACATGGGGCAGACGGCCGGTTCCCGCGCTTACTTAAAGTACAGCCACCCGCTGACCCTAGATGAGGCAGCAGTCCGCCATCCGGATGTGACGTTCGTGATGTGCCATTTCGGAAATCCGTGGCTCATGGATGCGGCGGCTGTCGTGGAGAAAAATGAGAATGTGATGACGGATCTCTCCGGACTTCTGGAGGGA
>OGCN01004995.1_pt1 | contig 10915 bp, 9 predicted proteins | sample 1570181 | NCBI WGS metagenome assembly OGCN01 (sample SAMEA4370584, study PRJEB24528) | human gut metagenome | reverse complement strand
TGAGGCCATCACGCCGGAGTTCCTGCGCCAGCACGGTATCACCGCCCTGGTGCTGGATGTGGATAATACCTTGACGGGGGATGGCAGCCAGCAGCTGGATGCCACCGTGCAGCAATGGCTGGATACTATGCGTGCTGCGGGTGTGCGATTGACGATTGTTTCCAACAATACCGCCGCCCGCGTGCGCCCCTTTGCGGACCGTGTGGGCCTGGCTTGGGTGCCGCTGGCCTGCAAGCCGCTGCCGGTCGGCCTGGCCGTTGCCCGCCGCCGCCTTGGCATTCGCAAAAATCAGATGGCCATGGTGGGCGACCAGATCTTTACGGACCGCCTTGCCGCAGGGCTGTACGGCATCCCCTGCCTGTATACCATGCCGCGTGGGGGCGACCACCAGCGCGGTGTGCAGTTCAAGCGCAGGTTTGAACCCTACTGGCTGGACCGGTATTACCAAAAAGGGGGCCGCCTGTATGAGTGAAGCACCGCGCTTTGGCACGGCTGGGCTTTCGGACAGCTACCGTGTCCGCAGCTTTGACCCGCAGGCCATGGCGGAGTATACGGCTTCCTTTGGGCTGACGGCGTTTGAATACCAGTGTGGGCGCGGTGTGCGCCTGGGGCTGGATAAAGCCGCCGCCTTAAAAGAAGCGTTTGATGCAAAAGGCATCACTTTCTCGGTCCATGCGCCGTACTACATCAGCATGAGCAGCCTGGAGGAGGACAAGCGGCTGAACAGCGTGAACTACCTGCTGCAAAGCTGCGCACTGGTCAAGGCACTGGGCGGCCGCAGGGTCATCTTCCACGCGGGCAGCTGCGGCAAGCAGAGCCGGGAAGCCGCACTGGAAAAGGCGCTGGACACCATGCGCCGCGCCGTTCAGGCCGTGGATGAAGCCGGTTATGGCGATTGTATCCTTTGCCCTGAAACGATGGGCAAGGTGAACCAGCTGGGCACGCTGGACGAAGTGCTGGCCCTTTGCAGTGTGGATGAACGCATGATTCCCTGCGTGGATTTTGGCCACCTGTATGCCCGCTGCCAGGGCACCGAGCTGAACGATGAGACCGCCCCGGCAGATTACGCCGCCATCCTGGATGCCATTGCCGCAGCCTTGCCGGGAAAGCGGGCCAAAAAGTTCCACGCGCATTTTTCCCGCATTGCCTACACCAAGGGTGGGGAAAAATGCCACCTGACTTTTGCGGATACCGAGTTTGGCCCGCCGTCTGCCCCGCTGATGCAGCTGCTGAAAACCCGTGGCCTGGCGCCCACCATTATCTGTGAATCCGCCGGAACCCAGGCCGAGGATGCGGCGGCGCTGAAAAAACTGTATGAACAGGGCTGAGAAAGCCCAAAAACAGCCAACAAAAGCCGAAAAAAACCAAAATATCACCCGAAAATCCCGCTAACCTCTTGCAATACTGGCGCTTTTCGGGTAAAATACTTACAGGTATGACAATGCAATGGCATTGCTTGATGGGCGGCGGGGCCGCTTTTTCAAACAGGCCCGATTCTAAAATTATGGAGGAGTTCCTATATGATCTCTGCAGGCGAATTTCGTAACGGTGTAACTTTTGAGCAGGACGGCCAGGTCCTTCAGGTCGTTGAGTTCCAGCATGTCAAGCCGGGCAAGGGCGCTGCTTTTGTGCGCACTAAGACCAAGAATGTGATTACCGGTTCCGTTGTTGAAACCAGCTACAACCCGACCGCTAAGTTCCCCCAGGCTTTCATTGAGCGCCGTGAGGTTACCTACTCTTACGAGGATGGCGACCTGTACTACTTCATGGATAATGAAACCTATGAGCAGATCCCCGTTGCCGCTGCCGATGTGCCGGAAAACTTCAAGTTCTGCAAAGAAAACGAAATCTGCAAACTGCTGTCCTACAAGGGCAAGGTTTTCAGCGTTGAAATCCCCAACTTCATCGAGCTGGAAGTTACCGAGACTGAGCCTGGCTTCAAGGGCAACACCGCTACCAACACCCTGAAGCCCGCTAAGGTTGAGACTGGTGCCGAGATCCGCGTGCCCCTGTTCATCAACGAGGGCGACAAGATCCGCATCGATACCCGCACCGGCGAGTATATGGAGCGCGTCTGATCTTAAAACAAATGGCCGGGCCGTGGTTTTTGCCGCGTCCCGGCTTTTTTGGAAAATTGCAAAAACAAACACCCTGTTTACAGTGCGTGAAGGAGGTTTTCCCTTATGGCTATGGATCTGAATGCAAAGGCCGCTTACATCCGCGGTATGATGAAAGGGATGGAGTTTGACCCCACCACCCAGGAAGGCAAGATCATTGTTGCAATGATGGACCTGCTGGAAGAGATGGCCGATGTTGTGAGCGAGCATGACGATGCCCTGGATCAGGCTTTTGACGAGCTGGACGCCATTGATGAAGATATGGATGATCTGGTGGACAGCATCTTCGGCGATGACGATGAGGACGAAGATGAGGACGAGGATGACGACGGCGCATTTGAAACCAGCTATGAAGTCACCTGCCCCAACTGCGGTACCGTCAACATTGTGGATGAAGACACCCTGATGGACAGCGATAAGATCGTCTGCGCAGAGTGCGGCGCAGCTTTCGATGTGGAAGTTCTGCCCGACGATGCCGAGATGCCCGCCGATGCAGAAGCCGAAAGTACCGATGTGACCATCGAGTAAGCGGTTAAGCGCACAAAATAGAATAACAGATAGAAAATCACCCCTGTGGCCGGATTATTCTGGCCGCAGGGGTGATTTTTTGATTATTGGGGAAGAAAGTAATTTGCAGAGAGGTTGCAAACGCTGCCATAAACCTGTAGACAATGTGTAGGGGACGATGCTTGACCGTTCCGAAACCGTAAGACAATATATCATTATAAAATTTGTGATGCTCAATGATGTAAAAGCTCCGGCGTGGTCGGGTAGCAACGCCCTGCGGCACAGGGATGAAGTACAACAAAAACAGCCCGGTCCAAACGGACCGGGCATTGTGGGTTCCTGTTTACTTTTTCTCGTTCTTCAGCTGGTTGCGCAGCATGATATCGCCAAAGGTCAGGGCGTTGAACAAACCGCCGGCCTTGTTGGCCTGGCGCACAATGCGCGCCGGCAGAGGCTTGCTTTCATCGGTGGAAAGCAATACAATGTGAACCTTATCGGCCACGTCGGCATTGCCTTCCTTTTTGGTGGTCAGTACCTGCAGGTACACAACATAGGGGTCATGCATAGAACCATAGTAAATATCGTTGCCGCAGCGCACCAGCGGGCGGCCCTTATAGGTCAGACTGGGGGTAAAAGCCATCTCTTACAACCTTCTTTCGCTGTTGTTGTATCCGAAAAGCCGAAAATATAGCCTGTTTCTACAAACACAGCCGGATTTTGCGTTAAAAGTCCTTGGAATCCACAAAGGATCCCGGCGGCTTTTGCCTTAAATCCGTCTTGCGTTTGCGAAATATGCGTCATTTTCTTTGTTTTCAGCTACACCTTAATCAATAAAAAATATTATACCATACAAGATAGGGGATTACAAATCTAATTTTTCGCTTTCGATCTTTTCTTCGTTCAAGGCAACGCGCTGGGTCAAAATGCGCACCTTGCTGTCCAGCTGACTGAGCCGGATGGACATAAAAAACTGTTTGGCCAGCAGCAAAAAGATGATGACGATATAAACAAAATTGATGGGGCTCTGGAACCCAAGCAGATACGCCGCCCAGTAGGCAATGCCGGGAAAGATGGCCAAAATCAGCAGAATGCCGCTGAACAGAAGCCAGAAAATGGTATCTTCGATCTGCACCTTAGCCAAACGCACGCGGCGCAGAATATAGGTTGCGGTGATCAGGCTGCCCAACACAAGGCATACACGGATAATTGGCTGATCAAACATGGCTTACAGGCTCCTTTCCGGGTAAGGCGTTTCGGTGTCCCGCTTGCGGAACCACTGAATCAGCAAAATGGAGATGGACATTTTGACCATATATTCAATGCTGCGCCAAAAGGTCAGGTAGCTTTGACCGGCCTCGCGCTCGCCCATCGTAACTTGTACTTCGCGTACCACAGCGCCGTTTTTGATCAGGTAACTGATGGTATCCGGCTCCGGGCCATAGTTCAAATTTTGGGCAAATTCTTCCACCATGGCGCGGTTGAACAGCCGCATGCCGCTGGTGGGGTCGCAGATTGCACGGCCGGTGGTCAGCCGGATGGACCAGCTGATGATGTAGCTGCCCAGCATGCGCAGGCTTTTGGGCTTTTTTACCGTCAAAAAGCGGCTGCCAATCACGATGTCGGCCCCGCTTTCCAGCTCTTCCAGCATGGCGGCGATATATTCCGGTCGGTGCTGGCCGTCAGCATCCAGCTGCATGGCGCAGTCATACCCGTTTTCGGCGGCATAGCGCAGCCCGGTCTGGAATGCACCTGCCAGCCCCAGGTTGACCGGCAGATCGATCAAGCGGAACCCATGTTCCCGGCAGATGGCCGCGGTTTTATCACGGCTGCCATCGTTGACTACAACATAGTCATACTGCGGGTAGTTCTTGACAATGCCGTTGACGACCTTGACAATATTGGCTTCCTCATTATATGCAGGAATAACAATCAGCAATTTTGACATAACAAATGTTCCTTATCCACTTGCCCGGCGAACACCGGGCAGATGTCAGCTTTGGTTTATGATCCCCATCATTTTATCAAATACGGCATCCCATGTAAAGTGCGCGTACACATTGCGGTATGCCGTCTCGGCACAGGCATGGGCGCGGGCGGGATCATCCAGCAGGGTCTGCAACCCGGCGCGGATGGTTTCCACCGTGGCGTCCTGTGGCTGGCCGGGCAGCACAATGCCGTGGGTATCGTCCGGCAGCAGCTCCTCGGTTCCAGCGGTGCGGGTGCACACAATGGGGCAGCGGCAGGCCGCGGCTTCCAGCAAGGTGGTGGGAAAGCCCTCGGCATACCGGGTGGGCAGACAGTATACATCTGCCTGCCGCAGCAGCTGAACCACCGCATTATGCGGCAGGGCACCGGGGGTAACGGCCCCAAGGTCTGCCAGTTCCTGCTGCTGCGGACCGCTGCCAGCCGCCACCAGAACAACGCCCGGCAGCTGGGCCACGGCCTGGGCTAATAATCCGGCGCCCTTTTCGGGAATCAGGCGGCCCACAAACAGCACGATCTTACGGTCGCCAAGGTTCAGCTTGGCGCGCCAGTCTGGCGCGTGGGCGGCTTCCTGTTCCAAAGCAGCGGGGTCAATGGCGTTGGGCATGGTTCCTGCAGCCGTAATGCCAAAGGTGTGCAGCCAGCGGCAGGCAGCGGCGGAAACGCCATAGAACGGCGCGCCGGTGCTGCGCACCAGACAGCAGGCAACCTGCTCATACAGCCGCCCGCAGGCCCCCAACAGGCCGCTGCCCATCGGCATGTATCCGGTGGAATGGTCAATAACCAGCATGGGGATACCGCGGCGCTTGGCCGCGCGGGCAGCCCAGACGCTTTGGGTGTACATGCGGGTCTGCACCACGCAGAAATCGAGCTTTTGCGCCCAGATTTGCGCGGTCAGCGCGTGAAAGCGCGCCCCCGGCTTGATGACAGGAAAGCGCCCGTTCATGACAGGCCAGACGGGCAGGCGGTAAATTTCAATGCCATCCCCGTCAATTTCGTGCTCCGGCAGGTTGGGCAGAGCACTGGTAACCACAATGGCGCGGTGCCCGGCGGCAACAGTGCGGCGGGCAAGGTTCCAGGTGTAGCGCTCCACACCACCCACCGTGGGCAGGTACTGCGCAGAAAAAGAACAAATCGTCATCGTGCAATCACCGCAAGCATGGCGTTCAGCAATACCCCGGCGTTGACTACGCACAGGCAGCAGACCAGGGTGCAGGCGGACTGTTTGCCGCTGGCAACCTGGACCCGGCGGGGCAGGCAGGTAAGCAGGAGCAACGGCAGCACGGGCAGAAGATACCGCCCCTGGAAGCCGTAAACGGTCTGGTAATAGGTCGGGGTCCACACAAGGCAGCCGGCAAAGGCCAACGCGGCGCACAGCAGCGCGGCCAGCGCACACCACACCCGGTAGCGCCCCTGGGGCAGCCCCGGCACGGGAACATCCTGCGCCGGAACGGCGGCATACCACAGCAGCAGGTAGAGCGCCAACACCCAGAACCAGGCCAGGTCCAGCGAGCTGTAGCTTAAGCTGCCGCCCACAAGGCCGCGCACCCAATTGTCGGCATCCTGCACCACGCTGCGTACCAGCAGCATAGCCACGGCGGGCAGATTGTGCAGAATGTAACCGGGGGTAAAGGTGGTCTGGTCTTCCTCGCTGGGGGTGCTCTGGCTGTCCCGCACGGTACGGACAGCTTCGATCTCTTTGATCAGCACATTGCGGTCCAGCGGGTAGCGGTCATCCTCCACGCCGGGGTAGATCTGGCAGGCGGAAAGCAGCTCTGCACATTCATCACTGCTGAACATGGACTTGAAAAAGTCTCGGCGGTCAGCATTGGCCAGCCGTTCCCGGCACATTTCGGCGTCGGTGGTCATCAGGTCGCGGTCCAGGTAAACCAGGGAAGCCGCACTCATGAATTCATCATCGGTCAGGCTGGAATGCTCCACTTCCTCCGGGCTGAAGAAAAAGCTCTGGCCCAGAACGGCGGCGGTCACATCGCCCTCCTGCAAGGCCTGCACCCAGAACTCCAGCTCCTTCTGCGGGATCTCGGTCACGCCCTCCACGCAGTAATACAGGCGGCGCACAAAGTTGGAAGCCGTGTTTTCGCGGTACTCGGCAGGCATGTTGGCAAACCGGTTGGAGGTTTTGCCGTCACCCGCGGCAGGGGCGGCATGCAGGGTACGATTGTCAGCTGCCTCTGTTGCTGTATAAGAAACCGCGGCAGCCGGGGTAGAACCCTGTGCGGAGGTGGTTTCCGTCTGGGTAGTCTGATTTTCAAACCCGGCAGAACCGGCCACCGAGGTGACCAGCACAGCGCGGTTGATGCTGAGCGCCAGCAGCACGCATCCGGCCAGATAAGCGGCTTTTTTTGTTGCGGCGCTCTGGCCAAAGCGGCTGTTGGGAATCAGCAGGAACAACGCTGCCAGCGGCAGGTAAACCAGTTTGGCCGGTGCCAGCAGGATGCCGAACACCGCCAGCGGCAGCCACAGCCGCACCGGCAGCACCGTGCCGTCCTTGCAGCCAAAAATCGCCTGCATACACAGCGCAGAAAAGGCAAACGCCAGCCCCAGCAGCAGGGAATCCCGGCTGAAAGAAGCCGCCAGATGCAGCGTCATGGGCAGCAGGGCCGCCGCAGCGAATACCCGCCTGCCAAACGGCGCGGCTTTAACGGCCAGCGCCGCTAACAAAGCGAACACAATTAAATTTGCTGTGCGCCCCAGCATCAGCGCCGGAACAAAGCCAAGGTGAAAAACATATGCCAGGAACACCGCTGCCGCGCTGAACAGGTACAGCGTGGGATTGCGGTCGGTCTGCAGTTCTTCCAGCGCCGTGTGGCTGTCAAAACTGTCAGGGGTGGTGGTGAACAGATTTTCGCTCAGTTCCTGCCAGCTGAACACGGTGGTCGTTTCGTTTTGCAGCAGGGGGTCAAAGTCGTGCTCGCGGCGGTAGGTCATATCCAGCGGCACATTGCCCATCCGCCATTCATCCGGCGAGAGCATGTTGGCCCATTTGCAGGCTAAAGTAAAGGACTGGTTGATGTGGTATTTTTCGTCCGGTGCGGCATAGGGCGGCAGCACAAAGCTGTACAGCATGCCAAAGCAGAGCACCAGCACAAACACCAGCCGGTGCAGCGGCATGCGGCCCCGCATGGCAAAATAAATGCCAAGGAACACCACAACGCTGGCCAGCAGCCCGACCAGCAAAAAGAACCGAGTCAAAAATCCGCCAATCTGTTTGTAAGTCACCAGCAGTGCCAGCGTGCCGTCCACGGCTTCGCCGTTTACGGTAAAGGTATCGTTCCACAGCACAGCGCCGTTGCTGCAGCCCACGGTCAACCGGCCGGAACCGGTGTACTCCGGTTTCAGCGTCACGCGGTAGCGGCGGCCTGCGCTGCCGGTCACGGGGGTATCCAGCCCCATGCCGGTGTACTGCCCGGCCACAATGTTCGCCATATCGCCGGTAGAGCGGGCCAGCACCTCGCCGGTGTCGGCATCGGCAAGTTCCAGGTGCAGCTCACCGGTGGGCTGGCCGTTGCTGGTGCCAAACACAAAGGCCATGGCCAGCAGGTCATTGTCGGTATCAAAGGTCTGGGCAGCGCCGTTGGCTTCGTCCAGCTCGGCGCTGTACTGGCTGTAATCATCGCTGATGCGCTCCGACAGGCTCTTGTCATTGTTGGGGCGCACCGCGGCCAACCAAACCAGCACCACGGCCAGCAGGCAGGCAGCAGCGGCGCACAAGGCGGTGCCCAGCGGGCTTTTCAGAAAATCCTTTATTTTGCTCATACGGGCTCCTCCCGGTTTTGGTGGTTCAGCGTTCAGGGGGTGTCCAAAACAAACACCGGAATATTTAACGTTTCAGCCGCACCCATCAAATCTTTGCGCCAAAGGCTTTTTTAACGGCGGCAGGCAGGCGGCCGTCCCGCAGCAGGATCTCTTCCACCGTGCCGCGCACAGCGCCCTCGCCGCCTTTTTGGCGGCAGATGAAATCCGCCCGCCCCAGCACAGGGCCGGCAGCATCGGCCGGGCAGGCCACAAAGCCGCACAGGGCCATGGCGGTCAAATCGTTCAGATCATCGCCGCAATAGGCAACATCCTGCTTGGTCAGGCTGTGCTCAGCCATAAACCTGCTCAAAAAGGCGGCTTTGTCGTGTACGTTCTGGAACAGATAGTCAATGTGCAGGTCCTGGGCACGGTGGCGCACGGCTTCACATTCGCGCCCGGTGCAGATCATAACCTGCATTCCTGCCGCGCGGGCCAGCACGATCCCGGCCCCATCCTTGATGGCAAACTTTTTCAGCTCGTTGCCGGTGGAATCATAGTACACGCCGCCGTCTGTCATGGTGCCGTCTACATCCAGAACCAAAAGTCGAATCATGGGCAAACCTCATTATTTTGCGTATTCGCTGGGGGTGATAAAGGTCACATCCAGCCCGCAGGCTTTGATGGCACCTGCCATGGCGGTGTTGAACGCGGCACCGCGCCCGGTGTGGGCGTGCAGCAGGCTGTCGGCATAGGCGGGGGTACCGGGCTTGTAGCCATCGGCCCCGGCCAGCAGCACGGCCTTGGCACCGCACAGCCGCAGCAGCCGCAGCAGCATCAGTACACTGTTGCTGCCAAGGGATGCGTTCTGCACATCCGGGGCCGCCAGCCGGTCATAATTGACCGCCAGCGCCCCCTGCGGCAGTGGCCGCAGGTTGGAGGTGAGCACAACAGGGCAGGGCAGGGCAGCAAGGTCCAGCTTTTCAAACCGCTTGCTGTTGGTAAAAAATGCGTAATCCGGCTGGCAGAATTCCGGGCAGAAATTGGCCGAAACAATGCAGTCCGCCTTGGCGGCGGCCACAGCATTGCGCCCGGTTTCGTCCGCCAGGCTGGCACCGGGGGCCAGCACCAGCACGGTCTTGCCGCCAAACGCGGTGCGCAGGGTATCCAGCGCGGCGGTGTCGTCAATGGCGCGATTCTGGTATTCGCGGTACAGGCGGTCGGCATAGTCTTTATCGTATGCGGTGGCCTTGCTGCGGTCAAAACCGGCCAGAATATGATTGATGTCCCGGTTGGTCAAATCGCCTTTGTCCAGATAATGCTCGGCGTAATCGCGGTGCAGGTTGTACCGTGCGCTCAGGAAGTAAGCCGGGGTGTAACCCCAGGCTGTCTCGCCTTTCAGCGGGGCGATATGGTCCTGGATGGCGTCCATCATCTCGTCAATGTCATAATGGCAGCCAAGGGTCTCGTTCATATAGTCGGCAATCAGCTCAATGGGCAGGTTGCCGGGAATGCGCCCCATGCCCATCAGGCTGCCGTCCACAGTGGTATCGCGGCCCAGGTGCTTGTCCAGAAATTCCTGCGCCAGGCAGAAAGAGAGCGCCATGTTCTCATGCAGGTGCAGCCCCACGCGGATATCCGGGGCCAGGTTGTGGTCCACCAGGCTGACGATGCGCTCTAAGTCACGCCGCCGCATGCTGCCGAAGGTATCCACAATGGAGAACTGGTACGGGTGAATCTCGTTTACCTGGTCTAAAATCCACAGCAAGTCTTTGTCGGCATAGCCCATAATGTTGATGGGGTTGATGGACAGCTTGTACCCGCGGGCCTTGACTTCGCGGGCAAAATCCATGCCTTCGCGGATATCGTAATCGTGGGCGGTAATGCGCAGCATCTCAATGCCGTGCCCCTCATAAGGGGACAGCTTGGCAATATCATAATTGGAGCGCATGGCCATGCCGCTGTACATGGTGCTGCCGGTGTGGGCAGGCAGCAGTCTGTTCAGCTCTTCAATGGTGTTGCAGACGGTCACATCGGGGTTGTAGCCATCCACATTGCGCAGAAAGCCCACTTCCACAATGTCAGTCCCGGCACGGGTCAGCGAGGCGATAATATCTTTGGCTGCAGCGAAGCCCCAGTTCCAGCTGTTCACATAGCCGCCGTCACGCAGGGTGCAGTCCAACAGTTTAATATCGGGCATTTATTCTTTTCCTTTCAGGATTTCGCTCACAAGGGCAAGGTCCTTGGGGGTGTCAACGCTCACAGTCTTGTACGGGCTGACGATGGCATGTACCTTGTGGCCGTTTTCCACAAAGCGCATCATATCGTTCTCTTCGGCTTTTTCCAGAATGGACTTCGGTGTTTCGTGGTAGAACGCCAGCGCCCGGCGGGAGTACAGCTGGATGCCGGTCACCTTCTCGTATTCAAAATCCAGCGTGCCTTTGGGGTAGGGAATGGGGCTGCGGGAGATCATCAAAATTTCCCGTGCGGCGTTGGTCACGACCTTCTGGTTGGAAAAATCGATCACATCCGCGGGGTGCTCCATCCGGTTGGTC
>OGCN01004991.1_pt1 | contig 10919 bp, 10 predicted proteins | sample 1570181 | NCBI WGS metagenome assembly OGCN01 (sample SAMEA4370584, study PRJEB24528) | human gut metagenome | reverse complement strand
ACTCCACGATCGCGAGGATGTCGCTCTGACGGACGATGGTGACCTCGTCGCCGTCTCCCCATGAAACCAGGGTTTCATGGGACCCCAGAGTGAATTTGATCTGCGGCCGTCGGAAGTCAATTTCGCCGGCCTTCGGCGCTTACCGCGCCGCCCCATCTGTGATGGGGCCCCAAGGTGGACGGCGTGATCCCGTCCCCCCTGGACTCACTCCACGATCGCGAGGATGTCGCTCTGACGGACGATGGTGACCTCGTCGCCGTCCACCTTGACCTGGGTACCTGCATACTTGCTGGTGATGACCTTGTCACCCACCTTCACGGTCATGGTGACTTCCTTCCCATCCACCAGTCCGCCGGGACCGACGGCCAGCACCTCGGCAACCTCGGGCTTCTCCTTGGCGGCCCCGGTGAGGATGATGCCGCCCTTGGTGGTCTCCTCGGCCTCTACCAGCTTGACAACAACACGGTCAGCAAGGGGTTTGAGTTTCATAATGGGTTCCTCCTTATATGATGATTGGAATAAACAAGGTTAGGTTTTAGCACTCTTTTTATCTAAGTGCTAACTACGACTATCATAATACCCTCTGCCAAGAAAAAAATCAACCCCCAATTTCAAAAAAATTGAGGGTCCGAAAGGATAATTTACCCTTTGTTCACAAACAAAACCGCCAAGTGCTAATTTCGACTGCCCTCCGGCCCGGCAGAACGCAGTCCGGGGCAGGGTCTCCCCCGCCCCAGCTTTTCTTACCCCAGGTACATGAACAGGTCACACTTGAGCATACCATTATATAGCTTGCGCTTCTTGTCCGCCTTCTTCCCAAAGGTGCGCTCGAACTCCGTGTGGGAGGACAGCAGATACAGCTTCCAGGTCTCCGGGAACTTGGCCCATGCCTTTCCAAAGGAACGGTACAGCTCCTCCGCCTCCCGGCGCTCCATGATCCGCTCGCCGTAGGGGGGATTGGTGACGATCCGGCCATACATTCCGCCCCAGTGGAAGGTGCGGGCATCTGCCACTTCAAACTTTACGATGTCGTCCACCTCGGCCAATTCTGCATTGCGCCGCGCCAGATCCACCGCCGCCGGATCCAGGTCTCCACCCCAGATCTCATAATCCCCGTCAAACTCCTTGTCCATCGCCTCGTCTGCCGCCCGGAGCCACAGCTCCCGGTCCACACAGGCCCACTTCTGGGCGGAAAAACTTCGGTTCAGGCCGGGAGCCCGGTTTTTGGCGATCAGGGCAGCCTCGATGGGGATGGTGCCCGAGCCGCAGAAGGGGTCGCACAGGGGATCCCGGCCCCGGTACCGGGACAGCAGCACCATAGCGGCGGCCAGTGTCTCCCGCAGGGGGGCCGCCACACCCTGGGCGCGGTAGCCCCGCTTGTGAAGGCCGGCACCGGAGGTGTCCAGCATCAGCACGGCGGTGTCCTTCATGATGGAGAACTGGATCTGATAGAGGGCCCCGGTCTCCGGCAGGGTGTTCATCCCGTACTGGGCCCCCAGGCGGGCGGCCACCGCCTTTTTTACGATGGCCTGACAGGCAGGGATGGAGTGAAGGGCAGAGTTCAGGCTATGTCCCTTTACCGGGAACTGGCCATCCCGGGGGATAAATCGCTCCCAAGGCAGCGTTCTGGTCCCCTCAAAGAGTGCGTCGAAGTCTCCGGCTGGGAAGGTCCCCAGCACCAACAGCACCCGCTCCCCGGTGCGCAGGTTCACATTCAGCCGCGGGATATCCCCCAGCGTTCCACTACAGAGGACGCGGCCGTTCTCCGCCCGCACCTGGGGCAGATCCAGACGGCGCAGTTCATCGGCAGCCAGGCTCTCCAGGCCGAACAGAGTCGGGATGGCAAAGGTCAATGTTTCATTCATGTGAAAAAACCTCCCCGGCCGCCGGCTGTCCTTGTCCGGTGGTCCCGCGCCCGGTTCCCGGGCGGGGCGGCGGCCCTTATCAGAACCAGTATATCGGAACCGGCCGGATTTCGCAACACCTTCCGTCCATGCCGGATCCGTGCGGGCGCAAAAAAACGCGCGCGGAGGAGCGCGGATGCGTGGGAACCAGCCCGGGCGGCCACAGAAGGTGCAGATTGATGAATTTTACCGAAAACAGTCCCATGTCAGTGTAGAAAATTCCAGCCGCTTGTGGTATGATAATGCCACAGCCAAACAGGCGGGACACACGGCCGTGACAAGCTCCGGAGCACCCCGCACTGGGCTGAGCAGCCCTGATCCACCTTACCAAACGCGGATCGATCCCTCGATCCAGAAAGGAGCCATCTATGAAACCCATCATCTGGCTGATCATCCTGGTCCTGTTCGGGATCGGAGAGGCAGTCACCGTGGGGCTCACGTCCATCTGGTTCGCGCTGGGCGCCCTGGGGGCGCTGATCGTCAGCCAGCTTGGCCTGGGCTTCTGGCCCCAGATCATCACCTTCATCGTCCTCTCCGCCCTGTCCATGCTGCTGGTCCGCCCCTTCGCCAAGAAGTTCCTGCGGCCCGGCTACTCCCCCACCAACGCCGACCGGGTCATTGGTGCCACCGGCCTGGTCACGGAGGAGATCGACAACCTGGCCGGTCACGGCCTGGTGAACATCGCCGGGCAGGTATGGAGCGCCCGCAGCGCCGGAGAGGGCGCTGTGATCCCCGCAGGCCAGGAGGTCCGCGTCACCCAGATCCAGGGCGTCAAGGTCCTGGTGGAGCCGGTCCAGTCCGGCGGCCCCGAGCACTGACCCAGCCGTTTCCCCAGCGTACCCCCGCATTCCGCGATCCCCATGATCCTACCGTCATACGACAGAACAGGAGGAATAACTATGCTGGAAAACATTATAAGTATGATCATCCCCGTCATCCTGATCCTGCTGGTCCTGGCCGTTCTGGCCGCCAACATCCGAGTGGTTCCCCAGTCCCGCGCCTTCGTCATCGAGCGCCTGGGCGCCTTCCAGGGCGTGTGGGGCGTGGGCCTGCACTTCAAGATCCCGTTCATTGAGCGGGTGGCCAAAAATATCTCCCTGAAGGAGCAGGTGGTGGACTTCCCGCCCCAGCCCGTCATCACCAAGGACAACGTGACCATGCAGATCGACACCGTGATCTATTTCCAGATCACCGACCCCAAGCTGTATGCCTATGGCGTGGAGAACCCCATGTCCGCCATTGAGAACCTCACCGCCACCACCCTGCGCAACATCATCGGCGACCTGGAGCTGGACCAGTCCCTCACCAGCCGGGACCACATCAACGGCCAGATGCGCTCCATCCTGGACGAGGCCACCGACAGCTGGGGCATCAAGGTCAACCGGGTGGAGCTGAAGAACATCATGCCGCCCCGGGACATCCAGGAGTCCATGGAGAAGCAGATGCGGGCCGAGCGCGAGCGCCGTGAGGCCATCCTCCAGGCCGAGGGCCAGAAGCAGTCCCAGATCCTGGTGGCCGAGGGCGAGAAGCAGTCCGCCATCCTCCGGGCCGACGCCGCCAAGCAGGCGGCCATCCTCCAGGCCGAGGGCGCCAAGCAGGCCAAGATCCTGGAGGCTGAGGCCGAGGCCGAGGCCATTATGAAGGTACAGCAGGCCACCGCCGACGCCATCAAGCTCATCAACGAGTCCGACCCCGGCGACGGCGTCATCAAGATCAAAGCCCTGGAGGCCTTCACCGCCGCCGCCAACGGCAAGGCTACCAAGATCATCATTCCCAGCGAGATCCAGGGGCTGGCTGGGCTGGCCGCCTCCGCCAAGACCATCTTCGATACCGAGGACCCCAAGGCCACCATCACCAAGACTGTCCCCAAGCAGTAACATCCGACCATACCAAACAGGGCCGCCCCGCATGAGGCGGCCCTGTTTTAAATCCGGGAGGTGTGCTATGAAACAGAAACAGAGGAAGCGACGGCTGTCACTGCTCGCCGCCCTGCTCCTCCTCCCCGTCCTGGCCGCCTGCGGCCCCGGTCGGGCTGAGTCCTGTTACGGCCGGGTGGCGGAGGTACAGCGGGCCCCCGACGGCTCCCTGTCCGCCCTGGTCCTGGACACCGGCGATGAGGCGCGGACGTGCGTTCTGCTCACCCCGGAGACCCATGTGGCCTCCACGGTAGAGGACCTCCTCTCTGAAGAGGAGTTCCTGGCGGATCCCCCTATGGGCACCGAGGTCTCCGTCCTCTTTGCCGAGGATTCCCCGCCCCAGACCGTCACTGGCGAGGACGGGACCCAGTACTCCGCCCAAACAGCGGATTTCCTGTGGGTGGAGGACGCCCGGTATCCGGAGGGCCTCACCCTGTCCGACGGAACGGCGCTGGAGGTGTGGGCCACCGGCTTTCAGGAGAAGCAATACCGGCTGTCCGATGGGACGGTGCTGCTCCAGGAGTTCCCGCCCCAAACTGATTTCTCCAACGATTACGTTGGGAATACCCCGCTCAGAGACCTGTCCCCCGCCCTGCCGGACGGCCTCCGGCGCTATTATCAGGACCGCGGTCCCCTCTATGACCTGACAGAGGAGCTGGAGCGGACCGATCGGGCCTTCTGTCAGGATCCGGAGAACTTCCAGCCCTTCCGGGTGGAACAGCGGGTCTCCTGGTCCGCCTCCGCCCCCGGCGCACACTACTTCCTCACCACCCTGTCCCGCACGCCGGAGCCGAGGCTTCTGGAGGAGATCCAGTGGACCGACGCCTTTGACCCCATGACCGGGGCGCACATCCCCACAGAGGAGTTGTTCTCCGCCGGACGGGACCAGGTGATCGCCGCGCTCCTGGCTCAGATGAAGGGAGTGGAAGCTCCCCTGGCCCAGGAGCTCCGGGACGCCTTCCAGTTCTCCTACCTGTGCTTTTGGCCCGATCACCTGTCCGTGCGGTTCCCCGCCGGGAGCCTGCCCAGCCAGGAGTACTCCTGGGGCTGGAGCATCGGCTACGACGCCCTCTCCGGGGTCCTCCGGCCCTGGGCTGTTCCGGTGGAGGAGCCTCCTGAACTTTAAGAAATCTTAAATTGACTTCCCCCATCCCCCTGCTTACAATGGAGGCATCCTTCCCGCGCCGCGGGAAAATGGGAGAAAGGATGTTGTACATGAAAAAATTTCTCAGCCTTCTGCTGGTGCTGGGCCTGCTGGGCAGCTCCCAGGCGGCTCTGGCCGCGGAGGAGAGCCCCGCTCCCCTGCCCGGCTGGTCCCACAGCATACTGGCCGACGGCTATTCCCTGGGCCTGTTTGGGGACGAGATCGGCGTCCAGCACAGCCAGACTGTGACCATGGAGCAGGTGGAGGCCCTGGCCCGGACGGTGGGGGACAAGCTGGCCCTGCTGGACCTGGAGCCCCGGCCCACCGACGGGACCGCCCTGGTGCTGGACACCACCCGGGGCGGCGTGGTGAACGCCCTGTATCAGGAGGCCGCCGCCTATGCCTTCCCCGACGTGGAGCAGGGGCCTGAGGCCTTTATGACCTCTGTGGGGGCCCTGGCCGGGGACGGCTCCGGCCTGCATCTGGACCGGCCCTGCACCGTGCTGGAGGCCGCCGCCATGGCCAACAGCCTGATCCTGAACCTGTATGACTGGCAGGACGCCGGCTCCCTGGGCCTGCTGTGGCGGGCGGACAACGGCCGCGGCAATGTGCTGTATCTGCTGGGCTCCATCCACACCGACCGGAACAATCTCTACCCCTTCCACAAGCAGCTGCGGGACGTCATTCTGAACGCGGAGCAGGTCTCCTTCGAGCTGGACTTCAACGACACGGACCAGCTTCTGGAGTTCGCCGCCATGCAGACCTATCCCGCCGGAGACAGCCTGGCCAACCACATCTCCCCGGCACTGTACCAGGCGGTGGTGCAGGCCGCCGCGCAGCTGGGGATGGACGAGGGCACGGTCTCCCAGTACAAGCCCTGGGCCCTGGCCAACTCCTTCTCCTCCCTGGCCACCCTGGACGAGACCAGCAGTGAAAACGCCATGGCCATCGACCCGGGGATCGGCATCGGCGCGGTGGAGACCTACGCCTTCCAGGGCCAGATCTTTGACACCCTCTCCCCGGAGTACCAGGAACAGTACCTGGCCGGCGGCCTGCTTCTGATTCTGGACCCGGACTCCATCAGCCAGGAGACCCGGGACGCCCTCACCCAGGTGCTGGGCGAGGACGCCTTCCAGCCCGCGACCCAGGAGGCCATCCAGGCCCAGCTGGACCAGATCAGCGCCATGATGGACAGCTGGAAGGCCCGGGACGCGGCGGAGTTCGACGCGGTCTATGGCAAAGATGCCATCCTGGACAGCGAGGACGAGCTGAACCAGAAGCTCTTTACCGGCCGGGACCCCGGCATGATCCAATACGCCGCCGACTACCTGAGCCAGCCGGGCTCCCACACCGGCCTGCTGGTGGTGGGCGCGGGCCACATGGTGGGGGACACCGGCGTGGTCCAGGGCCTGCGGGACCTGGGCTATACCGTGGAGCTGGTCCCCGTCCCCTGAGCGCTCCGTTTCCCATATCCCCTCTCTCCGCCTCCGGCCCCGGCCGGGGGCGGTCTCTTTTTGAGCCGTGGGCCAGGATCCTGACCGCCCCTCAATCCGGCGGCCTGTTTTCCTGCCTGTCCCTCCGTTGCGGCGGACCGCCGTCTCTGGTATGATGATAACATCCAAACAAGGAGGACTCCGCCATGAAGCTCCACGACGTCATCCGCACCCGCCGGCAGACCCTGGGCCTCACCCAGGAGGAGCTGGCCCGCCGTCTGGGCGTGTCCGCCCCCGCGGTCAACAAATGGGAACGCTCCATCCACTATCCGGACATCACCCTGCTGCCCTCCCTGGCCAGAGTGTTGGGTGTGGATCTGAACACGCTCCTATCCTTTCAGGAGGATATGACGGAGGAGGATATCGGCCTGTTCCTCAACCGGATCTACGAGACGGCGGGCGCGGAGGGGGTGGCGGCGGCCTTTGCCCTGGCCCGGGACAAGCTGCGGGAGTTTCCCAACAGCGACCTGCTGGCCTACCACGCCGCAGAGATGCTGATGGGCGTGCTGGAGCTACAGCCCGAGGACGACAGCCCTGAGCGGCGGGCACAGGAGGCGGAGGTCACCGCCCTTTATGAGCGGTGTATCCGCAGCGCCGACTGTCAGATTCGGGAGTGGGCCGCTTTTACCTTGGCCAGCCGGTGTATCAAGACCGGGGAGTTGGACCGTGCAGAGGAGCTGCTGGGGCAGCTGTCCGACACCCATCGGGGCAAGCGGGAGCTGACAGCCCGCCTGCGCCGGAAGCAGGGCCTGCATAAGGAGAGCTGGATCTTGCTGGAGCAGGAGCTTTTCGACCAGGCCCACACCCTCCAGTCCACCCTGCTGTCCATGCTGGACTATGCCCTGGCGGAGAAAGATCCCCAGCGCGCCCGTCTGCTGGCCGACACCGCCGTCCAGGCCGGGGAGATCTTTGACCTGTCTGACTATGCGGTGCTGTCCGCCCCCTTCCAGCTGGCGGCGGCGGAGCAGGACGGGCCCAAGGCCCTGGAGCTGCTGGACCGGCTTCTGCGCAGCCTGACGGTGCCCTGGGATCTGTCTGCCTCCCCCCTCTACCCCCATCTTCCGACCAAGGACGCAGCAGAGGAGAGCCAGAGGTCTCTCATTCCGGTCCTGCTGGATGGTACGGCCCGGGACCCGGACTGCGCCTTCCTCCGGGCGGAGCCCGGCTGGCCGGAGCTGCTGGCCCGGTATCAGACTTAAAATTGACAGAAATTTCGCCGTAAAAAAATCTCCCCGCTCCACATACTGAAAGACAGAACGTGCATTCCCGCGCCGTCCGCTCCGCGCCTCCGGATATAGAGCGCGGAGCCGCCCGGGATGCGTGATTTTGTGGAAAATGAGGTGGGTTCTTTGCGGGATCATGGCGCGCCCGGGATCAGCTGGGCCCTGCTGGTGCTGTGCTTCGCGCTGGCCTTTTCCCCCGCTCCGCAGCCAGCCGGGGACCGGGCGGCCTCCGGCAGCGCGGAGGTGGAGGTGGAGACCGGGCCAGAGATGCCGGTGGTAGCCCTCACCTTTGACGACGGGCCCCGGGCGGCCACCACGGGCCGCCTTCTGGACGAACTGGCTCTGCGGGAGGTGCCTGCCACCTTCTTCCTCCTGGGGCACCGCCTTTCGGGCAACGAGGAGCTGGTCCGCCGCATGGCCCGGGAGGGCCATCAGATCGGCGTCCACACCTTCGACCACGTCCCGGTGACCGGCCTGTCCCATCAGGAGTTTGACCTCCAGGTGGGGGGCGTCCGCGCCCAGCTCCGGGACATTTTGGGGGATGGAGAATTCTGGCTGCGCCCCCCGTACGGCCAGACAGATGACAGCACCCGGGCCTGGGCGGACAGCCCTATTGTGCTTTGGTCGGTGGATCCGGAGGACTGGAAGGACCACAACGCCGCCCGTATCGCCGCCGCCGTGACAGAGCAGGTGAAGGATGGGGACATCATCCTCCTGCACGACATCTACCACAGCTCCGTGGACGCCGCCGTCCAGATCGTGGACGAGCTGCTCCGCCGCGGGTTCTGCTTTGTCACTGTGGAGGATCTGCTGGCGTGGAAGGGGATCTCCCCGGAGTCCGGGGCCGTTTACCGCTCGGGAAGATAAAAACACCGCCGCCCTGTCTGGCTTCAGGCAGGGCGGCGGAACTTCTTGCGGGAGGGCTTTTTTAACCCGCTGCGTTTACCGGACCTGCTCCCCGCTTCCCCGGCGGGGAAGGGTATTGGGGGGCAGCAGGGCCTGCTGGGTCAGCTGGATGAACCGCTCCCCAAAGTGGGAGAGATAGCGGTCCCGGCGGTAGCCCACCACCAGCTTGCTGATGGTGGAGGGATCGGTCAGCGGGAACAGGTCCAGCTTCTCAGTGGAAGCCTGATTGGCCGTGACATGGATGGTCTTTAGAAACAGCTCCGGACAGATGGTGATGCCGATGCCCGCCTCCGCCATGGCCAGGGTAGTGATGGTGTTCTCTGTCTCCAGGATCAGCTTGGGCTTGAAAAAATGCCGGCTGAAGTACTGATCCACTGTATTGCGGGTGCGGTTTCCCCGCTTGATGAGGATGAAGGGCTGGTGCTGGAACACATCAATATCCGCACCGGAGGCAAACTGGGCCCGCACCTCCTCCGCCCGGTCGCCGAAGAGCTGATCGGTAAAGATCTTGGGGACCACCAGGATCAGCTCCTCCTCCGTCAGCGGGACTACCTCCACCCCCTCCATCATAATGGGCTGGAAGCAGATGATCAGATCCACCCGGCCATGGGCCAGCTCGTCCTCCAGGTGGGTGGAGTTACCCTCAAACAGGGAAAATTCCACCATGGGGAACTCCGCCTGAAATTTCGGCAGTATGTCCGGCAGCAGGGCCAGGCCGCAGGTATGGGAGATCCCCAGGCGCAGCAGGCCCATGTAATGCCGGTTGATGTCCCCTACCTTGGCCAGATACTGGCTGTGTAAGTCCAGGATCTGGGTGGCGGTCTCCACCAGCAAATCCCCCGCATAGGTCAGAGACAGCTTGGGCGAGCGGGTGAACAGCTTCACATCCAGCTCCTTTTCCATGTTGCTGATGTGGTTGCTCAGAGACTGCTGGGAGATGTACAGCCGCTCCGCGGCCCGTGTGATATTCAATTCCTCTGCCACAAGCAGGAAATATTTCAAATGGAGAAAATTCATAGCGGGCCCCCTTGTGATTTTGAATATTATCCTTCATTTTTAGTTGGGACAGCTTGATTATACCACAGCGAAAAGGCTGTGGCAACCATCAGCAAAAATCTGCTGTTCGGAATATCAATTTTATGCTTTAATAGTACTGAATAAAGGGTAATTTGAATAAGGTCCCCTCGTGTTTCCTGTGTACCCTTCTACACATATTACAAACACACGACACTGAGAAAGGAAGATTGTTTATCATGAAATGCCTGATCATTGACGCCGTTCACAGCGCGATCGCTGAAGAGCTGAGCAAGTATATGCAGGTGGACACCCACATGCTGCCCACTCAGGAGGAGCTGCTCAAGCTGATCCCCGACTATGATGTGCTGATCATGCGCGTTGACCCCGCCATCAACAAGGAGATCCTGGATGCCGCCAAGAACCTGAAGGTCATCGGCGTCTGCTCCGTGGGCCTGAACCACATCGATCTGGACACCGCCAAGGAGAAGGGCATCCAGGTGTTCAACGCTCCCGGCCTGAACGGCAACGCCGTGGCCGAGCTGACCCTGTGCAAGATGCTGGAGATGTCCCGCCACACCATCCCCGCCTGCCACGACGTCAAGGTCAACAAAACTTGGGACAAGTATAAGTTCGTGGGCCGTGAGCTCCGGGGCAAGACTCTGGGCGTTCTGGGCTTTGGCCGCATCGGCCAGCGCGTGGGCGAGCTGGCCCGCGTCTTCAAGATGGACGTCGTCGCCTATGACCCCTACCTGCCCGCCCATGTGTTTGAGGAGCAGCATGCCAAGAGCATGAGCATTGAGGAGGTCCTGAAGGTCTCTGACTATGTGACCATCCACATGCCTCTGAACGATGAGACCCGCAACCTGTTCAATGCCAAGTCCATCGCCGAGATGAAGGACGACGCCATTGTTCTGAACATGGCCCGCGGCGGCATCGTCAACGAGAAGGATATGTACGAGGCCCTGAAGGCCGGCAAGATCGGCGGCTATGCCTCCGACGTCATGGAGAACGAGCTGGCCGCCGACGGTCTGACCGAGGGCGCGGGCTTCGACTCCCCCCTGTTCGAGTGCGACAACTTCATCGTCACTCCCCACCTGGGTGCTCAGACCGTTGACGCTTCCCGCGACATCGGCGCCCACATCATCGGCAAGGTCAAGGAGGCCCTGGACCTGAAGTAATCAACATTTTCCCGGGATCGAGCGCAAGGGAATCTGAATAGAGCGGCGGGAGCCCGGCATCCAGATGGATGCCGGGCTCCTGTTCAGCTTGTCAAAGAACGCCAGTTCTCAAAACACGAGGACTGGCGTTTTATCATT
>OGCN01004981.1_pt1 | contig 10935 bp, 5 predicted proteins | sample 1570181 | NCBI WGS metagenome assembly OGCN01 (sample SAMEA4370584, study PRJEB24528) | human gut metagenome | reverse complement strand
CAAGTACATAGATACTGATCATGATCACCAGGTTGGTAAGACTGATCGGTACCGGGCTGACCGGAATCGGAATCGCCATAGGAGCGAAGATACAGGTGATTGCAGTCATCAAAGCAATCAGAACCAGTTTGCGGGTGGAAAGCTTTTTCGTTGTTGTGCTATTTACTGTGTTGTTCATAGTGGTAATTGTCTGCCGTATGACATGGCAGAACTCCTTTCCTTTAGTTTTATATCAAAAATATAACAGAAGTATAAAATAAACAGGATAAAATGTCAACTGCAAAAGATGGTTGGTTAACAATTGGACATGCACAAGCGTATGATGTTAACAAAAGCATACGATTTGAAAATGTATAGTATTGTGTAAACATTAAAATAAATAAAGAAAAATCAGATAATTCAACTGTTGGAATGAAATAATGGAAAATAAATAAAATTAATTGCAAAAAGTATTGACAAAATAAAAGCCGAATGATATTATATAATCAATCCAAAGGAAATCCAAAATAAACAAAAAAGAATTCCTGACGAGAAAGGGAATCTTGAAAATTGAATATCACATATTTTATAAGATGTATTTTTATTATAAATTCTCAATTCGTTTAAGAATCGAAAAATACAGGATATAGATATGAAATATCTGGTAAGGCATCGGATATCAAATATCGTAAAGTATATTGTAGAGAAAGAGAATGGATGAATAACGATTATAGAATGGTATCAAGGGGATATGGATCATAATCGTAGAAGAGATGAGATAATAAATTCTAGCTTATATCTTAAGTGATAAAAGAAAAGTTTATCAAGGATGAAGAATATTTCATATGTCGGTGAGATATCGTTGATTGGAAATTTATGAAAAGGAGGCTTAATCCAATGGACACAGTAGAATCATCGAATCAATATGTTAGTGGTATGGCAGGTAGAAGTTCCCAGAGAATAAGCCTTTATTATAATAGATAAAAGGCCGGTAGAGGAGATTCGGAAGAATAGAACAGACGGAGAAAATATACACCGGACGATAAAAAGAACTGCAGACATATTGAACAGAATACCACATATTTAAAGATATTATTAATATGTGTAAAGAAACATGAATAGTAGATTTGAATGAATGTGCAAAGAAGATGAGTAAAAGATCATCGGAAAGCATACAAAGGCGACAGGGAATAAAAATTAAAAATCATTCTCCGATATAAAAATTAAATATGATAAAATTGAATATGTAACAGCCATCATAGGAAAGAATATGATGGCTGTTTTTTACGTTGATATCAGAGAGCAGCCGGCAGATATTTTACAGGGATAAAAAAATTGTAATTTTTGTAATATTTTTTTAACATATTTGGCGGGATATTTTGACAATAAACAGGTCATATGATAAACTTATATAAGTAAAATTGTAGGGAAATACGCTTTTTTAAAATAAACATTTGAGGTGAGAAATATTGGATAAATATGAATATAGGGTGAAGACCGAGCAAATGCTTGATCATCTGGAAAAGAAGGAGTACCAGCAGGCAAAGGAAATTGCTGATGGTATAGACTGGCGAAGAGTAAAGAATGCGTCAATGCTCAATACAGTCAGTGAGATTTATGAATATAACGGTGAGTTTAAGAAGGGGAGAGATATACTGTTCCTGGCATTTGACAGAGCACCGGGAAGCAGAAAAATTGTATATCGTTTAGGCACACTGGCACTGAAGATCAAAGATATCAGAGAAGCAACGGATTGTTATGAAGAATTCGTAAAGCTGGCACCAAAAGATCCGAATCAGTATATTTTAAAATATAAGATTCTGAGAACACAGGGGGCATCGCTGACAGATCAGATTACAGCACTGGAAGAATTTAAAAAAGCGGAATATATTGAAAAGTGGGCATATGAACTTGCCAAATTGTATGATGAAGCCGGAATGACAGCAGAATGTCTGGAAGAATGTGATGATCTGATCTTGTGGTTCAGTGAAGGAAAATATGTATACCTTGCAATGGAACTGAAGATGAAGTATAAGCCACTGACACCACTTCAGCAGGAGAAATATGACAGCCGTCCGGGAGCGGTTAAGAAGAAACCGGAACCGGAGAAACAACCGGAATCAACACTGGAAGAAGTGGATGACGAGAATGAATATAATGAAGGTACAGAAGAGACTGTTGACGTACAAGAAGAGCCGGTCAGAGAGCCAGTGACAGAAAGAGTTGATGAATCTGAAGTTCAGGAAATTCCTCCGCAGGAAGTACCGATGCAGGAAACTGTTGTACAGGAAGAGATTCCACAGGAAGTGCCGATGCAGGAAACTGTTGTACAAGAAGAGATTCCGCAGGAAGAGATTGTAGAAGAAGCTGCAGAAGAAGTCGTGGAAGAAGAACCGGTATATACTGAACCGGAAGAGGCTGCGGAAGAACATGGATCAACGATCAAACAGGTTGTGACGGGAGCTACTTTGGAGGAAGCTTTAGCGCAGGGCATGGCGGTTGCCAATGGCATTACAATTGAAGAAGAAGCAATGAAAGAGCGTGAAGATGAGATTCTGGCGAATGGTCAGATGATGATCGATGATATTCTTCAGAAATGGGAAGAAAAACAGAAAGACCACGAAGCAGCAATCGAGAAGCAGAAAGCAAAAGATGAAGAGCGTCTTCAGAAAGAAAGAGAACAGGCTCGTATCCGCCAGGAAGAAGAACGCAGAGAAGTTGAGAGAAAAGCGGCGGAAGCTGAGGCAAGAAGAAAAGCCGAGGAAGAAGAGGCAGCAAGAAAGGCGGCCGAAGAAGAGGCAAGAAGAAAAGCCGAGGAAGAAGCAAGAAGAAAAGCTGAGGAAGAAGCAGCAAGAAAAGCGGCCGAAGAAGAGGCAAGAAGAAAAGCCGAGGAAGAAGCAGCAAGAAAGGCAGCCGAAGAAGAAGCAAGAAGAAAAGCCGAGGAAGAAGCAGCAAGAAAAGCAGCCGAAGAAGAGGCAAGAAGAAAGGCCGAGGAAGAAGCAGCAAGAAAGGCGGCCGAGGAAGAGGCAGAACCGATAAGCAAGACACAGAGAATTCCGGATGATATTGTACGTCTGATGGAAGAAATGGGAAATGAAGAGTCGGAAGAAGAACTCTATGAAGAGGATTTTGAAGATGGTTCGGAAACGGAAGAAGACTTCATTGAAGGAATCGAAGAAGAACTTAGCGGAATCGATATGAGTGGAAGCAGTTTTGAAGAAGCCGATTTCGGTGATGAAGATTTTGAAGAAGCTGATTTCGAAGAGGAAGACTTTGAGGATGAAGACTTTGAAGAGGCTGATTTCGAAGAGGAAGACTTTGAGGATGAAGACTTTGAAGAAGCTGATTTTGAAGATGAAGACTTCGAAGAAGAGGACGAAGAAGAAGCTGATTTCGAGGATGAAGACTTCGAAGAAAAGGACGAAGAAGAAGCTGATTTCGAGGATGAAGACTTCGAAGAAAAGGACTTTGAAGAAGCTGATTTCGAAGAGGAAGACTTTGAGGATGAAGACTTTGAAGAGGCTGATTTTGAAGAGGAAGACTTTGATGACGAAGACTTTGAAGAAGCCGATTTTGAAGAAGAAGACTTCGATGCTGATTTTGCGGATGTAGAGGACGAAGAAGAAGACTTCGACGATGATTTTGCAGATGTAGACGATGAAGAGACAGATTTTGATGACGAAGACTTAGAGATTGAAGACGACGAAGAAGCGGATGAAGAGTTAGAAATCGAAGAGCCATCAGAGGAAGAGATTCAGGCAAGAATCAAGAAATCTAAAGGCGGTGTTCCGTTCGATACAGGATTTGTTGTAACCGGAAGATATGATCTGAGTGCTACGAGTGAGATCGGTCTGAAAGCTGGACTTACAGAAGAACAGAAGAAGTTGTTCTCATATTTTGTACCGGTGAGAGGAATGAGCGAACAGATCGTTGAAGTACTTGATAACGACAGAAGGGCACAGAGAGAAGGAACATCCAAGACAGGTAACCTTCTTGTGATTGGTAGAAAAGGATCTGGTAAGACAGTCCTTGCGGTTGATATTGTAAAAGCAATTCAGAAACAGAGAAGTCTGAAACAGGGTAAAGTAGCAATCGTTACAGGTGAATCTCTTAATAAGAAAGAGCTTACGAATATTATTCAGAAGCTGCGCGGCGGAGCGATCATCATCGAGCATGCAGGAAAATTGAATGCGAGAACTGTAAAAGAGTTAAATTATCTGATGGAGAAGAAGACAGGAGAATTGCTCTTTGTACTGGAAGATCAGAGAAAACCTCTGGAGCGTCTGATGACAGCAAACCCGGAATTCAAGAAGAAGTTCAGTTCTAAGCTGGAGCTTCCGGTATTCATCAATGATGAGCTGGTAACATTCGGTCAGACATATGCGAAAGAGAATGGATACAAATTGGATGAGATGGGAATCCTTGCACTGTACAGCCGTATCGATGTAATGCAGAGAGAAGATCATGCAGTATCAGTTGCTGAAGTAAAAGAGATCATGGATGAAGCAATCTCACATTCACAGAAAGCAAATGTAAAACATCTTGCACGAAGAGTATTCGGCAAGGGAACCGACGATTCTGACAGAATTATTCTGAAAGAAGAAGACTTTAGAATTTAACAAAAACGAATACCTGTAAGAAGCTGTCGGGAACAGGATTTACAGGTCGGATTTTGAAAGAGTTTTGACAAACTAAACGGTCAAAGCTCTTTCTTTTTGCCTGTTTGTAAAGTATAATGTTCTTATAAATATGCAGCAGAATGCGAGGGGTAATTATGGCTGAAAAAAAGAAAAAACCATATGAAATAGGTGAATTGGATCAATACCTTTTCGGACAGGGCAATCATTATGAGATTTATGAGAAGCTGGGCGCACATCTGGTACAGAACGGAAAACAAAAAGGTGTGTATTTTGCAGTGTGGGCACCGCATGCGCAGGCGGTATCGGTAGTCGGAGAGTTCAATGAATGGGACACAGAGGCAAATCCGATGAAGAGGGAAGAGCCGCTCGGGATCTATACCTGTTTTATACCAGGTGTGAAGAAGGATCAGATGTATAAATATTGTATCGAGACTTATTCGGGAGAACAGATATTTAAGGCGGATCCATATGCCAATTATGCGGAGTTAAGACCGGGAACAGCATCCAGGGTCACAGATATTGAGAATATCAAATGGACAGATACAGAGTGGATGACACGTAGAAAGACCTGGAATCATAAGCACGAGCCAATGTCTGTCTATGAGGCACACATTGGTTCCTGGATGCGTCACCCGGGAAGGGAAGATGAAGGATTCTATACATATAGAGAATTTGCCAGGGCAATTACCAAATACATAAAAGAAATGGGTTACACACATGTGGAACTGATGGGAATTGCCGAGCATCCGTTTGACGGATCCTGGGGATATCAGGTGACCGGATACTATGCACCGACATCCAGATATGGGTCGCCGGAAGATTTTGCATGGATGATCAATTATCTGCATAGAAATAAAATCGGTATCATTCTCGACTGGGTACCGGCACATTTCCCGAAGGATGCACACGGACTGGCAGATTTTGACGGAACACCGACGTACGAATATGCAGATCCAAGATTGGGAGAACATCCGGACTGGGGAACGAAAGTATTTGATTTTGGAAAGAATGAAGTACGGAACTTCCTGATCTCAAATGCGTTATTCTGGGTTGAGAAGTTCCATATAGACGGATTGCGTGTGGATGCAGTTGCTTCGATGTTGTATCTGGATTACGGACGGAAGGACGGAGAATGGGTTGCAAACAAATATGGGGATAATAAGAACCTGGAGGCAATCGATTTCTTCAGACATCTGAATTCTGTTGTACTTGGAAGAAATCCGGGAGCACTTATGATCGCAGAGGAATCTACGGCATGGCCGCAGGTTACCGGAGATGTAGAAGAAGGTGGACTGGGATTCAGTCTGAAGTGGAATATGGGATGGATGCATGACTTCACAGAATATATGAAATTGGATCCATATTTCCGAAAGGATAACCATCATCTGATGACATTTGCCATGAGTTATGCATACAGTGAGAATTATATTCTGGTATTGTCGCATGATGAGGTGGTACATCTCAAGTGTTCGATGTTGAATAAGATGCCGGGACTTGGATTTGATAAATATGCGAATCTGAAAGCCGGATATGCATTTATGATGGGACACGCAGGAAAGAAACTTCTGTTTATGGGACAGGAATTTGCACAGCTTCGTGAATGGAGTGAAGAACGGGAACTGGACTGGTTCCTGCTGGCCGAACCGGAACATCAGCAGATGAAGATGTGGGTAAAAGACCTCTTACACCTGTATAAGAGGCATAAGGCAATGTATGAGATGGATCAGAGCTGGGAAGGATTCGAATGGATCAATGCGGATGACGGATACAGAAGTATCTACAGCTTTATGAGACATTCGAAAGGTGCAAAGAAGAATCTGTTGTTCGTTTGCAACTTTACGCCGATGGCAAGAGATGATTACAGAGTCGGAGTACCGAGAAAGAAACAGTATAAACTGATCTTGAACAGTGATGAGGAGAAATACGGCGGAACCGGAGCAGATCGTAAGAAGATATACAAAGCGGAGAAGAAAGAATGTGATGGAAGACCGTATTCATTCGCATACAAATTGCCGCCTTACGGAGTTGCTGTATTCGAGTTTTAATTATATGAAGTCAGTGGCAAAAAACTTTGATGCCTGCGGATAAAAATGCCGGGAAGCGTTGAAACTTCCCGGCATTTTTCGTTTTACTATACATCTTTATTAATGACTGTATTTAGTTGGAAGAACTGTCGGCTGAGGAATCAGAAGCATCGGAACCAGAAGCATCGGATTCACTGCTGTTTTGTGTGTTGCTCTGGTTATCAGACTGGTTATCTGTACTGTCATTCAATGAAGAATCATCAGCAGAGTTGTCTGTTGTGCTGTCATCTGAAGAATCAGCATCGTTGTTCAGAGAATCGTTCTGTGTGTCGCCAGACGGCTCATCAGTGTTATCAGAGTTATCTTCTGTAATGGCATCATCGTTACTCTTGTCTGTGTCGTCTTTCTTAGAATTGCTTCCACCGAACAGATCTTTGAAGAACTTCTTGATCTTGCCCCAGAATCCGCTGTTATCACTGTTGTCATCCGAAGTATCATCCGAAGCGGCATCTGAACTGTCTGTGCTGTTGGAAGAATTGTCGGAAGAATCCAGTGTACTGTTAGTTACGACATCATCACCGAGTGCGCTGTCATCCGTGCCGTTAATGATTCCACCATCGGAACTGTCATCGCCGCCGAAGATACCTTTGATAGAACTCCAGAGGTTGGAGAAGAATCCGCCACTCTTTCCGTCAATGTTATCTAATGTATTCTTCAGAGCTTTGACATCATAGTCATACTGGGAAATGTTTTTCATCAGATCGGAGATCTTGTCGATCTGTTCCTGTGTCAGCGTGACGTTGTTATCCTTGGCAGCATTTTCAACTGCATTCTGAATGTCATCTGCATCCGTTAATCCGCCCTCGATCACATCTTTTTTTACATCGTTCATGACACTTTCCGCTTTGTCCTGGCCGATGTCATTGGCCAGGTCTCCTGTGGTGACAAGTTCATCGGTCGCAGCTGCTTTCTGATCGTCATTCAGAGTTGTTCCGGTGGCTTTCTCATAAGCCATCATGATACCTGTCAGTGCACCGGTTCCGGATACTTCGATCGGAGAAGCGGCAACGACATTACAGTTCTCAACACCGGATGTCAGAAGCGTACTGGAGATCATAGAGCTTGTAACATAAGTTAAGTTGGAAACCTTTACCTGGATTCCGCCGCTTGTGGTCGGTTCTACATAAGAACAGCTGTAGGTACGGGTACCGATCTGTTCGTCAGGAGCGACTCCTTCCAGATATTTTCTTTCGTCTGCATTGGTAACTTCGATGACTTCTGCTTTGTCAGATGAAGTTCCGAAATACTCATACATAGAATTCTTCTGTGAATCAGTCAGATTGGCACCAAGTGTTACAACTTTGGATGAATCTGCTCTTACAACCAGTGGTGCCGCGGTAGATCCAAGTACGATTGCCATGGCAACTGGTAATGCTCTTTTAAATTTTTTCATAATGCGTGGTGTGTTCACCATGCCCCCTTTTTATTAAATATTTTTATCCCTGTTACTTTTTTAATATAACATAAAACAGTGTGTTTTCCTAGAAAATATAAATTAACTATTTCTAAAGATTTTCTGTAGATTGCGTCCGCATCTGCACAGTCAACAACTTCTGCAGGCGTGAGTCCAGCTCCTTTTGCGGTATCATTCCCTGCATGGTGGCGATCAGTTCCCGGTCTTTGAAAATGAGAAATGCCGGAAGAAGAGCGGTCTGATATTGCGCAGCAAGAAGTGCGGATTCAGAGGTCTCTACTTCAAAAAAGCAGATGCTGCCGAAATATTTCTTCTGATATTTCTTTTCCAGATCTTCTATGACAGGGCGCATCATTGCACATTTTCCACACCAGACAGCGTAGAACATGACTACAGCCAGTGTGGGATGCTCCGGTCCAGCCTTTGCCGGTGTATCGGAAGAAAACTGCCAGTGGTTCATCCGGCAGATATCAAAGTTCTGTGTCGTCAGATGTAACATAAGCTTCCACCCTTTCCATGAGAAACAGGAGCATAAGATATGCTCTCTATTAATATATGAAAGGAAAGGGAAGAAGTGCAGGCAGACAGGATCGGTATATAAGTCCGGATATTGCAGCGTGTTATCTGCGCTTTGCGATCAGTTTACAGATCGGATTGCCCATAGAAGAGAACTTGGCTTCATATTCAGTCATAATATTGCCCTGATTCATCGTACTGTCGTTATGAAGATCATAGGATAGCTGATCCAGAACGAAAAGTTCGGAAGTTTCGAGTTCTTCTACTGAAAAGTCAAAGAGCGTCCGGTTGTCGGTTTTGAATTCTACCGTTCCATCTGCGGTCAGGACCTGGTCATAAAGCTTGAAGAATTCATTGGAAGTCAGTCTTCTTCTTGCATGGCGGGCTTTCGGCCACGGATCGGAGAAGTTCAGGTAGATACGTGATACTTCTGCCGGGGCGAATACGGTTGGCAGGTCATTTGCATCCATACAGATGAACCGGATGTTGGCAGGAGCTTTCCCCTCTGCTTCCAGTTCCTGGAATTTCTCAACGGCACGCAGCAGAACGCTGGAATAACGCTCAATGCCGATGTAGTTGATCTGTGGGTTTTGGGCTGCCAGGGTCAGAAGAAACTGACCTTTTCCCATGCCGATCTCGATATGCAGGGGCTGCTCTTTTTTAAACGTCTGGTTCCAGTCTCCGCGTAAGCTTTCCGGATCTTTCACAACTTCTTTGCAGGCTTCGAGAACGCTCTCTGCACGTGGTATATTTCTAAGACGCATACGTGTATTCCTCCTTATAATCACTGGATTTGCAAATCGTTCTTAGTTTAGCGTCTGTGCAGGAAAAAGTCAATGGAAGCAGAAATTGTCAGAAGAATTGAGAAGAAATAATACAATATATACAAAATAATTGTGGTAATTTTAAAAAATAGGTGTATTATTATAACATGGATAAAAAAATAACAATTATTTATTGTGAAATATGCGAAAAGGAGGGCGGCTTATGAACTCTGTAATTGAAAAATTGGCTGAAGTAGAGACAACGGCGGAGACGATCGTAGAGCATGCCAGACAGCAGAAGAGTGAAATTGAAAGACAGATACAGGAAGAAAGAGATCAATTTGACCGGGATCTGGAAGAAGAGACACAGAAAAAACTGGAGAAGATAAAAGAAAAGTCGCAGCAGGAAGTAGAGAAGGTCCTGGACCGGGAACGGAAGAAGAACCAGACTGCAATTGATGCGCTGAAGCAGGAATATGAAGAAAATCACGAGATTTATGCAGAGGAAATCGTAAGACATATGATCGAGGTGTAGTGTATGGGAAATGTGATGGCTTACAGTGGGATTACGACAAAGGTACGTGCAATGTCGGCAAAGCTTTTGGCAGCGGAGGATTATGACACAATTGCCGGACTTGGGACAGTAACGGAAGCAATTGAATATCTGAAAGACAAGACGGCGTATGCACCTTATGTGAACCGGATGGACATTTCTCTGTATCACAGGGGAAATGTGGAGAAGATCCTGTATCAGTCTCTGTTCGATGATTATTCGAGACTCTTCCGTTTTGCCGGAATGAAACAGAAGACATTCTTAAAATTATACTGGAAACGTTATGAGATTGATCTGATCAATTATTGTCTGAGAATTGTGTTCAATCATTATGACAAGCCGTTTGACCTGGAATATAAGAAAGAGTTTTTTGACAGATATTCACAGATTTCCATTGACCGGTTGATAACTTCGAAAAATATTGATGAGCTTGTGGATAACTTACGGGATACGGAGTATTATGATGCACTTGCCAGAATTAAAGATTCCGGAGCGGGAACGCTTTTTGATTATGATCTGGCACTGGATTTGTATTATTTTTCCACCATGTGGAAAAAGGGAAAAAGGGTTCTGAAAGGACATGAACAGAAGATATTTTTAAAAGATTACGGAACGAAGATCGACCTTCTGAATCTACAGTGGATCTACCGTGCGAAGAAGTATTATCATATGCTCCCGCCGGACATTTATTCGATGACGATCCCGATTCATTACCGGGTTCGTGTGGAAGAGTTCAAGAGCCTGGTAGAGACTCCGACACTGGAACAGTTCGAAACCGAAGTGGGAAAAACGTACTATGCGGGAAAGTATGATTATATGCAGGCAGATAAGACACTGGAACAGATGTACCGTGATTGTCTGCGGAAATTGTACCTGACCGATAAAAGAAATGATCCGTATTCGATCGCAATCATCAATACGTATCTGTTTCTGAAAGAAGAAGAAATCTATAAACTAACGACAGCCCTTGAGTGTATCCGTTACG
>OGCN01004980.1_pt1 | contig 10937 bp, 9 predicted proteins | sample 1570181 | NCBI WGS metagenome assembly OGCN01 (sample SAMEA4370584, study PRJEB24528) | human gut metagenome | reverse complement strand
TTGGATAAATCAGGATATGTTGCAAAGCATATCCTGATTTAAACTGTCTGTAAAGTCCAGCGGTGATATGTCAAGAGAAAAATAAAAAATCAGCCAGAGTGCTGCGGAAGCATGCTCTGCTCCTGAAGAGTATGAATGATATTTCGGATACAGAAAATAAGGGCCTTTTGAGAGTGCCCAAGATACCGGGAACCAATATCTTGGATAATTGCATTGTAATCGGTATAAATGCTTCTGCCGACCAAAAGGCTTTTGACAAACCTCTCTGTAATATCACAGACAGAATTGATATCTGCATCATAAATTTGGCCTGAATCCCGGTCAAAGATGATCGGCAGAATGAGGTATTGGCTGGCGACAGTAATTGGGTTTTCTGCGGCAGCCTTGGCACAACCGACAATATAAATGGAATTCTTTGAATACTCCATTATCAGTCCCCCAACCATATCTGATCGTTTAAAATATAGCATAAATACACAGAACCGTCAAGAATAGGAACACACAAAGAGAAATTTTGCCACGGGAACACAAGACGAAATTGAAAACTCCATATTTTTTGCCAAAGGACCCTTTGGACTGCCTGCAGCTGTTGGGGCAGTTCATGGAGGCGGACGTGGTTTTGGCTGTTTTACATATAGATTTTACAAAGAAATCATTATAAAATACAATTGTTAAAAAGCAGGGGTGCCGGGGCTGGGATCTGCGGCGGAATGCTCCATGTAGCAAGCGGGACTGGGGTCCTGCACGGCAGGATCAAGACGCCGGACAGGCGGAGTGCGGAGAAGCGCGGCCATAGGAGGCGGGAGATGGTGAAAGGGGAAGTCCATAATTTTTCCAGAGGGAGCATCCCCCGCAATATCATGTCCCTGGCTCTGCCCATGACCGCCGCGCAGCTGATCAACGTACTGTACAGCGTGGTGGACCGGGTCTACCTGGGGCGTCTGCCTGGGCATCTGGCCCTGACCGGGCTGGGACTGACGATCCCAATCGTATCCATCATCATGGGATTTGCCAACCTGTGCGGAACTGGAGGCGCGCCGCTGTGTTCCATCAAACGGGGACAGGGAGACAATGAGGAGGCGGAGCGGGTGCTGGGCAACGCCTTCACCCTGCTGCTGATCTTTGGGGCTGCGGTCACTGCCGTCTTTCTATGGTTCAAGCAGCCGTTGCTCTACCTGTTCGGCGCAAGCGACGCCACCTATCCCTATGCCGAGGCGTACATGACCATCTATCTGCTGGGGACCGTCTTTGTCATGATCGGCCTGGGGATGAATCCCTTCATCACGTCTCAGGGCTTCGGCCGCACCGGGATGATGACCGTGGGCCTGGGGGCGGTGGTCAACATCGTGCTGGATCCCATCTTCATCTTCCTGCTGAACATGGGGGTGAAGGGGGCGGCCCTGGCCACCGTCATCTCCCAGGCCATCTCGGCGGCCTGGGTGCTGAAATTCCTCACCGGGCGGCGGGCCCTGCTCACGCTGAAGCTCAGTTGTCTGCCCCTCCAGGCCCGGCGGGTAAAGCGCATCGTGGCCCTTGGCCTGTCCGGCTTCTTTATGAACATGACCAACAGTCTGGTGCAGATCGTGTGCAACGCCACCCTCCAGAGCTATGGCGGGGACCTGTACGTGGGCGTGATGACCATCATCAACTCCCTGCGGGAGGTGTTCTTCATGCCGGTGCAGGGGCTCACCAACGGCGCCCAGCCGGTCACCGGGTACAACTACGGCGCCGGCCGATACAGCCGCGTCCGGAGCTCCATCCGCTTCAGCGTGGCGGGGACGGTGGGCTGTGCCGCCCTGTTCTGGGCGGCGGCTATGGTGTTCCCAGGCGCGCTGATCCGGATCTTCAACGGGGACGCGGAGGTGCTGGCCGCCGGGGTCCCTGCCCTGCGGATCTACTTCTGCCTGTTCATCCCCATGTCGCTTCAGATGGCGGGGCAGGGGGTATTCGTCAGCCTGGGCCGCTCCCGGCAGGCGATCTTCTTTTCCCTGCTGCGCAAGGCGGTGATCAACGCCCCTCTGACGGTGCTGCTCCCGGTCTGGCTGGGGACGGACGGGGTGTTCGTGGCAGAGGCGGTGTCCCAGCTGGTGGGGGGGCTGGCCTGTATCATCACCATGTATTGGACGGTATACCGCCCCTTCGGCCGTCTGCCGGACCGGGCGGGGGGATGCAAAGAGGACAGAGAGGACAGCTGAGAAGCTGTCCTCTTTTGCTGTAAAAAACGGCCGGCAGCGGTGCTGCCGGCCGGACTGGATGTTTCTGCGGAGTTGGGGCTTATGCCCCGGTCACATATTTTGTCTGGGTCCTGGTGTCCCGGCCCGCGCTGTTTTCCGCGAAGATCGTTACAACGACCTTGTACTTACTTTCGGAACTGCAACTGCTTGAAATGACATTACTGTGGGACACTGTATTACTGGCGATCATTCCAGAATCATTTTCGGTAAAGCTGTCATCTAAAATCCAACGACTCCCTGATTGTCGATAAATATAGATGCTTTCACATCCGATTTTTTCCATTCTCCCTGCACCAGTAACATCAAACTCGACATCTATGTAGTTATTAGAAGAAGATGCGGAGATGGAATAAGACATGATTTGTTGGCTTGCATAAGGTTCAGATGCGAAAGATGGAATGACAAAGGCCAACAGACAGACAATGGTAAGAATCAATGCGTACAGTTTTTTCCGTTTCATTGTTCAATGACCTCCTCGAAAACAGAGTCAATGATTTCTTTTAATGCAGGGAGTGAAAGTGTAGTGCTTACAGAATACTCTGTGTGGTCTTTGCTCCAGACAGATACCAAGCTAGCTAAATTTGTGAATATATAGTAATCAATATCGTTTTGGTTATATATTTCAACAGATTGAGAATCTTTTTCGTAGATAGGAAAAGAACTGTCTCCACCGTGAGAGACTTGAAAGATAAGATAATCTGTGCCATCCTCATATAACATGACAAATTTAACGTTTTCGTCATTTGCATTAGAGTGTAGCTTCGTTTCAGTTACTTGGAAACCGTCTGGAATGTAAGCTGGAAACATGAATGTGGAACAACCAACGCCTTTTAACTTGTTATATATTTCGTGATATTCTTCCGGGACATCCCTCCTGTCTGTTTGACTGTCCTGCGCCGCCGGGGCGGCGGTCTGGACAGAGCCGGACGCATCCTCCCCGGGCAGCGCGCCGAAGCTGAACGCGCTGTCCGTCCAGCGGGCGATGGCGCCGAACACATCCACGCCGGACGCCTGGGCCACGACCATGGAGCTGAACAGAAACGTGGTCAGCAGGGCCGCCGCCGCGGCGACCCGGAGCAGTGTGCGCAGGCGGACCCTGCTCCGCCGGGAGGCGCGCCTGCCGGAGACCTGTCCGGCGGCCCGCTGTACCCTGGCCTGGAACCCGGCATAGGCGGTCCCGGCGTCCGGGTGGTCCGGCATGGGCGCCTTTCGGTCCAGGGCGTCCAGATACGCGTCGATTACGGCGGGGTCGTATTCCGCCTCCGTCATGGCCTCCAGGGCGGCCTCCAGTTCCCGCTCCAACTGGGCGGCCGTCATGGGATTCAGCCGCTCGGGTGAGACGTCCAGGCAGTCAGGCCGTTCGGCCGGATCAAAATGGTGCTTCAAAGGAGAATCCATAGCTGCCCCCTTTCCTCCCCTTCTATCATATATATGTCATAAACCGGGGAAATTGTTGCAGGTCGGTCAAAAAAATAAATCCCAATTTTATTCCGCGTTCCCGGACGAGGGTTTTTTCTGCCCTCAGAGTGGGAAAGTGCAAAAATTGGAGATCTCACGTTTGTTTTGGCTCAGGCTTCTGCGGGCTTCCGTCCCAGAGCGCCCGGAACCGCCGGACAGCCCGGGATACCCGGCTGCGGCCGCCGACCTCTGAGATGCCAAGGAGGTTGGCGATCTCGTCATAGTCCAGCCCCTGCTCGAACCGCCACAGGAGGACCTCCCGGTCCTGGGGAGAGAGCTGCCGGGGCAGCGTCTCCGCCAGCGGCGGGCTGGCCTCTCCGGCCGCCTGGTCAAACAGGGTGTCCAGTGGGATCTCTTGCCGCCGGGCCGTGCGCCGCCGCTCATTGATCGCCAGGTTGTGCAGGGCCTTCATCAGCCAGCCCTCCGGGCACGGGTGGGCCCGCAGCGCCTCCCCTTGAAAGAGGGCCAGAAGAAAGGTCTGCTGGACCAGGTCCTCCGCGCTCTCCGAACTGCCCATCATGCGGTAGGCCACCCGGAACAGCTTTTCATACAGCTGGAGATACAGCGTGTGGATCAATTCGTTGTCTCCGTCCAAATTGCGGCTCACCTCGTTCCAGCTTGTGTTTTTTACATCATAGCACATTTTGCCAAACAGGGAAGATGAAATAGAAAAATTTTAATCTATGCAGAAAAAATATTTCTTTCATGTGCCACAAAACGCCTTCCTCACGACATATATCAGTAGAAGCAAATTTTGAGAGGGGTGATTCCAGTGGGCCGGTGTGTTGCGCGAAGTTCGTAGTTCCTCCCAAATCAAAAGAAAGGAAGATAAAACCACGAAGCGTAAACTGATGTCTGTGGTTCTTGCGATGGCGATGGCTCTTTCCCTGTGCATTTCTGCCAGTGCGGCGGCTGATCCTGTGATTGATACGATTCAGGTCGGTGAGTACACGATTGAGATTCTTCCTGGTAGCCCTGAGGAGTTTATGACTCGCGAGAAGGTTCTGGTTTCTGCCTATTGGTATGAGGGCGAGGATGAGTTTATTGAAGAGTTTGATTGTGTGAAGGGAGAAGGAAATTCCGTCAACGTGTGGATCAATAACACGAAGGGTAACGGAGATCTTGTTCCTGTCTTTTACATCGATGGGGATGAGGTGGCCGATTCCCGCCTGAAGCTGCCCCAGGGCGAGCAGAAAACATATCGGATCTACAACAGCAACAATGGCGACATGAATAACCACATTGAGGTCAATGTATCTTCCTATGACCATCATGTGATGTATTTTGAATTTGCGGCCCGTCAGTTCAAGTATGTCGGGTGATTGAACAGTGGCGGACCCGGCCCTGTGGCCGGGTCCGCAGGAAAACAGATATTTTATGATGGAGGTTCCAAATTATGAAGAAGGAAAAGATCACTTCCTTTCTCAGCGGTGTGGTAAGCTGCACCCTGGTGCTGGGGCTGGCGACGACTGCCCTGGCCGCCACCGGGAACATGTCCTTTGGCCGGGTCAATGTCAGGCTGAACAGTGAGGAAGTGTTTGCACAGGGTGAAGAGCTGCGCACAGACGCGGGACAGGCCATCCCGTCCAGCATCACCTATACAGACGAAACCGGGGGCGACACGACCTATGTGCCCCTGTCCTATCTGTCCCGCCTGCTGGATACCCCGGTGGGCTGGGATCAGGCCAGCAAGACGGTGAAGCTGGGGTACAGCGCCGCCCTTCCCGGGGACGGAAAGCCCGGGAGCGGCGGCATTGGGTTTGAGGAGACCGACAATCCCTCCGCGGGCCTGACCGACCTGCCCCTGAAGGCCGTCGGCAGTGTGGCCGCCCCCTTCCAGGAAGTGGAGCCCATCCCCACCGACGACATGGATCGGGGTATTTCCTATGCGATCGCCCCCACGGACTATACCTCTCAGGAGGGCTATGAAAACGCCGTCCCGATGTCGGTGGGCAACGGCGAGTATTGCAGCGTCACGGTGACCAACCACAACAGCTATCCCCTGCTGTTCACCCTGGGCCGTGCCTATAATCAGGGCAGTGACGAGATCTATACCCACATCCCCGCAGGGCAGACGGTGACCCGTACCGTCAAGTTCGAGAAGGATCCCAACGCGCTCACCAGTCCCAAGCTGCTGGTGGCGGTGGGATACTATGAGGCCATTGAGGATATGCACATCTCCATCAAAGCGGTGCAGTTTTCAAAGTGACGGGATGAATGTCCCTTCTGTCCGCCCCAAACGACAATAAAACAGTCTGAGAGCCCCGGACCGGGAAACGGTCCGGGGCTCTGCGCTATGATTGAAAAGTGGGATCAGGCGTTCCGCGCCCGGGCCAGGCTCCCGCTGCGGATCAGCACCTGCATCACCGCGACTGCCGCCGCCAGCCCAAAGACCGCCTGGACGATATTTCCCGGGATGGAGGCCGCTGCCGCCAGACCCTTGCCCAGCAGCAGACAGGCATAGCCGAAATAGCCCGCCACCAGGATGGTCCCGGCCGCCGCACCCCCGGCCAGCTGTCCCGCCAGAGAGGGGCGGTCCCCCCGCTGGAAGGCCCGGAGGATCAGGGCGGCTGCCACCGCCATGCAGGTCTTGATCACCAGGGTGCCCGGGGCGTAGTGGGCATAGCCGGAGAGCAGGTCGGCCAGCATGGAGCCGATCCCGGCCGCCGCTCCGCCCCACGCGGGGCCCAGGACCCAGGCGGACAGCAGTACGCCGCAGTCCCCCAGATTGACGTAGCCCTGCATGGGGGATGGGACCTGGATCACCATGGTCATCACCGTGGTCAGGGCGGTGAACAGTGCGGCCAAAACCAGCCGGTGCAGTTTTTTATCAGTCATGTTTTTCCACTCCTCGCTTTGACGCGGGTCCGGACCACGATCAAAAAGTTCTTGCATTTCTGCCTGACTTATAGTTTAATCGAGACTGGCATGAAAGAAAGATTCAAATTGATCTATTTTTACCAGACCAGATCGGGGAGGATAAAATGCTGACCTATGATATGGAGCGGCGGGGCCGCCTGCCGCTATATGATTATCTGTGCCGCTGTATCAAGGAGGATATTTGGAACGGGGCCCTGGGACCGGGGGAGAAGCTGCCCTCCAAGCGGGCCCTGGCCCGCCATCTGGAAGTGGCGGTGGCCACCGTGGAGAACGCGTACAGCCAGCTGGTGGCGGAGGGCTATCTCTACGCCGAGGAGAAGCGGGGCTATTTTGTCAGTCCCCTGGAAACCGGGGACCGGCCGCGCCCGGCGGAGGCCGTTCACGCCTCCGGCCCGGCCTGCGCCCTCCCCATGCCGCAGCGGGATTGGCTGCTGGACCTGACCAGCGGCGGAGCGGGCACCGAGGGATTTCCCTTCACCGTCTGGGCCCGGCTGATGCGCCGGGTGCTCACCGACCGGGGGGAGCAGCTGCTGCGCTCCTCCCCCCACAACGGGGTGGAGGAGCTGCGCCGGGCGGTGGCCAGCTGCCTGCACCAGTTCCGGGGGATCACGGTGTCGCCGGAGCAGGTGGTGGTGGGGGCCGGGACGGAGTACCTGTATGGGCTGATCGTCCAGCTGCTGGGCCGGGATCTGAGCTATGGGGTGGAGGACCCGGGGTACCCCAAGGCGGGGAAGGTCTACGGGCTCCACGGGGCGCGGTGTGTCCCCCTTGCCCTGGACGAGAGCGGCGTCCCGGTAGAGGCGGTGGAGCGCTCCGGGGTCCAGGTGGTCCATCTGTCCCCATCCCACCAGTTCCCCAGCGGCGTGGTCATGCCCATCGCCCGGCGGCAGAGCCTTCTGCGCTGGGCGGAGGAGGAACCGGGGCGGTATCTCATTGAAGATGACTACGACAGTGAGTTCCGCTTCACCGGGCGGCCGATCCCGCCCCTTCAGAACATCGACCGGGCGGGGCGGGTGATCTATATGAACACATTTTCACGCTCCCTGGCCCCCTCGCTGCGCATCAGCTATATGGTGCTTCCCCCCGCGCTGCTGGAGCGGTACCAGAGGACGTTGGGGTTTTACTCCTGCACTGTGCCTGCCATGGAGCAGTATACCCTGGCCCGGTTCCTCTCCGAGGGGTACTTCGAGACCCATGTCAACCGGATGCGGGGCTTCTACCGGGGGCGGCGGGACCAGGTGCTGGACGCCCTGTCACGAAGTCCCCTGGCTGGGCGGTATCAGGTGCGGGGAGAGGATGCGGGGCTCCACTTCCTCCTCCGGCTGGAGACGGAGCGAGACGACCGCAGCCTGGCCCGGGCGGCGGAAGAGCGGCAGATCCGGCTGTCCTTCCTGTCTGACTACGGCGGCGGCGAGTCCCACGTTCTGGTGGTCAGCTACCCCGGGATCGAACTGGCCCGCCTGCCGGAGGCCCTGGCCCATCTGGCGGAACTTCTGTGATAGGGGAGGTGCTGGCAAAGGGAATAGGAAGCTGCCGGAAACAGGAAAATATTCCCGGCGGTTTCTTGCCGGTCACCTAGAACACCGCTCTGCTGGCGGGATCAGCGGGATCGAACCGCCAACGGGCACGAGGCCCGTTGGCGTCTGCCGCTGACAGATCGGATGGCATGAGGTCAGCGGTTCGCCCGGCTTTTCAGGAAAAAGAAAAACAGCCGTCTGTTCAGACGACTGTTTTCTGGTGGAGATAAGCGGGATCGAACCGCTGACCTCTTGAATGCCATTCAAGCGCTCTCCCAGCTGAGCTATACCCCCAACTTTGTCATTCACTGGCGAATCTGGCGAACAACAGGGCTTATTTTAGCAGAGAGGGATAGAAATGTCAACCCCATCTTTTGTTTTTTTCTTAAAAATTTTGAGATGCAGGGGCGCGCTGCAAAATTGGTTTGCAGCGCGCCCTTCATGGCGTGATCTGGCCCGAGCGCAGAGCACTGGATCAAGAAGGCTGCAAAGCGCGCCAGATCATCCTATACAGTTTCTTACAGTCCCAGCTTCATGGAGACAACGTTGTCCACCATGGCCAGAGCGTTGTCCAGCATCAGGGGATCCTTGCCGCCGCCCATGGCGGAGTCGGGCTTGCCGCCGCCGGAGCCGCCGGCGATGGCGGACACCTGCTTGACGATGTCCCCCGCCTTTACGCCGGCCTTGACGGCCTCCTTGCCGCAGACGGCCAGGAAGGTAATCTTATCCCCGCTGACGGCGGCCAGCACGCCCACCACGCTGGGCTCCTTATCCCGGAGCAGGTCGCCCATCTTGCGCAGTTTCCCGGCGTCGGCGTCAGGAACGGTGGCGGTGAGCACCTTCAGACCGCCCACCTCATGGGCGGCAAAGAGGAAGCGCTCAGCTTCGTTGGCGGCCTCGCGGGCCCGGAATTTCTCCAGAGTGTGGTTCAGGTTCTTCATTTCGGACATGACCTGCTCCGCCTTCTCCCGCAGCTCGCCGGGCTTGGCCTTCAAGACGGCGGCGGCCTGGAACAGCATCTCCTGGTTCCGGTTCATCACAGCCAGAGAGGCCCGGCCGGTGGTCGCCTCGATGCGGCGCACGCCAGAGGCTACGGAGAACTCGCTGCTGATGTGGAACACGCCCACCTTGGCGGTGTTGTCCAGGTGGGTGCCGCCGCAGAACTCCACAGAGTAGCCCTTACCCATGTCCACCACCCGGACCGTGTCTCCGTACTTCTCGCCGAACAGGGCGATGGCGCCCCGCTGCTTGGCCTGCTCAATGGGCATCTCCTCGGTGACCACGTCATAGCCGGACAGGACAGCCTCATTGACCATGGCGCTGACCTGGGAGAGCTCCTCAGCGGTCAGGGCGGAGAAGTGGGTGAAGTCGAAGCGGAGCCGGTCGGGCTCCACCAGGGAGCCGGCCTGGTGGACATGGTCGCCCAGGACCTTGCGCAGGGCGGCGTCCAGCAGGTGGGTGGCGGAGTGGGCACGCATGATGGCCTGACGGCGGTCGGCGTCCACCTGAGCCTGGACGGTGTCTCCCAGCTTGAGCACGCCTCCGGCCAGCTTGCCGGAGTGCATATACTTGCCGCCCTTGTTCTTCTGCACGTCAGTGACCTGGAAGGTTACGCCGCCCATGCACAGCGTGCCGTGGTCGGCGGTCTGGCCGCCCATCTCGGCATAGAAGGGGGTCTTGTCCAGCACGACGATGGCCTCCACGCCGGGCATCAGCTCCTCGGCCTGCTCATTTTCCACCACGATGGCCACGACCTTGGCGTCGGAGACGGTCAGCGTGTCATAGCCCATAAACTGGGTCTCGGGGACCTCCTTACCGAACTCCACGCCGGCCCAGCCCAGATCGCCCAGGGCCTCACGGGCCTTCCGGGCCCGCTGGCGCTGCTCCTCCATGAGCTGGTGGAAGGCGTCCTGGTCCAAGGTCATGCCCTGCTCCTCCACCATCTCCAGGGTCAGGTCGATGGGGAAGCCGTAGGTGTCGTACAGCTTGAAGGCGTCCGCACCGGAGAAGGTCTTTTCCCCTTTGGACTTGTGCTCCTCCAGCATATCGTGGAAGATCTTCAGACCGCCGTCGATGGTCTTGGCGAAGTTCTCCTCCTCCACCCGGATGACCTTGGTGATATAGTCCTGGCGCTCCCGCAGCTCGGGGTAGTGGCCCTCGTTCTCGTGGACGACGGTGTCACACACCTTGTACAGGAAGGGCTCGTTGACCCCCAGCAGCTTGCCATGGCGGGCGGCCCGGCGGAGCAGGCGGCGCAGGACGTAGCCCCGACCCTCGTTGGAGGGGAGGACTCCGTCGCAGATCATAAAGGTGGCGGAGCGGATGTGGTCGGTGATGACCCGGAGGGAGACGTCGGTGGCATGGCTCTGGCCGTAGCTGGCCCCGGTGATCTCAGTGACTTTTGCAGTGATGTTCATCACGGTGTCCACATCGAACAGGGAGGGGACGCCCTGGCACACGGCGGCCAGGCGCTCCAGGCCCATGCCGGTGTCGATGTTTTTCTGCTTCAGCTCAGTGTAGTGGTTTTCCCCGTCGTTGTCGAACTGGGAGAACACCACGTTCCAGACCTCCATATAGCGGTCGCAGTCGCAGCCCACGGTGCAGCCGGGCTTGCCGCAGCCATACTGGGGACCGCGGTCATAGTAGATCTCGGAGCATGGGCCGCAGGGACCGGAGCCGTGCTCCCAGAAGTTGTCCTCCTTGCCGAACTTGAAGATGCGCTGGGCGGGGATGCCGATCTCCTCGTTCCAGACCCGGAAGGCCTCGTCATCGGCGGGGGTGGTCTCATTGCCGGCAAAGACGGGGGGGTAGAGCCGCTCCGGGTCCCGGCCCACCCACTCCGGGCTGG
>OGCN01004977.1_pt1 | contig 10939 bp, 9 predicted proteins | sample 1570181 | NCBI WGS metagenome assembly OGCN01 (sample SAMEA4370584, study PRJEB24528) | human gut metagenome | reverse complement strand
ATGGATGATCTGGTTTATATGAACTCACCAGTTGAGTCTATTGACTTTGATGGTAAAACTGTTACAGCCCTCGTAGATGGTAAAGAGCATGTTGAATCATATGACAAATTGATTTTGGCTACAGGTTCTCAACCAATCTTGCCTCCAATCGAAGGTGCTGAAATTAAAGAAGGTAGCCGTACTTTCGAAGCTACACTTGAAAACCTTCAATTCGTTAAACTTTTCCAAAACGCTCAAGAAGTTATTGATAAATTGAACGACAAATCTCAAGATATCAAACGTGTAGCGGTTGTAGGTGCTGGTTACATTGGTGTTGAATTGGCTGAAGCTTTCCAACGTCATGGTAAAGAAGTTATCCTTATCGACGTTGTTGATACATGTTTGGCAGGTTATTACGACCATGACTTGACTGACCTTATGGCTAAAAATATGGAAAGCCACGGTATTAAATTGGCATTTGGTGAAACTGTTAAGGCAGTTGAAGGTGATACTAAAGTTGAACGTATCGTCACTGATAAAAATGCTTACGATGTCGATATGGTTGTTCTTGCTGTTGGTTTCCGTCCTAACACAGCTCTTGGTGCTGGTAAGTTGGAAACATTCCGTAATGGCGCTTACCTTGTTAATAAGAAACAAGAAACATCAATCAAAGATGTTTATGCCGTTGGTGACTGTGCTACCGTTTATGACAATGCCCTTGATGATGTGAACTACATTGCCTTGGCTTCAAACGCTGTTCGTTCAGGTATTGTCGGTGGTCATAATGTCGGTGGTGGCGATGTTGAATCAAACGGTGTTCAAGGATCAAATGGTATCTCAATCTATGGTTTGAACATGGTATCTACTGGTTTGACAGAAGAAAAAGCAAAACGCTTTGGTTTCAATCCAGCAGTAGTATCTTCAACAGATCTTCAAAAAGCTGCCTTTATGGAAGATGAAAATGAAGACGTTACAATCAAGATCGTCTATGACAAAGATACACGCAAAGTTCTTGGTGCTCAAATGGTATCACGCATGGACATCTCTATGGGAATCCACATGTTCTCATTGGCTATCCAAGAAGGTGTAACTATTGACCGTCTTCAATTGCTTGATTTGTTCTTCTTGCCACACTTTAATCAACCGCTTAGCTATATTGCTAAAGCAGCTATCTCAGCTAAATAATCTTAAACAGCTAATTCAGTTGAATTAGCTGTTTTTTTCTTTTTTGAAATACGAAAAAAGCCTCCTACTGGAGACTTTTATTTAACTAATGTTAGATTAGTTTTTTGAAGCTTCTTGGAATTCAGGGTTTTTCCATGCTTCATCAATGATAGCTTGCAATTCATCAGCAGAAGCTTTCATTTTTTGTTGTTCAGCATCGTTCAATGGGATGTTCACTGGACGTACGATACCGTGTGCACCTACGATTGCAGGTTGACCGATAAAGACGTTGCTTACACCATATTGACCTTCTTGGAATACAGACAATGGAAGTACTGCATTTTCATCGTCAAGAATAGCTTTAGTGATACGAGCAAGAGCTACGGCGATACCATAGTATGTAGCACCTTTTTTGTTGATGATTGTGTAAGCGGCATCACGAACACCTTCGAACAATTCAACCAATTCAGATTCTTGAACGTTTTGAGTGTCTTTAAGGAATTCTTCAAGGTTTACACCGGCGATGTTAGCGTGTGACCAAACGGCAAATTCTGAGTCACCGTGTTCACCCATGATGTAGGCGTGAACTGAACGAGCATCAACGCCAAGTTTTTCAGCAAGTGCTTGACGGAAACGAGCTGAGTCAAGTGAAGTACCTGAACCGATAACGCGTTCTTTAGGGAATCCTGAGAATTTCCATGTTGAGTAAGTCAATACGTCAACTGGGTTAGCTGCTACAAGGAAGATTCCATTGAAGCCTGATTCAACAACTTGAGTAACGATAGATTTGTTGATAGCAAGGTTTTTACCAACAAGATCAAGACGAGTTTCACCTGGTTTTTGTGGAGCACCAGCAGTGATAACTACAAGGTCAGCATCCGCACAGTCTTCGTATTTAGCTGCGTAGATTTTTTTAGGTGAAGTGAAAGCAAGCGCGTGGCTAAGGTCAAGCGCATCACCAACAGCTTTTTCGAACAATTGTGGAATTTCGATGATACCAAGTTCTTGAGCGATACCTTGGTTTACAAGTGCGAAAGCGTAAGATGAACCTACGGCACCGTCACCAACGAGGATGACTTTTTTGTGTTGTTTAGTTGCAGTCATGGGTCTAAACATCTCCTTTTTTTTAATTGGGTTACCCCGTACACTGCTTATTCTACCACTTTAAGTGATGGATGTCACGAAATATTAAGTAAATAATGGATGAAAGCGTTTTACACAACTGAAAAATAAAGCGTTTTATGGTATAATATTATAGAAATTTTCTATACTCTTTTATTAGAGTTTGGAATGATTTGAATGAAAGAAAAGAGGCATTTTTGAGTGCAAGATAATAATTTAATTGACGTTAATTTGACGTCTGAGATGAAGACGAGCTTTATCGATTATGCCATGAGTGTTATCGTGTCTCGTGCTCTTCCAGATGTTCGTGACGGTTTAAAACCTGTACAACGTCGTATTCTTTATGGAATGAATGAGCTTGGGGTGACACCTGATAAGCCGCATAAAAAATCTGCCCGTATCACCGGGGATGTCATGGGTAAATATCACCCACACGGGGATTCCTCTATCTATGAAGCCATGGTCCGTATGGCTCAATGGTGGAGTTACCGTTACATGTTGGTTGACGGTCACGGGAACTTTGGTTCTATGGATGGTGATGGGGCTGCCGCTCAGCGTTATACTGAGGCGCGTATGTCTAAAATCGCCTTGGAAATGCTTCGTGATCTCAATAAGAATACCGTTGATTTTCAAGATAACTATGATGGATCAGAACGTGAACCAATTGTTCTTCCGTCACGTATTCCCAACCTTCTTGTCAATGGTGCGACAGGGATTGCCGTTGGTATGGCGACTAACATCCCACCACACAATTTGGCTGAAACGATTGATGCTGTCAAATTGATGATGGATAATCCTGAAGTCACAACACGTGAACTGATGGAAGTCCTTCCTGGACCCGACTTCCCAACTGGAGGTTTGGTCATGGGGAAATCTGGTATTCACCGTGCATATGAAACTGGTAAGGGTTCTATTGTTCTTCGTTCACGTACCGAAATTGAAACAACTAAATCAGGTCGTGAGCGTATTGTTGTCACTGAGTTTCCTTACATGGTCAATAAGACCAAGGTTCATGAACATATCGTGCGTTTAGCCCAAGAAAAACGTATTGAGGGGATTACAGCAGTCCGTGACGAGTCATCTCGTGAAGGGGTACGCTTTGTCATCGAAGTGCGTCGTGATGCTTCGGCCAATGTTATCTTGAATAATTTGTTCAAATTAACGCAACTTCAGACTAACTTTAGCTTCAACATGTTGGCCATTGAAAAGGGTGTTCCTAAAATCCTTTCCTTGCGTCAAATCTTGGCTGACTATATTGCTCACCAACAAGAAGTTGTGGTTCGTCGTACACAGTTTGACAAGGATAAGGCTGAGGCACGTGCCCACATTTTAGAAGGTTTGCTGATTGCTCTTGATTATTTGGATGAAGTGATTACGATTATCCGTAACAGTCAAACTGATGCTGAGGCTCAAGCTGAGTTGATGGCTCGCTTCGAACTCACGGAACGTCAAAGTCAAGCCATTCTTGATATGCGTTTGCGTCGTTTGACAGGTTTGGAACGTGATAAGATTCAAAATGAGTACAATGATCTCTTGGCTCTGATTGCTGATTTAGCTGATATTTTGGCAAAACCAGAACGTGTCATTGCTATCATCAAGGAAGAATTGGACGAAAGCAAGCGTAAATTTGCAGATGCTCGCCGCACAGAGCTTATGGTTGGAGAGGTCATTTCTCTTGAAGATGAGGACCTCATCGAGGAAGAAGATGTTGTTATCACTCTCTCAAATAAAGGGTATATTAAACGTTTAGCCCAAGACGAGTTCCGTTCACAAAAACGTGGTGGTCGCGGTGTCCAAGGTACTGGTGTTAACGATGATGACTTTGTTCGTGATATTGTCTCAACAAGCACTCATGATCACCTTTACTTCATGACCAATAAGGGGCGTGTATACCGTCTTAAGGGGTATGAAATCCCAGAATACGGTCGCACAGCCAAAGGTTTACCCATCGTCAATCTCTTGAAGTTGGACGAAGGTGAGACTATTCAAACAGTCATTAATGCCAAGAGTGATCAAGCTTCTGAAAATAATCACCTTGTCTTTGTAACTCGCCAAGGTCTAGTTAAACGTACAAAAGAAACGGAATTTAAGAACATTCGTCAAAATGGGTTGATTGCCTTGAAACTTAGAGAAGGTGACGAGCTAATCAATGTCTTCTTGACTACAGGTAATGAAGAAATTGTCATTGGTACTAAATTTGGTTACAGTGTACGCTTCAAAGAGAACACTATTCGAAGCATGAGTCGTATGGCTGCCGGTGTTAAAGGGGTAACTCTTCGTGATGGTGACCAAGTTGTTGGTGCAGCTGCCATTACAGAAGACCAAGAAGTCTTGATTATCACTGAAAAAGGTTACGGTAAGCGTACCTCAGCTACTGAATACCCAACGAAGGGTCGTGGTGGTAAAGGTATCAAGACTGCCAATATCACAGAGAAGAATGGTAACCTAGCAGGTATTGTAACAGTGTCTGGTGATGAGGATATCATGGTCATCACCGATACAGGTGTTATCATCCGTACTGCCGTTGCTAATATCTCTCAAACTGGTCGTGCAACTCAAGGGGTTAAGGTCATGCGTTTGGATGACTCTGCTCGTATTGTTACCTTTGCTTTAGTTGAGCCAGAAGAAGTTGAACAAGCTTCCGAAGATCAAGAAAGTGGTGACAACTAATGAGCAAAGATAAGAAAAATAAAGCAACAAAAAGACGCCGTAAGTGGCTGGATATTCTTCGCTGGGTGTTGATTGTTGTTCTCTTGGTTGTTGGTTTAGCCTTGATTTTCAATAAGTCTATTCGAAACACAGTAATTGCTTGGAATACAAATAAGTATCAAGTGAGCAAGGTTTCTAAAAAGACTATTGAGAAAAACAAGGAAGCTAAGACGAGCTTTGACTTTGATACCGTTAAATCAATTAGCACAGAGTCTGTCTTACAAGCACAGATGGATGCTCAAGAACTTCCTGTCGTTGGTGGTATTGCTATTCCAGAGGTAGGTATCAATCTCCCTATTTTCAAAGGACTCGGCAATACAGAGTTGACTTACGGTGCAGGAACGATGAAAGAAGATCAAGTCATGGGTGGTGAAAACAACTATTCACTAGCTAGCCACCACGTCTTTGGTATTGCCGGTGCATCTGATATGCTATTTTCACCGCTAGATAAGGCTAAGGAAGGTATGAAGATTTATCTTACGGATAAAAATAAGGTTTATACTTATGTCATTAGTGAGGTCAAGGTTGTCCAACCAACTGAAGTAGCAGTGGTTGATGATACACCAGGCAAGTCTGAAGTTACTTTGGTAACTTGTACGGATGCTGAAGCAACTCAGCGTACAATCGTCAAAGGTGAATTGAAATCGCAGGTAGATTTTGACAAGGCAAGTTCAGATATTATTGAGGCCTTTAATAAGTCATACAATCAATTTCAAAGTTAAGAAAGGGGCCTTCGGGCCTTTTTCTATGGAGGAAAATATTAGACCTACGCTGTGGAGGTATAGAACTTGAAATCTTCGGCAATAAGACCAGTGATCCGAACTATGTGGAACCCCCAAAACGTCCGTCTTATCCTGAGGCCTGTGGCTTACGTCATTTAGCTTTCAGAGTGACTAATATTGAAGAGGTCGTCAAAGAGTTAGAACAAAAGGGTATCTCCTGCCAACCTATTCGCAAGGACACTTTTACCGGTGAAAAGATGACTTTCTTTGCTGATCCAGATGGTCTTCCCTTGGAATTGCACGAGTAGTTTTTTTGACCTTAATTTTTTAAGTCATGGTATAATAGGTGAGCGGCTGGGCCTAGAGTCAGTCGTCCTTTAGGAGATTATGGAATACTATTCTATTTTCGAAAGGAAACACACATGAAATTGAAAAAACTTCTTGTTACTGGGATGGCTATATTGGCTTCAGTAACAGCCTTCACTTCGGTTGCGCAAGCAGCAACCTCATCGCAAGTCCAAAAGGTTATTGATGAATCTTATGTTCAACCAGACTATGTGATGGGGTATTCATTGTCGGAAGAGCAACGAAATGAAACCTTGAATTTATTAGGGTATGATAGTAGTAAGGATACTAATGTCAAGACCTTGACGACATCTGCTTACGCCAATATCATGAATGTGGCTGACGATTCTAGTCTTCAGCTATATTCTTCGGTTAAGATTGCTAAGCTAGGTGCTAAGGAAACCTTGAGTGTAGAGATTGTGACACCGCAAAATATCACGAAAATCACTCCAGATATGTACCGTAATGCTGCCACGACACTTGGTATCGAACACGCCAAGATTACGGTAGCAGCACCAATCGCAGTTACTGGAGAAAGTGCCTTGGCTGGTATTTACTATTCCCTTGAGCAAAATGGGGCTAAAGTTTCAGATGAAAGCAAAGAGCTTGCGCAAGAGGAACTCAAAACCCTTTCTCAAATTAATGAGGAAAATTCAGGCAAGAGTGACTATGATGCGGACAAGCTTAATGTAGCTATGACTGATATTAAGTCAGCAGTTGCTGATAAAGGGGATAAGTTGACTGAAGACCAAGCTAAAACGATTGTTCATCAGACTATCAATAATTACAACTTGGATCTTTCTGATACGCAAATTAACCTTCTGGTGAATTTTGCTATGAATTTATCTAAGTCTTCAATCATTGATAGTGCTAGCTTTAAGTCAACCTTGAGTTCACTTAAAGATTCTATCGTTTCGAAAGCTGGTAATACCTTCTCTGGAATCAACCTAAACTTTAATGCCAACAAAGCGGTTGAGAACAGCAAAAATATCTTTGCACAAATTTGGCAAGCTATCGTAGATTTCTTTACAGGACTGTCTAAATAGTAAAAGAGCTATCCGTTTGGATGGCTTTTTTCTATTTTTCAGAAAATATGTGAAATGCTATTGAAATTATTCCAACAATTGTGTACAATGGTAAACATCAATTCAGATTATTCTGAAAATTTGTTTTAGGAGATTCTCTTATGTCACAAACAAGTGTATCTAGTCAGTCTACCTGGCGTAGTAAAATAAAAGCAATGGGACCCGGTATCCTAATGGCTTCAGCGGCCGTAGGTGGTTCCCACATCGTTTCATCAACTCAAGCGGGTGGTTCTTATGGATGGGCCTTGTTAGGCTTGGTTATTCTTGCCAACCTCTTTAAATACCCGTTCTTCCGTTTTGGTGCTGAGTATACCGCAGATACGGGTAAAACCCTTGTTGAAGGTTATGCTGAGAAAGGTAAGTTCTATCTTTGGGTATTCTTCATTTTGAATGTCTTTTCAGCCTTGGTTAATACTGCAGGTGTTTCTATTCTTTGTTCAGCTATCATTGCTAGTGCCTTTCCAATGCTTGGTTTGAGTATTACCACATGGTCAATCATTTTGGTTGCCATTATCTGGGGTATGTTACTCTTTGGTGGTTACAAACTTCTTGATGGTATGGCTAAATGGATCATGTCAGCCTTGACTATCGCAACAGTAGCAGCAGTTATTATTGCAGCAATCAAACACCCAGAGTAAAGTGCTGACTTCGTTGAAAAAACACCATGGCAGTTAGCAGCCCTTCCATTTATCGTTTCACTTCTTGGATGGATGCCAGCACCAATTGAAATTTCAGCCATTAACTCACTTTGGTCAGCTGAGAAAAAGAAAACTGTTGATTTCAACACTGATGATGCCCTCTTTGACTTTAACGTTGGTTACATCGGAACAGCTATTCTTGCAGTATTCTTTGTAGCACTCGGTGCTCTTATCCAGTATCCAACTGGTAAACCAGTAGAAGCAGCATCAGCTAAGTATATTGCTCAGTTTGTTGGTATGTATGCCTCAGTGCTTGGTGAGTGGTCACGCTATTTGATTACCTTTATCGCTTTCTTGTGTATCTTTGGTACTGTAATTACCGTTATTGATGGTTACTCACGTGTTAACGAAATTTCTCTTCGTCTTTTGTTTAACCAAAAAGAAAAAAATCAAACACCTTTGAATGTTTGGATGACCTTGACAGCTATTCTTGGTCTCATCATTATTTTCTTCTTCCAAGGTCAAGTAGCAACAATGCTTCGTTTTGCCATGATTGGTTCATTCCTTACAACACCTTTCTTTGCGCTTTTGAATTATGTACTTGTTACAAAAGCAAAGAGAGACCTTCCAACTTGGTTGAAAGGACTTGCTATCGCAGGTTTGATCTTCTTGTTTGGGTTTGCTCTCTTCTTTATCTGGGCTTTGGCTATTGGTAAAGCAGGTTAATAGGATTAAACGGTTTCCATGTGGAAGCTGTTTTTTTATTTTATAAAGATGGGAGTAGGAGAGTTTATACTCAAGAGCATACAAAAAAGCCATTCCAATCGGAATGGCTTAACAACAAGATGTTGCTTATTTGAGACCGTATTTTTTGTTGAAACGATCCACGCGTCCGTCTGCTTGAGTGAATTTTTGACGGCCAGTGTAGAATGGGTGTGAATCTGATGAAATTTCTACACGGATAAGTGGATAAGTTTCACCTTCGAATTCAACTGTTTCGTTTGAGTGTTTAGTTGAACCGCTAAGGAATTGGTAACCAGTAGTTGTGTCCATGAATACTACTTGACGGTAATCTGGATGGATATCTTTTTTCATGTTAAAATATTTCCTTTCTGCCATGGTACTTTCCGCACCATAGTTTTTTTAACTATTTTAGTTTATCAAAAGGTGGTCTTCTTGACAAGTCTTTTTTACTATTTTTTAGGAAATTCGCATTTTGTAAATGCCACCTGTCTGAAAGCAGTGATTATCTTTATCAACGATGATTGCTTCAAGCTCAGCTTGTGAACTAACTTCTTGGAATATGTGTTCGAGACTAGAGCCAAATAAGCGGGTTGTCCAAATTTCACCATCCACTGAGAGGGATGAAATAATGGTAAGGCTGGCTAGGTCACTGGAGACTGGATAACCAGTCTGGCTATCAAAAATATGATGATAGGTTTTGCCATTTATTTCAAAAGTGCGTTCATAGATTCCTGAAGTGACAATAGACTGGTCTCTTATAGCAAGCACCATAAGATTTGTGTTTCTAGTCTCCTTAGGATTTTGAATACCAATTCGCCATTTGTGGTCAGGATTATGGAGAGCTGGTCCAAAGGTTAGAACATTACCTCCAAGATTGATTAGGGCACTGGTCACTTTTTCTGCTTTAAGAAAATCTGCAATACGATCTGCAATATATCCTTTTGCCAGAGCACCAAGATCAATTTTCATCCCTTTTTCTTTAAGAAAAACGCTTTGATTTTCCTCGGATAGAACAATGGCATTGGGATTGATAATTTGTAGGAGCGGAGGAATTTCTTCAGGCAGAGGCAGCTTGGCATCCGAAAAACCAATGCGCCAAGTCTGAATGAGAGGTCCTATGGCAATGTTAAGGTGACTTTCAGGTTGGCAGCTATGCCATTTTCCAAGAGCAATAAGTTCAAAAAGCTCTGGGTGAGTTCGGAACTGTCATCATTGGCTGAGAAACGCTTATTGTAGGTATGTAGGAGTGCTTCAACCTGGTCTAGCAGGGGTTCTGGTTCTTCATGATAGATAGAGACGTCAATCACAGTCCCCATGAGACGTACACGACGATTAGTGAGTTGCATGGGCAACGGTATCCTTGATTTCTTGATAGATTTGTTCGTTTTCTTCTAAGCTGTAGGAATTGGCACCACTAGCAAGTGGGTGGCCGCCACCATCATGGCGTTTGGCAATCTCGTTAATGACAATACTCTTACTGCGTAGACGGACACGGTAATGCCCTTCAGGCTGCTCTACGAAAATAGCCCAAGATTCGACACAATCAATACGGCCTGGAGTGCCAACAATGGCAGAACTTTCAGCATCAGTGACATTGAATTCATCCAAAATCTTTCGTGTCAAGACAACTCGAGCTGCACCATTTTCATCGACTTCTAGATTATCGAAAACATAACCTTGTAATTTAGCAATTTTGAATGGGAAACTATCCATACGACGAGCCATTGCTGCAAAATCAAAGTCGTATTCACGAAGTTTAGCCGCGATTTGAAGTGTTTTAGGAGTAGTAGATGGAAAGAGGAAGCGACCTGTATCGCCAACAATACCATTGTAGAGAACACGAGCAGCAGCATCTGACAAGGAAAGGCCAAGGCTGAGGGCCCAGTCAGTCACAATTTCGCTGGCACTTGAAGCAGTCGTATCAACAAGTAGAAGGTCACCGTAGGCATCATCGTTAGGATGATGGTCAATTTTGATAAGAAAGTCCCCCTTATCAAAACGGTCGTCGTCGATACGAGGAGTGTTGGCTGTATCGGTAACAATAACAAGCGCTCCTTCATAGTCTTGGTCAGTTACACTATCCATTTCAGCAATCCAAGACAAGGTAGGTTCATTGACACCTGTCGCAAGAACCTTTTTATCTGGAAAGTTTGTTTTTAAAATTTCCTTCAGTCCTACCTGACTACCAATGGCATCAGGATCAGGTCTTTGGTGGCGGTGAATAATAATAGTGTCGTAGGCTTTGATTTTTTCTAAAATAGCTTGAAATACAGTCATGAATGTCTCCTTGTCATTTTGCTTCTATTATATCATGAAACAATAGAAAAACGGTTAGCCTAGGCAAACCGTTACAAAAATTAGATATCTTTATATTCGACTTCAAGTCCGCGTTTAACTGCTGGACGGTTAGCAATTTTCTCAGTCCAAGCTT
>OGCN01004975.1_pt1 | contig 10943 bp, 13 predicted proteins | sample 1570181 | NCBI WGS metagenome assembly OGCN01 (sample SAMEA4370584, study PRJEB24528) | human gut metagenome | reverse complement strand
TCTCCACCTGGGCGTTGTTTTTTGCAAAAAAATCTACTACAGCACCGCCTGCCAGTCCCCAGTGAAAAATCGCGACAAACAGCCAGTCCAGTACAATATTCAGGACTCCACCCATAACCGAAAGTGCAGCACCGAAACCTGCTTTTCCTACTGTAATGAAACTAAGCTGAAATACCATTCCAAACACTGCGAAAGGCAGTGTGATCAAAACCGGAATCATATATTCCCTGCAATAATGCAGAAGTGCTTGATCCGATCCGAGAAAATATCACAGCGGGTTCAAAAAAGCAAAACATAAAGCTGCCAAACATCATTCCGATTGCCGACGCAAGAAAGATCATTGGCATTGTGATATTGATCGCAGATAACGCATCTGTATCCACCAGTCTTGCAATAAAAATCCCATCCACCGTAGAATACAGGCTGGAAAAAATACTGGATAAAATCGTTGGCAATGCAAATACGATCAGCCAGCGGAAACTGACTTCATGTTCTAATTTAACTTGTGTATCCAAAAAATATCTCCTCTCTTATATATCTTCCATCTTACTCAGTAAGATATCCGCAAATTTATTCTGTACTGTAATAACAATTTCCACATCTCTGTCATCCAGCATTCCTATGACTTCTTCCTCATACTGAAACAGCGGCTGAACCAGATTTCTGGCAAAACGTTCTCCACTTTCTGTCAGTGATATGATCTTTTCTCTTTTGTTCTGTGGATTAACCTGCATCCAGATATATCCTGCATTTAACTGTTTCTTAATAAGGCTGTTAACAGAAGTCTTAGGTGCTCCCAGTTTCATACTTAACTCTTTCTGTGTGATCTCCCTGTTTTCCTTCTGAAAAATTTCATAAAACATCATCATTTCATATAAAGTTAATTTATATTTCGTAGCCCATACATCATATACCTGATCTATTTTCTGTGCTGATTCATAGATCCGGTCAATTTTTTCCCGGTTCGTCAATGATATTTACCTCCATAAAAAATAGTACGATTTCGTACCGTTAGATATTAGTTCGAAATCGTACTATTGTCAATAGCAATTTATAAAATTTAAGAATTATTTCACTCTGCACTCCGGCTCTTTCCCAAAATCAGAATTCCCACCAGCAAAAATACAGGGAAAATAACCCCTGCCAGGATTCCTTTTTTCAGGTTGTCTGATAATATCCCGGACACAAATCCAACTAAAGTCGGACCTCCGGAGCATCCTACATCTCCGGCCAGTGCAAGAAGCGCAAACAGGGATGTACCTCCTCTTCGCAGTGCCATGGATGCCTTGCTGAAGCTTCCCGGCCACATGATTCCCACGGAAAATCCGCAGATGGAACAGCCGATCAGTGACACAAATGCAGATGGTGCAAGGGAAATGCAGAGATAGGAAATAATGCAGAGAATGCTGCTGCCGATCATAAATTTGTCCAGATCCATCCTGTCTCCGAATTTTCCATAAAAGGCTCTGGAACTTCCCATCAGGATCGCAAATGCCATAGGACCTGCAAGGTCTCCGATGGTCTTGGTTACTCCCAGTCCCTGCTCCGCAAATGTTGAAGCCCACTGGCTGACACCCTGTTCACTTGCACCGGCACACAGCATCATTAACATCAGGATCCAGAATGTCTTATTCCTGCATAATTCTCTTATTGTCATTCCTGTCTCGCCCTCTTCGATCAGAGTTGCGATAGGAACTTTTGTAAATGTAATACCATTTACAATAGGAACAATCGCCCAGATCAGTGCCATGATCTTCCAGTTTTCAATTCCAAATATACGGAAAAAGATCGTGGAAAGCAGGACCACTGCCACATGACCCCAGCAGTAAAAGGAATGCAGAAGGCTCATTGCCTTTTCTTTATTATCACTTGGGCAGCTCTCCACAATAGGGCTGATCAGCACTTCGATCAATCCGCCGCCTACTGCATAGATCACTACGGAAATAAATAATCCCGCAAATGCATTAGGCAAAAGATCCGGCAGGATCACCAGGCAGATCAGTCCTGCCGCTGAAAATACATGAGCCAGAACAATGGAAATCCGGTAGCCGATCCGGTCTACAAATTTTGCAGACAGAAGATCAATGAGCAGCTGGATCCCGAAATTGAATGTGATCAGCATTGTGATCTGGCTCAGTGGAATATGGTAGCTTTTTTCAAATGTCAGAAAAAGCAGCGGCACAAAGTTATTTACGATTGCCTGCACGATGTAACCCACAAAACAGGCATATACCGTTTTCTGATATTTGTCTTTCATCAGAAATCCTCCTCCATGTTATTTTGATTCCTTTTCAGCCTTTTGTATTATATCACCACATTTTGAAATTGTAATTGCACTTTTCTTTCATTTTATAGTACAATATCACTATATATAACAGAAAGGAATTCTGTAATCTCATGCAGAACATTCATACAAACAGCAATCTGCAGGAAACCACAAAACACGGCGGACCTGATTTTCCTTTGGAATTTTATATAGATGATACCCGGAAATTTTATAATAACGATATCAACTGGCACTGGCATAAGGAATTTGAGATCATCTGCGTTTCAGAGGGTACTGTTACCTGCCAGGTTGAGCAGAAAACCTATACTTTACATTCCGGAGAAGGAATTTTTATCAACAGCGGTATGCTGCATCATTTCACAGCTGAAAACTATGGCGTCATGCCTAATATTGTATTTTCCCCCACTTTTCTTGCTCCAGGTGAAAGTCTTATTTACAAAAAATATATTCTGCCATTAGAAAATGCCATGCTTCCCTGCGTTATTTTCAAGCAGCAAACATGGCAAAAACATATTCTGGATCTCTGCAGACAATTGTTTCTTAATCTGGCCTCACCGGAAAGACAGGAGCTTCTCATTCATAACCTTTTAAGTGAAATCTGGCTTATTATGACAGAGCATCTTTCCCCGGAACAGCTTACTCCCAGATCAAGTGTTCTGCCTTCACACTCTGAACGCATGATTCCAATAATGCTCGAGTATATCCAGACACACTACGCCGCCCCAATATCACTGACAGATATTGCAGCTGCCGCGAATATCAGTCCCAACACCGCTTTACGCTATTTCCGGGAAAATATCGGAATATCCCCGGTCGAGTATCTTATTCAATATCGTATCAGCATCGCCTGCAAAATATTAAGGGAAAGCTCTGACAAAATAGCCAGCGTTTCTGTCAGAGTCGGATATGACAATGTCAGTTATTTTTGCAGGATCTTTAAAAAACTTGTAGGAAAATCTCCCTCTCAATATCGAACTGAAGCGAAATCATCCGTTAATTTTCCCGGCAAATTTTCCTGAGATACTTCCGGGTACGAGCCTTGCACCGATATTCATCGCCTTTGTTAATATCCCTCATTTAACCGGACAATATTCTTTAATTCTTTTCCGTTCAGATATCGTTCCAGATTTTCCATGCAAATGTTCCAGATCATGTCCTGAACTTCTGCGTTTCCTCCGAAACTTGGGCCTGCGATGTGTGGGGTGAGAATAACCTGGTCCATTTCCCACAGCGGAGAATCGAACGGAAGTGGTTCTGTCTCAAATGCATCCAGGACTGCGCCTTTTAAGTGGCCCTCCTGTAATGCCCGGATCAAGTCTTCTGTTGGAATAAGGCTTCCTCTTCCTACATTGATTAGAACTGCATCTTTTTTCATGAAATGCAGACGGTCGTAATTCAGAAGTCCTTTTGTTTCCAAAGTTCCCGGAAGGCAGCCGATCACAATGTCCGCCTGTGGCAGTTTATCATCCAGTGCTGTCAGATCGTATACCTCATCAAAGTCTTTCAGCTGCTGCGAATGTTCTGAGACTGCTGTTCTTTTTATTCCAGTCACATGGGTTTCAAATGCTTGCATTCTGTGAGCGATGTTTTTTCCGATGTCACCGGTTCCCAGGATAAGAACATTTTTTCCATATATGGTGTCTGATGATCTATTCTGTACCCAGAGACGTTCCTGCTTGTTTTTCCAGTAAACAGGAAGTCCTCGATACAGGGCAATGATGTTCCCGATCACATATTCCGATATAATTTTTCCGAAAGCTCCGGAAGCATTGGTCAATGTAATAGTTTCCGGGAATATTTTCATTTTTGTATATTTGTCTGCGCCAGCCCAGGTCAGCTGGATCCAATGGAGATTTTCGGCTTTCCGAAGTTCCGATTCTTCCGGTTCTCCGATCACAACCTCTGCTGTTGTAATGGAGTCCCTGGTTTCATTTTCTTCAAAAACAAACTCACATTTCTTTCCGAATTTTGTTATAAACCTGTTTCGGATTTCCGGTTCACACTGTGGCTTTATCAGAATTTTTATTTTCTTCTCTGTATTTTCCATGATGTTCTTCTCCGCAGGCGATTTTCAGGACTCATTTACCAGTTTTCCGGTCATATGCTCCGGTTCCAGCTCCAGGCAGAGAACTGCAGGACCGGAATGTTTCAGTTCATGTTCCACGTATGCTTTATCATCCGTGAATTTTTTGCATAAATTTGTGCAGATTTCCACGACCTTTTCCGGTTCTTCCACTATACGGAGGCGTCCAAACACAATCACACTTCGAATGTTTAGTGCCCATTCTCCTTCCTTTCGATATCCCTCGTCCATAACACAGAATGAAACTTTGTCACAATTTTTGATGGCATCAATCTTATGACCAGATTTTGCTCCGTGGAAATAGATTTTTCCATCTTTCTCGTTATACCAGTGGGTCATAGGCATTCCATAGGGATATCCATCCTCTCCCTGCACGGAAAGCACGCCTCTTGGTTCTTTTTTCAGGATTTCGATACATTCTTCTTTGGTTAATTCCTGTTTGGATCTTCTCATTTTTCGAAACATAAGCTAGTCCTCCTCTTGCCCTGTATTAGTCTATTTTCTGTCTGCTATGACTGTTTTTTCGTTATCTTTACTTTACTATCTTTCAAAAATAACTTTATGTGTTCCCAGCACCTGTCTGCATGGAATTTTTGCTGCATTTTCTGCTGTAAATATATCTCTGGGATAGGTCGTTTCCGGCTCTTGTGGATAGGCTGGAAGGGTTTTTCCGATGCTGACACCATGGGCATCCTTTTCAGTAAACTTCCACTGAAATGTGCAGTCACAGAATTCTTTATTCTCGGCGATCGTCTCCGGCTTTTTTAATTCCGGTGTTTCTTTCAGGAAATAACATCCCGCATTGTCTTTTTCTACCGGTGTGTTAAATTCCAGATAACCATTACTGTTGTCCTGGATCTCTGCATTGATTCTGAGAACCGGACGCAGAGAAACAAATCCCTCCGGAATGATTGCCCTGATCCTGTCCTGCTCAATGCCATAGGCCATTACGTATTGTTCTACCTGCATGAATTTTTCCCCTTGTTACTTATTCCATGTTCCATGGCTGTTTTTTGTTATATTCTATTTCCAGCTCTTCCGCCAGATATCCATCACTCATACAATGCATATCTGAAATTCCCTCACTTATCAACTGATACAGCTGTGAATGATAAAAAATACCCAATGCTGTTTCAACAGAAATCCCCATTTTTTCTGCAAATAATTCTACTATCCGTACATATTTCTTTTGTAACAAAATCGGATTAGCATTCATACTTCAAAACTCCTCTCATAATGAAGATGCTCCAAAGACTCCTCTGTGCGAAAACAGATTTGCATATTCGGCTTTTCATACTTCAGTCTGCTAATTGCCTCATTTTTGTCAATCAACTGATCAAAATACAGTTCAACCGTATTGAACACTTTATCATTGGCCACTCCGCCATAACAATATCATAATCTGAATCATCCTTTTCTCTTCTGCAATTCATAATAAAATCCAGCCATTCTTCAGAATAAGAATCAAATTTCAAAATTTTCAGATTTTCCTGTGCGTTTTCTTCAAACTCAAAGGTTGTAACAATCCCTTGTTTACCGCGCCGTTTGAATTTTCCACACCATTTCACAGCCTGGTCTCTGAGAGGTGTCACATAAAATCCTTTACCAAAATCAACATCTGACCGGGAATGTTTTAAATCTGGATTTTTCACTTCAAGCCATGAGCCATGATATACTATCATTACAAAACACCTCTCTCTTTCATAACCTCAATAATATCATCCACAATATATTCTTTCCCCTGGGTATGAAGTATCTCATATTCCGGAATGATGTAATCATTCAAAATATCACTTTTTTCTGTCAGCGCATCATATACCTTTTCTGCACTTACACCCAGTTTTGCTGCTATATTTTCAATACAAAATATCGCAAACTCCAGTTCTCTTGACTTTTCTATGTTTTGTTTCATCATTCCCAAGGCCTCCTGTATCAGATATCAACACCCAAACAACTTCGCAGTTTTCTCCATCCTCTCTGCGATCGGCACTCCAAACGGGCAGCGGTTTTCGCATTCCTGGCAGCCGATGCATTCGGAGGCTTTGTGCTCCAGAAGTTCATAGTGGGATCTTATGGTTGCGGGGACTTCCGGCTGCATCGTTGCAAGATCGTAGAATTTATTGATCATGGCAATGTCCAGATCTGCCGCGCATGGCTTGCAGTGTCCGCAGTAGGTGCACTCACCTTTGTAAGAATGGAATGGTGCATTAGCAATCACAGACGCGTAATCTTTTTCTTCCTCCGTTGCTGTTTCATATGCTACGGCATCATTGACCTGCTCTTTTGTATCGTAGCCGCACATGATGGAACAGACTGCCGGCCTTGTAAGTGCGTAATGGATGCACTGTACCGGTGTCAGGCTTACACCGAAAGGAGAACGTTTTTCATCAAAAAGTCTTCCACCTGCAAATCCCTTCATAACTGTGATTCCCACATCATTTTCCTCGCATGCTTTGTACAGGCGGGCACGGTCTGCATCGATTCCCTTCAGACTGCTGTCAAACTCTTCTGCAAACATGGTATCAATGTTCTCACTTGCAGGAAGCATGTCAAAAGCAGGATTGATGCTGAAAAGGATCATCTCCACATAGCCGGATTCTGCCGCTTTCTTCGCCACTTTCGGATTATGGGAGCTCATACCGATATGACGGATCACACCTGTTCTCTTCAGTTCCATTACGTAATCCATATATTCAGACTGCTGAAGATCATCCCATTCTTCCTCAGAATCTACGTAATGGATCATTCCAAGATCAATATAATCCGTCTGGAGTCTTTTTAAAAGATCTTCGAATGCAGGACGCACATACTCCATCTCTCTGGTACGGTAATATTGCTCATCCTTCCAGGTTGATCCGATATGTCCCTGGATAAACCATTTGTCACGGTTCTCCTTAATTCCCTCCCCAATGATATTTCTGGATTTCGGGTCCGGCATCCAGCAGTCCAGGATATTGATTCCTTTTGAAGATGCATAATGGATCAGCTCAATACTTTCCTCCTCCGGATGGCGCTCCAGCCATTCTCCTCCAAAACCGATCTCACTGACCTGAAGCTCTGTTTTTCCTAATCTTCTTGTTTTCATTACTTTTTCCTCCTGATCTATTCTATAATTATACTCTTAAATATCTCTGCTGCCTTACTGAATACCGCATGCTTTTTCCATACCAGAGCCTGTCTGGTAGGAAGCTGGGGTTCCAGCGGAAGAAAACATACTTCCGGATCCAGTTCCGGTGCCAGCATCTCTCTGGTTGTCAGAAAATACCCTAACCCCTGCTGTACAAAAGAAATGGGGCTTCCATGAACCACATTATAGGTTGCCGCAATATTTAAGTCCTCCACATCCATTTCTGCCCAGTGCGCAATCTCATTCTGAAGACCAATTCTCTGATGCATGATGAGAGGCATTGTCCTGATATCTTCTTTTGTTATCACTTTTCCGCTGGAAAATGGATCGTCTTTCTTTGCAAGGATTCCCCATTGTGAAATCTCTTTCAGGGAAAAAAAATCGTATTTCACATTGTCAATGGGCTGCAGCATAACTGCAAAATCCAGTGTTCCATGGTTCAATCGCTCCGACACGTCTGTGGCATCTCCACTGTAAAAATGAAACTTCACATTCGGATATCGTTCCCGAAGCTTCGCAGCTGCCCCAAGAACCGATGGCGGCGTACCTCCACCCATATAAATATCTCCGATGACATCTTCCGTATCTGAGCTGATTTCCTGCTGGGTCTTCTCCACCAGTTCCAGGATTTCTTCTGCCCTCTTGCGCAAAAGAACCCCCTCCTCTGTCAGAGTGATCTTCCGTTTTCCACGGATCAGAAGTTTTTTCCCCAGTTTCTTCTCCAGTTCCATCAGTTGCTTTGACAGAGAAGGCTGTGCAATATGCAGGCTCTCTGCTGCCCTTGTGATATTCTCTTCCCTTGCCACTGCCAGAAAATAACGTAATTCACGAACTTCCATAAGCATCTTCCTATCATTCTTATTAGCTATATAATATCATAGTTAATAGGTATTTGCTATTATTTTTCCAAGGATATATACTGTATATGGTATGAGGCAAAAAAGCTTCTGTTTGCATTATCATTTTACTAAAATCAATGAGGTGTTCTTTATGAAATCAAAAAAACAGACCGCAAAGCTGGATATCCTGAACGGTTCTATCTGGAATAAGATTCCTCTGTACGCTCTCCCTGTAGCAGCAACCGGAATTCTGGAACAGCTGTTTAACGCATCGGATATTGCGATCGTAGGAAATTTTGCCAGCACAGACCGTACTGTTGCCATTGCTGCGGTAGGTGCCAACAGCCCTGTGATCGGCGTGATCCTGAATCTTTTCATCGGTCTCTCCCTGGGAACCAATGTTGTCATTGCCAATGCTATCGGGAGAAAAGATGAGCATGAAGTCCAGAAAGCTGTGCACACTTCCGTTCTGGCCGCTTTTCTGGCAGGTATCCTGACTACTTTGCTTGGAGAATGGCTGATCGGAAATTTCTTAAATCTGCTTAATGTTCCGGCAGATGTTTTTCCATATGCACTTTTGTATATCCGTATTTATCTTCTGGGATTGCCTGTGATCTTTCTCTTTAATTTTGAGGCTGCTATTTTCCGCAGTACCGGCGATACCAGGACACCTCTTCTGGCCCTGTTCTGCGGCGGTGTATTGAATGTGCTTTTGAATCTCTTTTTTGTAATCGTCCTTGGAATGAATGTGAACGGAGTTGCCACAGCCACAGTGATCGCCAATATTGTCAGCTCCTCCATTCTTTTTATCAAACTGACAAAAACAGAAAAATGGGTACATCTTGACTTACATAAACTATACATTGACAGAGCCTGTCTCCTGAAGATCCTGCGGATCGGACTTCCTGCCGGAATCCAGAGTGCCGTATTTAATATCGCCAATCTGGTGATCCAGTCTGCTATCAACAGTCTTGGAACTCTTGTGATCGCAGCATCCAGTGCAGCCTTCAATATTGAGATCCTGGTATATTATGTATTTAATTCATTCAGCCAAGCCTGCACAACATTCGTGGGACAGAATTATGGCGCAAAGCAGATCCGGCGATGCAAAAAAGTTCTGCTGTTATGTGTAGCCGAAGGTCTGGTAACAACTGCCGCAGCTGCCATCCTGATCCTCTCCAGCGGAAAATTCCTGCTCTCCCTGTTTAACAGTGATCCCCAGGTTATTGACATCGGTTATACCCGTCTGGTCATTATCTTTTCCGCATACATTTTCAGTCTGCTCTATGAGATCATGTCCGGCTATCTCCGGGGTTTCGGGATTTCTTTTGTCCCGGCACTGCTTACAACCATCGGTGTCTGCGGAACCAGGATTGCATGGGTATATGCCGTATTCCCGAACCACCGCAGTTTTTCCAGCCTGATGATGGTTTATCCTGTCAGCCTGTCCACAACAGCGTTGCTTATTCTCATCGCAGTGCTTGTTTATCATCCGGCCCGCAGATACCAAAACAGGACCGACAGACATTAATCGTCTGCCGGCCCTGTTCTTTCTTAAACTTATACCATATCACTCCGCCGGATGATTCCAATCCCAATGGCATACGGGCCTGTATGCACACCGATGGTAGCTCCGATCCGGTGAATGGGAACTGTCTCTGTTGTTCCGAATTTTTCTTCCAGGCTCTGCATCAGCATTTTCTGGAAGCTCTCCGCTTCTTCATATCCATAGCAGTAACCAATGACCAGGGAACAGTTCTCTGGAGTATACCCGTTCTCTTCCATGTAATCAAGAAGCAGGTCAATGGTTCCTGCCATAGATTTTTTTCTGCCCCTTTTCAGCCCCGGTGAATAAATCTCACCGTCCTTTAAGGTAATCAGCGGTTTCACATTGAGAAGCTTACCTGCAATGCTGGCAACCTTTCCAATGCGTCCGCCGTGCTCCAGATATTCCAGATTTCCTACCGTAAAAAAGATCCTCTGGGTATCTGTCAGCTGGTTCATTCTTTCAATGCTGTCTTTCAGAGTATAACCCAGGTCACGAAGTCTGCAGGCTTCCAGCACATAAAGCCCCTGCATCAACGTACAGGCCAGAGAGTCAATGATCTTCACCTGAATGTCCGGATACTTCTCTGCAAGCATCTTTGCTGCGATCTCTGCGGACTGCATGGAGGAACTAAGCTTGGTGGAAATACAGATACAAAGGATATCTTTTCCCTCTTTTGCCTTTTCTTTAAAAACTTCATAATAATCATTTGGAGACGGTGCCGCTGTCAGCGGAAAAACATTGGACTCCGCCACCATTTTCCCGTAAAAATCCTCCAGACGGATTTCTACACCTTCTTTTTTATATTCTTTTCCGTCAAAAGAAACCAGGAAATGCACCTCGCCGATTTCTTTTTCTTTCACGATCTCTTCCGGCAGATCGCAGGAACCGTCACTTACAATAGTAAAATATTTTTCCATAAAAACCCTCTTCACACGATAATAATGTTAATTCTTTTATTATAATCATTTTGACAATTTCTGTCCATGTAAAACTATAACACTTACACGACAAACGCATGAATGGTTAGCAACTGCAAATTCTATTTTTTTCTACTTTTT
>OGCN01004970.1_pt1 | contig 10950 bp, 10 predicted proteins | sample 1570181 | NCBI WGS metagenome assembly OGCN01 (sample SAMEA4370584, study PRJEB24528) | human gut metagenome | reverse complement strand
GACTTGTTATTACTCACCACTTGCAGAAGTGGGAGTCTTCTCGACTGAGATAAATGCTTTACACCAACATGGTTTGACTTTTTTGGCAAGAGTGTATATATTAGATAACAGTGCATTTAACGTATGGATTCAGACCGTGATCCGGAGAAGAATCTGTCAGCTTACATTGACCGGAATCACGCGCTAAGTCTCACGTGCGTTTATGAGCAAGTAGCGAAAGCGGATTGCGAATGTCCGCTTTACTTTATATCAAACATTATAAGGGGAAAATACATGAGGAAAAATTTAAAAAAACTGTTCTCATATTATAAGCCATATATGGGAATTTTTGTTGCGGATATGTTTTTTGCATTCGGGGCGGCAGCGGTATCTCTGGTGATTCCGCTGGTAGTACGTTACATTACATCAGAGGTGGTATACTGGGGAAGCAGCCAGGCACTGCATACGATCGTGCAATTGGGTGTATTCATGCTGGTGCTGATCGCGGCCCAGTGTTATTGCAATTATTTTATTTCAAATTACGGGCATGTCATGGGAGCCAGGATCGAATACGATATGCGTGCGGAGATCTTTTCTCATTACCAGAAGCTGTCTTTCCGGTTTTACGATGATCAGAAGGTTGGCCAGCTGATGTCGCGTATTACATCAGATCTGTTTGATATTACAGAGTTGCTGCATCACGGACCGGAAAATATCGTGATTTCATTGATCCGTATCATCGGTGCGTTTGTTATTATGATCAATATCAGCCCGAGACTGACGCTGGCAGCGTTTGCACTGGTGCCGTTCATGCTGGTGTATGCTTATGTGTTCAATAAAAAAATGAAACGTGCGTTCCGTATGAACCGCGTGAAAATCGCAGATATTAACAGTCAGATCGAGGATAATCTGTCCGGCATCCGTGTGGTAAAATCTTTTGCGAATGAAGAAATTGAGAATGAAAAATTTAAAAAAGGAAATGATGGATTTCTGGATGCAAAGAAAAACAGTTATCGTTACATGGGTGGATACAATGCCGGTCTGACGGCATTTACGACAGCTATCACCGTAGTGGTAATGTTATCGGGCGGCGTAATGATAGCTCGTGGAAAAGGAAATATAACCGATCTGATCACGTTTTTGTTGTATATCAATGTCTTTACGGAGCCAATTAAGACACTGATTGATTTTACGGAGCAGTTCCAGAATGGCTATTCTGGTTTTGAGCGTTTTATGGAAATGATTTCAGTAATTCCTGATATCAAAGATGCACCGGATGCGCAGTCAATGCAGGAGGTGAAGGGGAATATCAGTTTTGAAAATGTGTCCTTTCATTATGCAGACAGTGATCAGATGGTGTTAAATCATGTGAATCTGGATGTTCCGGCAGGGGAGTATGTGGCACTGGTTGGAAGTTCCGGGGCAGGAAAAACCACTCTGTGCAGTCTGATTCCAAGATTCTATGATGTGACAGGCGGTACGATCCGGGTGGACGGACAGGATATCCGTAACATCAAGCTGTCTGATCTGCGAAATCATATCGGAATCGTGCAACAGGATGTGTATCTGTTTGCAGGAACAATTCTGGAAAATATCCGGTATGGCAAACCGGATGCCAGCCGGGAAGAGGTTATCCGGGCGGCAAAAGAAGCCAATGCCCATGAATTTATCATGAATTTTCCGGATGGATATGACACAGATATCGGCCAGCGAGGCGTGAAGTTGTCCGGCGGGCAGAAGCAGCGTCTGTCCATTGCCCGTGTGTTTTTGAAAAATCCGCCGATCCTGATTTTTGATGAGGCCACGTCCGCGCTGGATAACGAGAGTGAGAAGGTGGTGCAGGAATCTCTGGAAATTCTTGCAAAAGGGCGGACAACGTTTGTCATTGCCCATCGTCTGTCCACCATCCGTAATGCCCAGCGTATTCTGGTACTGACAGAAAATGGCATTGAGGAGAGCGGTACCCATGCAGAATTGCTTGCAAAAGGTGGTATTTATCAGAAACTCTGTGAAATGTCAAACCTGTCTTGAGAAAAGCCGGATGTGAGCAGACAGGCGTGTGACACACCTTGACAATTCCTGCATTCGGACTTAAAATAATCTGTCAAAGGGTGGAAATTTATAAATGAAGAAAGGATGATATAAAATGACAAAGATAGATATTATTTCCGGATTCCTCGGAGCCGGTAAAACAACTTTTATTAAAAAAATGCTGGAAGAAGTTTTTTCCGGAGAGAAAGTCGTTCTGGTAGAGAATGAGTATGGTGAAGTCGGTATTGACGGTGGTTTCTTAAAAGATGCAGGGATTGAGATCAAAGAGTTGAATTCCGGTTGTATCTGCTGCTCTCTTGTAGGCGATTTCAATCGCAGCCTGAATGAAGTCATCGAGACTTATCATCCGGATCGTATTCTCATTGAGCCGTCCGGAGTAGGCAAACTTTCTGATGTTATGTCTTCCGTAAAAGATATGGAGAAAGATCACGATGTTAAATTAAACGCATTGGTAACGGTTGTCAATGCAATGAAAGCTTCCAAACAGATGAAAGCATTCGGCGAATTTTTCAATAACCAGATTGCAAATGCAACAACCATCGTTCTGAGCCGTACCCAGAATGCGAAAGAAGAAAAATTAGAGCTTTGTGTAAAAGAAATCCAGGCAGTAAATCCAAAGGCTGCAATCATTACAACTCCTTGGGATGCTATTACCGGTGAGCAGATTCTGAACGTTGTCGAACAGCAGGATTCGCTGATGCAGGAGATGATGAAAGAATACGAAGAACATCATCATGACCACGAGCATGACCATCATCATGACCATGAGCATGAGCATCATCATGAGCATGACCACGACCATCATCACGACCACGACCATCATCATGACCACGACCATGATCACGATCATGACCATGGCGAGGGATGCACCTGTGGATGCCATGACCATGATCATCACCATCACGATCATGATGCAGATGAAGTATTTACAAGTTGGGGCAAAGAGACTCCGCATAAATATACAAAAGAGAAGATCGAGTCCATCCTGAAGATCTTCTGTGATACGGAAGATTACGGCAGCATTCTGCGTGCAAAGGGAATGGTTCCGGCAGAGGATGGTACATGGATCTACTTTGATATGGTTCCGGGTGAGTATGAACTGCGTGACGGTGAGCCGGATTACACCGGACGTCTTTGCGTCATCGGTACGAATATTGATGAGCACAAATTAGAGGAACTGTTTGAACTGAATTAGACATAAGCCGTCGGAGCATTTGAACGCAGAATAAGCAATCCCCCGCTTCAAGTGTGTAGAGCACTAAGCGGTGGGTAAGGGGGATGCTTATGTCAGTGGGAGTTAAAAGCTCCCACTGACAGGTCGCAAAGCGGCTGCGTTCATGAGCAAGTAGCAAAAGCGGATTGCGAATGTCCGCTTTACGAAGAAAAAAATATATTAGAAAAGAGAGAAACGAGCAAATATGGATATACCAGTATATTTATTTACCGGTTTTATGGATAGTGGAAAAACTTCCCTGATCACACAGACCCTGCAGGAGAACGATTTCGGTATCGGATCCCGCAGTCTGATCATTGCCTGCGAAGACGGTGATGAAGAATACGATGAAGAAGCACTGGCAAAAAACAAAATTACAGTTGTGGGTGTGGAGTCAGAAGAAGAATTCACAGAAGAATATTTGAAAGATTGTGATGAAACAATCAAACCGGATCAGGTGTTTATCGAGTATAACGGTACCTGGGAAGCAGCGAAGATTCTTGAGATGAAGCTCCCGAAAGGATGGGAGATCGTACAGTCTCTGGCTACCGTGGATGCATCCACTTTTGAGATGTATCTGAATAATATGCGTGCCATGATGATGGAGCAGGTGTTCCATACAGATGTGGTTATATTTAACCGCTGTACCGCGGATACGCCGAAAGCAAAATTCCGCAGAACGATCAAGGCTGTAAACCGTCGTGCACAGATTGTATATGAACGGGAAGACGGAACCATTGATGAGAGCGACGCAGATGAACTTCCATATGATCTGGAACAGGATGTCATTGAGATTACAGATGCAGACTATGGTATCTTTTATCTGGATGTTCAGGATAATCCGCAGAAATATGAAGGAAAGACCGTTCGTTTTCTGGGACTTGTCTACCGTCCGGATAAATTCGGTAAAAAACCGATGATGGTACCGGGACGTTTTGCCATGACCTGTTGTGCAGAGGATATTCAGTTTATCGGTCTGAAATGTAAATATGAGAATGCGATGGAGATTCCGCATAAGTGCTGGGTCTATGTGACTGCACAGATCCACAATGAGTTTGCAAAGGAATATCGGGGAAAAGGACCGGTTCTGTATGCAAAAGAAGTGGTAAAGGCGGAAGAACCGGAAGACAGTCTCGTATACTTCACATAAAATGTGAGAAAAATCAGAAAACTGATTGACAAAATTTCAAGAATGTAATAGACTAAAGCACATATAAGAAAACAAATTGAAACCGTTGAAGAAGAGTAGTAAGCTGGAGACAGAAATGTCGAACTGATTTTCAGAGAGTTGCCGTTGGTGTGAGTGCAGCATGAGGAGAAAGCTGAATGGACTTTTGAGGGCTTCCTGAAATTGATTTGAGAGTAGGGGATGCCGGGATCCGAACCCGTTATCAAGTCGGTATGTATGAATGCGTACATAACAGAGTGGGCGTTACGTCAATTTGAGTGGTACCGCGATAATAACAAGTTTATTACCGTCTCAGGATAAGTTTATCTTGAGGCGGTTTTTTGTTATATTCAGAGCCAAGCAGATTTGACCGAACTGTTTTTGTGAGGGATACTTCTTGAACAGGGTTCAAGAAGGGCATGTGAGCCACATCGAGATGGCTGGCTCTGAATAAACAATATGAAAGAAGAGGAGAGTAAAAAGATGAAAAAGAGAATTTTGGCAATGGTACTTGGATGTGCAATGGCAGCAACTGTTTTAGCAGGCTGTGGTGGTCAGTCTACTGACCAGAAAGATGCAGGAAAAAACACATCTGCAACAGAAGAGGCAGTAGATGGAAAAGTGTACAAAGTAGGTATTGTACAGTATGTAGATGATGCATCCTTAAATCAGATCGTAAAAGCGGTCAAAGAAGAGCTGGATGCAAAAGGAAAAGAACTTGGTGTGACATTTGATTACGATGGCCACACATATAACGGTCAGGCAGATGCAACCGTCATGAACCAGATTGCAAGCGACCTGATCAATGACGGTGTAGATGCTATCGTTCCGGTTGCAACACCGGTTGCAATGGTAATGCAGGCGGCAACAGAAGAGACACAGACACCGGTTGTGTTTTCAGCAGTATCTGATCCGGTTATCACAGGACTGGTAGACAGCATGGAAAAACCGGGCAGCAATATCACAGGTACTTCAGATATGCTTGACACAGAAGCAATTCTTGATCTGATGCTGGCAGCTCAGCCGGATATTAAGAAAGTTGGTCTGTTATATGACAAAGGACAGGATTCTTCTACACAGCCGATTGCAGATGCAAAAAAATATCTGGAAACCAAAGGAATTGAATGTGTGGAGAAAACAGGAACAACAAACGATGAGATTTCCCTTGGTGCGGATGCACTGATTGCAGCAGGTTGTGAAGCAGTATTTACACCGACCGACAATACTGTTATGACAGCAGAACTTGCTATTTTTGAAAAATTCCAGGATGCAAAAGTTCCACAGTACTGCGGCGCTGATTCCTTCGCATTAAACGGTGCATTCTGCGGATATGGTGTAAATTATGAGGAACTTGGAAAGGCAACTGCCGATATGGTAGTGGATATTCTGGTAAATGGTGCTGACCCGGCAACAACTCCGGTACAGACTATGAACAATGGTATTGCAACCATCAATACAGACACAGCAGCAAAACTTGGCCTGGATTACAGCATGTTTGCTGATATGTGTGAGCAGGTAAAAGAAACTACAACTGCTCAGGAATTCAAATAAAATAAAAGCAGGAGTATCAATCATTATGTTGTCATCAATTTTTACTGTTTCATTGGCACAGAGTGCCATTGAACTGGGATGTATCTACGCGCTGGTTGCGCTGGCGCTGTTTGTATCATTTTCGATTTTAAATATTGCAGATCTTTCCACGGATGGCTGTTTTACTCTCGGCTGTGCAGTCTGCGCTATGGTAACTTTACAGGGACATCCGTTTCTGGGACTGCTGGCTGCGATGGGAGCCGGTGTGGCATCCGGATTTGTGACTGCATTCCTGCAGACCCGCCTTGGAGTGGAATCTATTCTTGCAGGTATTATCGTAAATACGGGATTGTACACCATCAATATTGCAGTCATGGGATTTTCTTCCACCATCAACCTGTTTGCCAGCAAAACTATTTTCACGATGGCAAAAGAAGCCATTGGTGGCAACTGGTATGAGATTATTGCAATTCTTATTATCATTGTGATCGTTGCAATCGTGCTGATTCTGTTTCTGGGAACCCGGCTTGGATTATCCATCCGGGCTACCGGCGACAACCCGTTTATGGTGCGGGCTTCTTCTATCAGTCCGATCTTTACGATTACCGTCGGTCTGTGCGTGGCAAATGCCATGACGGGTCTGTCCGGCGGACTGCTGGCCCAGTATCAGCGTTCCTGTGATATCAACATCGGAACCGGCCAGGTGACGATCGCGCTGGCCAGCCTGATCATTGGTGAGACGCTGGTTGGGAAAGGAAGTGTGGCGAAACGGATTTTTGGTGTTATCCTGGGAAGTTGTCTGTATCGTTTTATCGTGGCTATTGCATTACGGTTTAATGTGCCGGCAGAGTGCCTGAAACTGGTATCTTCCATTATTGTCGCAGTGGCAATTTCCCTGCCGTATCTGAGACAGAAAGCTGCATTTATGAAAACGAAACGTGCGGCAATGGCAAAAAGAAAACAGGGAGGGAATCTGTAATGCTTCAATTAATTGATGTATCCAAGACATTCAATCCGGGAACGGTAAATGAGAAGAAAGCATTGTCCCATCTGAATCTGGAACTGCAGGACGGTGATTTTGCAACTATTATCGGAAGCAATGGTGCCGGAAAATCAACGATGTTCAATGCAATCTGCGGAACATTTTTTGCGGACGAAGGAGCAGTGATCCTGGATGGAACGGACATTACCTATGAAAAAGAATACAAACGGAGTAAATACATCGGTCACCTGTTTCAGGATCCGATGAAAGGAACGGCTCCGAATATGAGTATTGAGGAAAATCTGGCTCTGGCTTACCTGCGGGCTTCCGCTGTAAAAGGCAAATTTTTCAGTCGGATTTCCCAGAAAGAAAAGCAGATGTTCCGTGAAAAACTGGCACTGCTGGATATGGGATTGGAAGATCGTATGAAAAATCCGGTGGGACTGTTATCCGGAGGACAACGGCAGGCCCTGACACTTCTGATGGCGACGGTGGTTACTCCGAAGATCCTGCTTCTGGATGAACATACCGCAGCGTTGGATCCGGCTACCGCAGAGAAAGTGCTGAATCTGACAAAACGGATCGTGGCAGAAAACAAGATCACCTGCCTGATGATCACTCACAATATGCAGTCAGCGCTGGAACTTGGAAATCGTACGTTGATGATGAATTCCGGTGAGATCGTACTGGATATCAAAGATGAGGAGCGGAAAGGCCTGACGGTAGCCGATCTTCTGGAAAAATTCAAAGAGGGTGTTGGTGCACAGTTGGACAACGACCGGATCTTGTTATCCTGATCTGTCGTGGAAAAAAGAAGACACAGAACATATGATATGACAACATAACGAATGATAGAAAAAGAACCCGGATCAATGAGATCCGGGTTCTTTTTCTATCATTCGTTTTATTCAGACTGGAATAAGATTATTTAGCAGCTTCCGGTAAAAGAACTACTAACATCTGAGCGGTTGTTGTACCAATATTTGTAACGCATTTTTTGGAGTGTGGAGCGATATGTACGCTGTCACCTGCTTCCAGAACTGTCTCAACACCGTCATCGCCTTTGAATAACATGGTTCCTTCAACGATGTAGTAGATAGACTCCATAGCGTTGTCTCCGAATTCTGTGCCGCCGCCACTTGGAAGGAAGTGAGAAAGACCGTTGATCAGTCTTCCGCCATCGATATCCTGCGGATCATGAAGTCTGCATAATTTGCACTCTTTGTGTCCTGGTGCCTCGTAAGTATAATAAGCATCTTTTTTAGTAATTTTGTAGCCAGCCATAGTATAAGACCTTCCTTTCTTTTCTGACATTTTTTACAAACATAAGTATACAACCAGTATAAGGAAAAATCAACAATTTCTTCGTGAAAAAACAAAAAAATGTTGGTGATAATGTACAAAAAGGAAACTGAATTACCGTACAGTAACTTGATTACAATATTGTATGTATTGCATAAAAAAGGGACATGAACTATACTGAAGCTGATGAAAATGACGAATGGGAAAACGTCGGATTCATTCAAGATATCTCATTTCGGATGTCATAGATCGACAACCGGAATCAAGAATAAAACACAATGTAAATTTTAAGGAGGACTTTGGGAAATGGTAAGTTTAAAAAAAGACTTTGTCGACAACATGTTTTCTGTAGAAGGTAAAGTTGCATTAGTAACAGGTGCAACAGGAGCATTAGGAAAAGTTCTTGCAAAAGCATATGGTTACGCAGGAGCAAAAGTTATGATGACCGGACGTAATGCTGCTAAATTACAGGAACTTGAGGCTGAGTTTAAAGCAGAGGATATCGAGTGTGCATATTATGCAGCAGATCCTGCAAAAGAAGAAGATGTTGCAGCTTTAATGAAAGCTACCGTTGAGAAATATGGTGAGATCAATATCCTTGCTGTTTGCCACGGATTCAACAAACCTCAGAATATTTTAGAGCAGTCTGTAGCTGACTGGCAGTACATTATGGATGCTGACTGCAAATCTGTATACGTTGTATGCAAATACGTTGCAGAGCAGATGGTTGCTCAGGGCAAAGGCGGAAAGATGGTAGTTGTTACATCTCAGCGTTCCAAACGCGGTATGGCTGGATACACAGGATACTGTACATCCAAAGGTGGAGCAGATCTTATGGTTTCTTCCATGGCTTGTGACCTTTCTGCTAAATACGGCATCAATGTAAACTCTCTTTGCCCGACTGTATTCCGCAGCGAGCTGACAGAGTGGATGTTTGATCCGGAATCAGCAGTATACCAGAACTTCATGAAACGTGAGCCGATCGGACGTCTGGCTGAGCCGGAAGATTTCGTTGGATATGCAATCTTCCTTTCATCCGATGCTTCCAACTATATCACAGGCGCTAACTGCGACTGCAGCGGCGGTTACTTAACCTGCTAATCATTATCCTCTGATAATGAAAAAAGGTCATGTGATGTGGCGGCAAAAACCATGATTGCAGACTTATTACAAAAAATATGGAATCCTGACATTAGTCGGGATTCCGGTAAATGATGAATAAGACGGAGATGCAAAATAATGAGTAAAATTAAGAATTTCTTAGTATGCGGCGGCGGAATGATGGGAAGCGCTATCGCTCAGATCCTTGCAGGACTTGATGATGCAAAGGTTACTGTATATGATGTTTTCCCGGTTGATGTTGAGGCTAAAGTCCGCAACAATATGAAACTTCTTGTTGAAAAAGAAATCGTTACAGAGGCAGATGTAGACAAGATCGTTTCCAAAATCAGCTTTACACAGGATCTGAACGACGAAGGTGTTAAAAATGCACAGATGGTTGTTGAATGTGTATTAGAAGAGATGGAGATGAAACAGAATCTGTTCGCACAGTTAGAGGATTATGTGGCAGATGACTGTATCTTCTGTACAAATACATCCGTTATGAGCCCGACAGAGATTTCTGCAAAATGTAAACATCGCGAGAGACTTTGCGGTACACATTTCTGGAACCCGGCATTCCTTATTCCGTTGGTAGAAGTTGTTAAAACAGATGTTACCACAGATGAGGTTGCTCAGACGGTGATCGATGTTCTGACAGAGGCTGGAAAGAAACCGGTTCTTTGTAAAAAAGATGTTCCGGGATTCATCGCAAACAGAATGCAGCATGCATTATGGCGCGAGGCTATTTCAATCGTTGAGCGAGGCATTGCGGATGCAAAGACTGTTGATGATGCATGTAAATACAGCTTTGGTCTGAGACTGCCATACTTACCGCCATTAGTAAACTCTGATATGGTAAGCACACAGCTCACATCCAATATCCACAACTATGTATTAAAAGATCTGGAAGACAGACATGATGCTTCTCCATTACTGAAACAGATGCTTGAGGAAGGCAAAAATGGTTTCCGTGCAGAGAAAGTAGACGGTGTTCATGAAGGATTTATGAAATATACAGATGAGGAAATCGCAGAAATTAACGGTGGTCTGAACGAGTACCTGATCAAAATGCTTTACAATAAATAAAGATCCTTTGTTTATTTGTAGATATACTTATTATGAACCATATTTTTTTTTATAATCTAGGAGGGTTAATAAAATGGCAAAAGTTGTAGTTGATTTATCACATCCATTTAGTGCAGAGATTCCACGTTGGCCGTACTTTGACAAACCGGAGATCGTAGGAGCACATTCCATGGCAAAAGGTGGCGTTCTTACACAGAGAATCACATGTACAATGCATACCGGTACACATTGTGATGCACCGCGTCACGTTATGGAGTATGAGTTTGACGGCAAACGTGCTCGTTATACACATGAGATGCCGGCTGATGCTTATGCTGGACAGGCTATCGTTTTCAAAATTGATATCGAGCCTTGGGGACTGATCACAGACAAACATCTGGATGCATGTATGGAAAAATACGGCTTAAAAGATGGCGATCTGAAAGGAAAAATCCTTTGCATCAACTCCGGAATGCATCGTTACTTCGATGATTCTAAAGCTTACTATCATTACGCAGCAGGTCCTGGTGTAGATGCTGGTAAATGGTTTGTAAAACA
>OGCN01004954.1_pt1 | contig 10967 bp, 8 predicted proteins | sample 1570181 | NCBI WGS metagenome assembly OGCN01 (sample SAMEA4370584, study PRJEB24528) | human gut metagenome | reverse complement strand
AGATCAGAACGATCACATTGCAGATCACGTAGGGCGCTGCGCCCTTGAAGATCTCGATGATGGGCATGGCGGGGATCAGGATGGAACCCAGAGCCGAGGTATCGGCCACAGAGGAACCGGAAATACCGCCAAAGATCATGGAAGCCACGATGTTCACTTCGCCCAGACCGCCGCGGATGGGCCGCAGCAGCTCCATGCAGAAGTTGATGATGCGCTGGGTGATGCCGCCGGTGTTCATCAGTTCGCCAGCCAGCATGAACAGCGGCATGGCGATCATCAGCTCACTGTAGGCACCGTTCCACACGCGCTGCGGCAGCATGGTAATAAAGGTAGGTGCATAGATCAGGATGTAAGTCACGCAAGAAGCGCCGATGGCGAAAGCCAGCGGGATGCCCAGCGCGGCAAAGAAGATCAGCAGCACCAGAAGGATGAGCATTGCCATAGTTGTGTATTCTCCCCTTTCCGCTTATGCGTCGTCACGGCTCAGCGCCTGATTCTTGGGCGCAAAGTAGGAAATGTCGGCCTTGTACAGGGTGATGATCTTGATCACGACGCAGATAGCACAGATGATGCCGCACACCGGCATGATGCCGTACATATACATCATGGGGATCTCCATGCCCTGACTGATCTGCTTACCGGCAACGCCCACATACTTGAAGCCCTGATAGGTGAACACCAGCACCACGGCCAGCACGATGAGGTAATTGACGATAGCCAGCCAGCGCTTGCGGGCAGGCTTGACACCGTCGTAAAGGATGTCGATCATGACGTGCTCGTCCTTGATCACGTTGATGCCCATGCCCCAGAAGGTGGTAAATGCAAACAGGGTGGTGTTGAACTCTGCCAGCTGCTTCCAGCTCAGGGAGAAGCAGTAGCGCGCAATAACGGTAAAGATCACAAGAGCTGCCAGCAGTGCCATGGCGATCACGCCGATGGTAAAGTATATGTCAAACAGCTTCTTGCCGATTTTTTTCAGCTTTTCGATGGTGCTCAGCCCCTTTCGGTTATTTTACAACTTTTTCCATTGGCCTGTTACAGCAGAGGGCAGCCCGCAGGCTGCCCTCTCGCCTTTACCGTAACATGGCCGTTTTTGCCTTTGGTCGTTTCTGCTTATGCCTTTGCGACGATATCCTGCATCTCCTTGATCTCGTCGGCGGTGCAGATGCCCTCGGTGACACACTGGTCGTACACGGACTGCACAGCGGTCTGGAAGGCCTTCAGCTCATCGGCAGAGGGCTCGTAGACTTCGCAGCCAGAATCCACGATGGTCTGCTTTGCGGCGCTGGAGTTCTTGTCGATCAGCTCGTCGTTGTACTCGCCCATCTTGGTGGCGCACTCGGTAATGATATCGCGGTACTCCTCGGGCAGGCCGTTCCACCATGCTGCGTTCACATAGAAGGGATCCGGATGGAACTGGTAGTTGACCTCGGTGAAGTACTTCTGCACTTCATAGAACTTCATGCCCTCCACGTTGACCCAAGGGTTCTCCTGACCGTCTGCAACGCCGGTCTTCAGGCCCATGTACAGGTCGGAGTACGGGATGGTGGTGGTGGTAGCACCCATTGCCTGGAAGGTCATGTCAATGGTCTTCATGCCGTTGGTGCGCATCTTCAGGCCCTTCAGGTCTGCGGGAGCCTTGATGGGGTGCTTGGAGTTGGAGAACTGGCGGTAGCCGCCTGCATCGCACAGGTTAATGATGACAGTGCCCGTCTCGCCTTCGGCCTCAGCGCACACCTTCTGTGCCAGATCGCTCTGCAGCAGAGCCGTGACCTGCGCACGGGTGTTGGTCAGGAAGGGCAGGGTGAACATCAGCAGACGGGGGCTGAAGTCGAACTGACCGCCGCGCATGCCCTGCACGGTGCCGGCCACGACCTGCTCCAGCATCTCCTTCTCGGTGCCCAGCTGGCCGTTGCCGTAAACCTCGATCTTCACATGGCCGTTGGTGGCCTCTGCCACATCGGCGGCAAACTGCTCCATGGAAACAAAGCGGGGGTTGCCTTCGGGCTGTGCATGACCCACGGTCATGGTGAAATCGCCCAGAGATGCAAACTTGTCCTCACCGGCTGCTGCGGCACTTGCTGCAGTGCTGGTGGATGCTGCGCCGGAAGCAGCCGGGGTGGATGCACCGGAACCGCCGCAGGCTGCCAGAGCACCTGCAGCTGCCATTGCACCAGACACCTTCAGGAAATTGCGACGAGAGATCTTTTTCATAATCTTCTTCCTCCTTGTTTCAGGGGTACCTTTTTACCTTATACGCTAGCAAAGTTTTTGGCGGCCCCTGTATACAGCATTTTCATTGCACGCTAATCGTAACAGAAAATTCACATCCGCACAAAAGCCAAACTTCACCAACTTCGTAAAGTTTCTTTGTGCATAACTAACAATCTTATCCGTTTCTCGTGGAAACTGTTACAATCCGGCGACACTATTTGGTTCATTTTCATCTGATATATCAATTTTTGTCAGATATGATAAATTTCGGAGCTTTTCCTATACTTGTATACAGGCTATTGTATACTTCATTCTCATACGTTGACAATCTCTTTTTAGCAGGCTAAAATAGAAATGTCTTATCATCAACTATGTAAATGGAGTGTGAGCACATGGCTGAACAGCTGCATCCAGAGGACATCTACCAGACGCTGGAATATGAGATCGTTACGCTGAAGATCAAGCCCGGAGAGACCATCAGCGAAAATCAGCTGTGCAAACGGTTCGGCATTTCGCGCACGCCGGTGCGTGCTGCCCTGCAGCGGCTGGAACAGAACGGCTTTGTGCAGATCATTCCCTGCAAGGGCACCATCGTCACCCCCATCAATCTGGATATCGTGGATCAGATCGTATACCAGCGCACAGCCGTTGAAAGCACGGTGCTGCGCGATTTCATTCAGGTCTGTTCGCCCAAAGAGTACATTGAGATCAAGCACAAATATGACCTACTGGAAGAGATGGCCCAGACCATGACCGACCCGGACAATGTGGATATCAATGCCTTCCTGACGCTGGATCTGGAAATGCACGCCATCTGGTTTTGCAGCATGAACAAGTGGTACATCTGGCAGAGCCTGACCAAGCCGCAGCCGGACTACTCCCGCTTCACCCGTCTGGATGTGGTGCGGGCCAACAATGTGCCGGATGTGCTCAGCGAGCACCGGGAGATCCTGCGCGTGATCCGGGAAAAGGATGTGGACGCCATTGAACCGCTGATCCGGCATCACCTGTACGGCGGCCTGCGCCGCATGGGCACCCAGCTGTATGCGGAGAAATACAAATCCTATTTTACCGGCATCTGAACCAATAAAAACAGGCGCATCCGCCAGCCTTTCGGCCTTTGGATGCGCCTGTTTCGTTTTTTGTATGATTTACTGCTTGTGGTACTTGCGGTCCTCTTCCTCGTAAACAGGGTCACAGGTCAGGTACATTCCCAGCCGGTTCAGGGTGCTGGTATCCACACCCGAAAGCAGCACGGTGGAGTGCACATCGCAGCCCTTGAGGTTGGGCAGCTGATGCATGGCCGCTGCAGCCTGCTCGTTGGAAGCAGCCGAGCTGGAAAGCGCGATCAGGATCTCGTCGGTGTGCAGGCGGGGATTCTTGCCGCCCAGATAGTTGGTCTTGAGGGTCTGGATGGGCTCAATGGAAGCCGCACTCACAAGGTCGGTCTCCTGCGGGATACCGGCCAGCACCTTGAGAGCATTCATCAGAGCAGATGCTGCTGCACCCAGCAGCGGACCGGTCTTGCCGGTAACAACGGTGCCGTCCGGCAGCTCAATGGCGGCAGCAGGGGCCCCGCCGGTGCTCTCGCTGCGGGCATGAGCCTGCTTTTCCACTTCGCGCTGGCCCACGGTCAGGTCGGCCTGATTCATCAGCAGTTCCAGCTTGTAGCGCTCGGTCTCCTTGACCGTGCCGGTGATCTTCTGCTCACACAGGCACTTGAAGTAACGGCGCAGGATCTCCTTGCGGGATGCTTCGCGGCAGACTGCATCGTCCACGATGCAGTTGCCTGCCATGTTGACGCCCATATCCGTGGGGCTCTTGTAGGGGCTCTTGCCCGCGATGAGCTCGAACATGGCGTTCACCACCGGGAAGATCTCGATGTCGCGGTTGTAGTTGACGGTGGTCACGCCGTAGGCTTCCAGATGGAACGGGTCGATCATGTTCACATCGTTCAGGTCGGCCGTGGCGGCCTCGTAGGCCAGATTCACCGGGTGCTTGAGAGGAATGTTCCAGATGGGGAAGGTCTCGAACTTGGCGTAACCGGCCTTCACGCCGCGCTTGTACTCGTGGTACAGCTGGGAAAGGCAGGTCGCCATTTTTCCGCTGCCGGGGCCGGGGGCCGTGATGACCACCAGCGGGCGCCGGGTCTCGATGTAATCGTTCTTGCCGTAGCCCTCGTCGCTGACGATGCGGGCCACATCGTTGGGGTAGCCGGGAATTTTGTAGTGGCGGAAGGTGCGGATGCCCAGACCGTTCAGCCGCTTTTCAAAGGCCTCCACCTCCGGTGCAGCGGCGTACTTGGTCACGCACACGCTGCCCACATACAGGCCCACCTCCTGAAACGCGTCGATCAGGCGCAGAACGTCCAGATCGTAGGTGATGCCGTAGTCGCCGCGGATCTTGTTGCTGATGATGTCCTCGGCGCTGATAACGATGACCACCTCGGCCTGATCCTTCAGCTGCAGCAGCATCTGCAGCTTGGAATCGGGCTGGAAGCCCGGCAGTACGCGGGACGCGTGGTAATCATCGAACAGCTTGCCGCCGAATTCCAGATAGAGCTTGTTGTCAAATTTCTTGATGCGCTCGCGGATATGTTCTGACTGCATCGAGAGATATTTGTCGTTGTCAAATCCAATTTTCATCGTTCGTTTCCTTTTTCCTCTTTGCTGTGCCCGGCACACCGCACCGGAACTTTTCCATAACAGAAACAGTATACCACACTCAAAAACCGGGTGCAATCCAAAAGGGCGGCTGCAAAGCTTTTTCCAGCAAATGCGGTGTTTCGCGCTGTTCTTTGCTGCATTTTTTGTGAAAATGGTTCTTGCCGCGTTTTTGACAGCGGGTGTATCATGTTATATCTGATTGGATTGGAAGTCGTGGGCGGTTACTTTTTCTTTTTATCCTTCTGATTCTTCGCGCGATCCTGCGTAATACAGCAAGCCCCCGGGGAGACCCGGGGGCTTGCTGCGGCTTTATGAAGTATCTCGAATATGGAGGAAATGGCGTTTATTCTGCGTCGGTACGGTTTTTCTTGAGCAGGCTCAGGATCACAGCACCCAGCACGCTGCCCACAGCCAGCGCCACACAGTACAGAGCGGTATGGTCCACGACTGGGAATACGAAGATGCCGCCGTGCGGTGCACGCAGAGCGCAGCCGAAGGTCATGGAGAGCGCACCGGCCACCGCTGCACCGGCCACGCAGCTGGGCAGGACGCGCAGCGGATCTGCTGCTGCATAAGGGATTGCGCCCTCGGTGACGAAGCACAGGCCCATGACGTAGTTCACGATGCCGTTGCGGCGCTCGTCGGCAGTCCACTTCTTGGGGCAGAAGGTGGTGGACAGGGCGATGGCGATGGGAGGAACCATGCCGCCCACCATGACAGCGGCCATCACCTCATAGTTGCCGGAGGCAAGGGCTGCCGTGCCAAAGACGTAAGCTGCTTTGTTGAACGGGCCGCCCATATCAATGCTCATCATACCGGCCACGATGGCACCCAGCAGCACCTTGGAGGTGCCGCCCATGGCGTTCAGGCAATCGGTCATGGCAGTGTTGATCATGCCCATGACCGGGTTGATGCCGCACATCACCGCGCCGAGGATGAGCATACCGCCCAGCGGGTAGATGAGCATGGGACGGATGCCATTCAGGCTGGCAGGCAGCTTTTCGGTGATCTTTTTCAGCAGCTCGACGATGTAGCCTGCAGCAAAACCGGCCAGCAGTGCAGCAAGGAAGCCGCCGGAAACACCGGTGGTCTCACCCGCTGCAATGCCTGCAAAGTTGGTGCCGTTCATGGCCAGCACACCGCCCACAAAACCGACTGCCAGACCCGGACGGTCCGCGATGGACATGGCGATGAAGGCAGACAGGATGGGCAGCATGTAACCGAAGGCTGCGCTGCCCACCGTCTTAAAGAAGGCAGCGACCGGGGTGTTCATGCCAAAGTTGGAGGGATCGATGGTGTAATCGTCCAGCAGGAACGCCAGTGCGATCATGATGCCGCCGCCCACCACGAAGGGCAGCATGTGGGAGACACCGTTCATCAGGTTCTTGTACAGAGCGCGGCCAAAGCTGTCCTTGCCGGAAGCATCCTCGGCGGCCTGTGCGCCGCCCTCGGCGTGGTAAACAGGCACCTCGCCGTGCACGATCTTCTTGATGAGCTCCTCCGGCTTGTGGATGCCATCGTCCACCCGGGTGAACAGCACCGGCTTGCCGTCGAAGCGGGCGGTCTCCACCTTCTTTTCTGCCGCCACGATGATGCCATTGCAGTTTGCGATCTCTTCTCTGGTGAGGATGTTCTTGGCACCGTCCGAGCCATTGGTCTCCACCTTGGTGGGCAGGCCCAGCTTGTCACCGGCCTTGGTCAGGGCTTCCGCTGCCATATAGGTGTGGGCGATGCCGTTGACGCAGGCGGTCACGGCCAGAATGCGGTAGCCGCTCTGGGGGATCTCCTGCTGGGTGAAGCTCTCCGCGCCGAACTGAGCCTCCTCCTGTGCATCGATGCAGTCAAGGAACTCTGCCGGGGTCTTTGCGGCCTTCAGCTTTTCTACAAAGTCCTCGTTCATCAGCATCTGCATCATACGGGCCAGCATGTCCACATGCAGGCTGCCGTTTTCCGGAGCCGCAATGGCAAACAGCAGGTCGGTGGTACCGTCGTCCTCGGCATTGTACTGCACAGGGCTGCTCAGCCGCAGCGCCGCCAGACTGGGCCGGGTGACTACATTGGTCTTGGCGTGGGGCACCGTGATGCCGTTGTCCACATAGGTGGAGCCCTCCGCCTCACGGGCATAAAGGGCCTTTTTGTAGGCTTCCTTGTCCGTGATGTTGCCATGGGTGGCCTGCAGCTCCACCAGACGGCTGATGATCTGCTCCTGATCGGTCAGAGCCTCATCCAGTGCGATGGACTGCGCGGTGAATAATTCCGTAATACGCATGATTTTTCTCCCTTCCTGTATAACTGCAACCCTCTCCGTCACAGAGGGTCAGATTTCCTTCATCAGTTCGTCGATTTTTTCTTTGGTGGCAAGGCCAAGGCTGAACGCCGTTGCACTGCCGCAGGCGGTGCCCAAACGCAGTGCAAAGGAATAGCTCCGGGTCTGCATCCAGCCAGCCACAAAGCCGGCCACCATGCTGTCGCCTGCGCCCACGCTGTTTACGACCTTGCCCTTGGGGCAGCCGATGCGGTGCACCTCGCCATTTTCGTCCACCAGCAGGGCACCGTCGCCCGCCATGCTTACCAGCACGTTGCGAGCGCCCTTTTGCTGTAGGGTGCGGGCCGCAGCAATGATCTCTTCGTCCGTAGTCAGCACCCTGCCCACGATCTCGCCCAGCTCGTGGTTATTGGGCTTGATGAGGAAGGGGTGGTACTGCAGCACGTTCACCAGCAGGTCGCGGGTGGCATCCACCACAGCACGCACGCCCCTGCCCTGCAGCCGGGCCAGCAGCCGCTCGTAGGTATCCTGCGAAAGGCTTGCCGGGATGCTGCCCGCCAGAATGAGGATATCATCCTCGTTCAGGCTGTCCAGCTTCTTTTCCAGCTCCTGCATGGCGCTCTCCGGAATGTCGGGGCCCGCGCCGTTCAGCTCGGTCTCCTGCCCTGCCTTGATCTTGACATTGATGCGGGTCATGCCCTGTTCCAGATGCACAAAATCGGTCTTTAAGCCCTGTGCAGCAAGACCGCGTTCCAGCCATGCGCCGGTCTCGCCCGCCACAAAGCCCAGCGCCACGCTCCTGCAGCCCAGCTGTGCCAGCACGCCGGACACGTTAATGCCCTTGCCGCCCAGCACGCAGTCCTCACCGGCTGCGCGGTTCACCTCGCCTACTTCCAGCGGTGCTTCCAAGCGCACCACATAATCGATGGCCGGATTGAATGTAACTGTGTAGATCATACTTCCGTCTCCTTTACCAGTGTGAACTGTTTGTATTTCGGATTGGGGCAGCGGTTGGTGAGGATGGCACCGCCCTGCAGGTCGGCGATGACTGCCGGGTAGATGCGGGCAAACTTGGCGTCATCCACAAGGAACCATGTTTCCCGTGCCCGGTGCACCGCTGCCGCCTTGACGGCGGCTTCTTCCGGGTCCGGGGTGGTAAAGCCTGCTTCCAGCGCCACACCGTTGGCACCCATGAAGGCCTTGGTGAAATTGTATTGCTGGATAATGCTCACGGTAGGCGCACCCACGATAGCCTCGGTCTGGGGCCGCAGCAGTCCTCCGGGCAGATACACCCGGCAGCCCTTCTGGGCCAGCGCCCGGGCGTGGGCCACGCCGTTGGTCAGATAGCTGGCCTTGAGGGCATCCCCGGTCAGGGCCCGCACCAGCTCCAGCGTGGTGGAACCGGCATCGATGAACACAAAATCGTTCGCGTTGATGAGCTGCGCCGCAGCCTGTGCGATGCTGCGCTTCTGCTCCACCGCCAGCGTTTCCTTTGCTTCCATGGTGGGTTCGTCTGCCAGAAAGCGGCTGTCCGGCAGCGTGGCACCGCCATGCACCTTGTTCAGCTTGCCCTGCCGATCCAGCTCGGTCAGGTCGCGGCGGATGGTGGATTCGCTGGTGTTCAGCGCCTCACACAGCTCCTGCACCGTGACGGTGCGTTTGCGGTCCAGCTGTTCCATGATCAGGCTGAAGCGTTCTTCTGCCAGCATCTGCATCCTCTCCTTGGGCTTTATTTTTGTTTGACAGTTTGTGACCGTTTATGCATTGTTTTGGTTGATTGTATCTTTATTATAGCAAATATAGTGCCAAAATCAATCACTTTCAGTCGCTTTCGTTCATTTTCGTTCACAAAAAATTGTCTTGAAATTTGTGCAGGGAGCACAAAAGCTGGGATACAAGCATTCTGTGCAAACAAAAAAGCCGCCGTGCGTACCAATCGCACAGCGGCCGGAGAGAAGGTCTGGTTCAGAAAAGGCTTACTCGGCAGCCCAGTAGAAATCGTCGCCGGGCATTGCGCCGCCCACCGCCTTGGGGTCGGCGTCAAACAGCACCTGCAGATAAGCGGATGCGTTGGTCTTGAGCTCGTCGCCGGTCAGGCAGACGATGTTGCAGTTGGGCAGGGCCTTCTTGGCAATGGCAGCCTTGGCCACAACACCCTGCTCCTCGCACAGAGCGGCAGTGCCGTCCAAATCGGCGTTGGCAGCTTCCACGCTCTTGGCGTAGTCGGTAAGGAATGCGGCCACAACATCCGGGTGTTCCTCGGCATACTCCTTGCGCACCACGGTCACGCCGGTGATGAGCTGGGTATCGGCCACCTTGTTCCACTCCTCGGTCAGGTCCAGAGCCACACGCAGGGTGTCGTCCTGCAGGCCTGCAGCGGTCACGTAGGGCTGGGGCAGGACGGCAATGGCATCCTCGGTATTGGCCATCTGGGCCGTGACCTCGGTGGCCTCGCTGTAGTATTCAATGGTCACGTCCTTGTCCGGGTCGATGCCGTTGGCGTTCAGAAGATAGCGCAGCACGTACTCCGGCGTGGTGCCCTTGCCGGTGGACAGGATGGTACGGCCTGCAAGGTCTGCCATGGACTGGATCGTATCGCCGCCTTTTTCCACTACGTACAGCACGCCCAGCGTGTTGACGGCCACAGCCTGAATGCCGCCCTCCGTCTTCTGATACAGGGTGGCGGCCAGATTTGCCGGGATGGCAGCCATGTCCAGCTCGCCCTTCATCAGCAGCGGCACGATCTCATCGGCAGCGCCGTAAAGCTGCAGGTCGTAATCCATGGAAGCGGTGCCATCCTCTTCCATGCTCAGCAGGTTGACAAGGCCCATGGTGGTGGGGCCTTTCAGGCCGGCAATGCGCAGAGCATCGGTGGTGGACAGTTCCTTTGCTTCCTCACTGGAAGCGGCTTCCGAAGCAGCCTCGGGGACAGCTTCGCTGGAAGCTGCACTGGATGCAACAGAGCTGGATGCCGCACCGCCGCAGGCGGCAAGGCTCAGCGCAAGGGCCAGAGCCAGCAGCATGGATGTCAGTTTTTTCATGCAGGGTTCCCTCTTTCCTCACAAGACCACGCCATTTTGTGCCTGAAAATTTTGCACAGAACCATGGGTCGGTCTTTTCATATTTTTTACAAGGCAAATTTGCAAAATCATTTGCTTTGCGGGTCTAAGTTTACTATAATAGAGTCAAAAATACCGTTGCGTGTGCAACGGAATTGCAGGAGGGCTGTGGGAAGCCGGATCTTTCCCACGGAATTGTGATGAAAAACTTTCTTCCGCTGTTATGCTCCACCTCTTTATTCAATGGTCTGACCCCTGAAGAGCTGCAGACCCTGCTGGCTCAGCTGGGTGCCGTTATGCGCAGCTATGGCAAAGGCGAAGCGCTTGTTCTGGCGGGCGAACCCAACCGCAGGGTGGGCATCGTACTGTCCGGTGAGCTGGAAGCCTACCGTCCCGGGCCGCAGGGTGCGCGCATTCCCATCACCCACATGGAACCGGGCGGCGTGTTCGGCGATGTGCTGAGCGGTTCCAGTCTGGCAAGCCCGGTCACGGTGATGGCTTCGGTGCCCTGCGAGGTGCTGCTGATTCCCTACGAGCGGCTGCTGCTTTCGGATGGCAGTCCGGCGCACCAGCAGACATTGCGCAATCTGGTGCGCACCATCAGCGATAAATATTTTTCCCTCTCCCGCCGCATCGACCTGCTGGTGCTCAAAAGCCTGCGGGCCAAAGTGTGCGCCTATCTGCTCAGTGAAGCCGAGCGGGCTGGCAGCCTGACCTTCAGCATCCCGTTCTCCCGCATCCAGCTGGCAGATTACCTGAACT
>OGCN01004949.1_pt1 | contig 10976 bp, 6 predicted proteins | sample 1570181 | NCBI WGS metagenome assembly OGCN01 (sample SAMEA4370584, study PRJEB24528) | human gut metagenome | reverse complement strand
CCGATGTTGATGCTGTTGCGGTAGAAGATGCGGGCAAAGCTCTTGGCAATGACCACCGAGATGCCCGCGGCCTTGATGGCCACGGGGGCGTGCTCACGGGAGGAGCCGCAGCCGAAGTTCCAGCCGCCCACCATAACATCGCCATCCCTGACGTTCCGGATAAAGTCCTTGTCGATATCCTCCATGCAGTGGCTGGCCAGCTCCTTGGGGTCCTGGGTGTTCAGGTGGCGGGCCGGGATGATGACATCGGTATCCACGTTATCCGGGTATTTGAAAACAGAACCTTTTGCGTTCATCGTTGCTTCTCCTTTTCGATCAGACCGTGCGGGGGTCGGTGATATAGCCGGTCAGGGCGCTGGCAGCGGCAGTGGCCGGGCTTGCCAGATAGACTTCGCTCTTGACATGGCCCATGCGGCCCACAAAGTTGCGGTTGGTGGTGGAGACACAGCGCTCCCCCTCGGCCAGAATGCCCATGTAGCCGCCCAGGCAGGGACCGCAGGTGGGGGTGGACACGATGCAGCCCGCATCAATAAAGGCCTCGGTCCAGCCGCGCAGGATGCACTCCTTATAAACCGCCATGGTGGCCGGGATGATGATGCCCCGCACGCCCTTGGCAATGTGTCTGCCCTTGAGGATGTTGTAAGCGGCCTCCATATCCTCCAGACGGCCATTGGTACAGCTGCCGATGACCACCTGATCAATCCGGATGTCCTTTCCCTCGCTGGCGAGGTGGGTGTTCTCCGGCAGATGAGGGTAGCTGACCGTGGGCTCCAGCTTGTCCAGGTCGATCTCAATGGTCTTTTCGTATTCGGCATCCGGGTCAGCCTCGTAGTAGACCGGGGTGCGCTGGCTGCGGCCGTTCAGATACGCTCTGGTGACCTCGTCCACAGGGAAGATGCCGTTCTTGGCACCGGCCTCAATGGCCATGTTGCAGACGCAGAGGCGATCCTCCATGGTCAGGGAAGCCACACCCGGGCCGGTGAATTCCATGGACTTGTACAATGCACCGTCCACACCGATCATGCCGATGATGTGCAGGATCAGGTCCTTGCCGGATACGCGGGGGCTGAACTTGCCCTTGAGCACAAACTTGATGGCAGAGGGCACCTTGAACCATGCCATGCCGGTGGCCATACCGGCGGCCATATCGGTGGATCCCACACCGGTGGAGAATGCGCCCAGTGCACCGTAGGTACAGGTGTGGCTGTCGGCACCGATGATGCAGTCACCGGCGGTCACGATGCCTTTTTCGGGCAGGAGGGCGTGCTCAACACCCATCTGACCCACATCGTAGAAGTTGAGGATATCATACTTGTTGGCAAACTCGCGGCACTGCTTGGACTGGGTTGCGCTCTTGATGTCCTTATTGGGGACGAAGTGATCCAGCACGATGGCAATGTGCTCCTTGTCGAACACGCCGTCAAAGCCTGCCTTCTCAAACTCGTTGATGGCGACCGGGGTGGTGATATCGTTGCCCAGCACGATATCGAGCTTGGCATTGATGAGCTGGCCTGCCTTGACCTCCGGCAAACCCGCATGTGCGGCCAGAATTTTCTGCGTCAGAGTCATTCCCATGATGATACTCTCCTTTTGTCTTTTATAACTCCCCCAGTCGCTTACGCGACAGCCCCCTCTAGGAGGGGGCCTCTTTGCCTTTCCGTTACGTAACAGGCTCCCTCTTAGAGGGAGCTGTCACCGCAGGTGACTGAGGGAGTTCAATTTTTACTTACTGTTAATTGCCGAAACCAGCGCCTTGATGCCGGCGACGATGATATCGGTGTCGGTGCCGGCACCCCAGGTCATGCTGCCATCCCCCCAGGCAAGGCCCACATAGGAAGCCGCACGGGAGGTACTGCCCTCGTCCAGGCTGTGCTCCGAGTAGCTTTCCAGATGGAAATCCATCCCGGTGGCGCTCTGGATGGCGTTGGCCACAGCATCCAGACGACCATTGCCCACCGAAGTGACCACCTTGCGCTGACCGTTCAGGTCCAGGGTGACCGTGGCGGTAATGCCGTTGACCTGTGCAAAGTGGGCCTCCACCACACGGAGGGGCTTTTCGCGGTTGAGGAAGCTCTCCTCGAAGATGCGGAGCACCTCGCCTGCACTCAGCTCCTTGTGGCTGTGGTCGGACACGCTCTTGACCTTGTAGCCCAGCACCTCGCGCATCTTGGGGGGCAGGTTATAGCCGTAGTTCTGTTCCAGCACAAAGCCGATGCCGCCCTTGCCGCTCTGGCTGTTGATGCGGATGACATCGGCATCATAGGTGCGGCCGATATCGTGGGGGTCGATGGGGATGTAGGGGCAGGTCCAGCGGTGCTCGCCCCGCTCCTTGCGGTAGGCCATGCCCTTTGCAATGGCATCCTGATGGCTGCCCGAGAAGGCTGCAAACACCAGCTGACCGGCGTAGGGGGTGCGCTCGTAGATGTGCATCCGGGTCACGCGCTCGTAGGTAGCGCAGATCTCGGGCATATCGGAAAAGTCCAGTCTGGGGTCTACGCCGTGGCTGTACAGATTCATGGCCAGAGTCACGGCATCCACGTTGCCGGTACGCTCACCGTTGCCGAACAGGCAGCACTCCACGCGCTGGGCTCCGGCCAGAACGGCCATTTCAGCGCAGGCAACACCGGTGCCGCGGTCGTTGTGGGGATGGGTGGAGATGATCACGCTGTCACGGTACTTGAGATGCTTGTCGCAATACTCGATCTGGTTGGCGTAGACATGGGGCATACTCATTTCGACTGTAACGGGCAGGTTGATGATCATGGGGCGGTCAGGGGTGGGCTGCATGATGTCCAGCACTGCGTTGCAGACCTCCACAGCATAGTCCACCTCGGTGCCGGTAAAGCTCTCGGGACTGTACTCAAACAGGAAGTTGCCCTCGTATTCCTGGCTCAGCTGCCTGACAAGCTTTGCGCCGTCGGTGGCGATCTTCTTGATCTCTTCCCTGCTCTTGTGGAACACCTGCTCGCGCTGGGCCACAGAGGTGGAATTATAGAAATGGATGACCGCGCGGGGGGCACCCTTGACAGCCTCAAAGGTCTTGCGGATGATGTGGTCACGGCACTGGGTCAGCACCTGCACGGTCACGTCCTCCGGGATCATGTTTTTCTCGATCAGGGTGCGCAGGAACTCGTACTCGGTATCGCTGGCGGCGGGGAAACCCACCTCGATCTCCTTGAAGCCGATCTTCACCAGCATCTGGAAGAACTCCAGCTTTTCCTCCAGACTCATGGGCACGATCAGAGCCTGATTGCCGTCGCGCAGATCCACACTGCACCAGGCCGGAGCCTTTTCAATGTGATCCTTCTTCACCCAGCTGTCATAACCGGCAGGGACAGGGTAATATCCCGGTGCGTACTTGGTTGCGTCCATCATTCTCGTTTCCTCCAGATCCTACACTTTTTTAAAATTAAAGTAAAAGGCCCTCGTCTCCAAGGCGATAAGCCTTGAGAGACGAGGGCCTGTCATTTTTTCTAACAGAGCACCCGTGGTACCACTCTCTTTGCTGGAAAACCAGCCACTCACACGATCAGCTTTTGGCGGCGAATCGCTGCCCCGGTAACGGTGGGCATCCGTCAGAGCCTACTCTCCGTTCAGCTCTGCCGCTCAGGGGCCAGTAACCGAAACCCTCCGCACTGCCTTGCACCACCCGGCAGCTCTCTGAAGCAGAAGAAGATCGTTTTTTCCCCGTCAACGCATTTGGTCTTTGTGTTTCAAAGTGAGCTTATTGTACCAAACGCCGGATTTGCTGTCAAGAAGTTTGGCTCATATCAAAAATGAAACAAATTCACATCAGGCGCGGCACAATTTTCCAAATTTTGCGCTTTCTGTATCGAATCGTAGAGCGCTGGGAAAGCGGGGGATGCCCACGCAAGTGAAATCGGGTTGCGGCTCCCAGCATTCGCATCGCTTACGCTTGCGTCTTGCTGGCCGCGGCCCCAACAACAGTTCCCTGCATCCGCCACTGGCGGCGGTCGCTGTCGTTGCAGGCCATTCCATCGCCCGCCCTATTGCCTGCGGCAACAGGGTCCCACCCCAGCGGACACTTGCTTAGGGCATTCCCCCGCTTTCCTCCCGCCAGGCTTCGGGGTTTGTTAAGAATCTGGGAAGTTTTTGGAAACAAGCCCTCGAAAAGCTTTTTTGTTAATCTTCGTTGTGTTAAGATAAGCTTATCGAAAGAATAAGGCCCCTGACCGATTTGTCAAAGGCTCTCCCTTTGGGAGAGCTGGCTGCGAAGCAGACTGAGAGGGCGAGGCCGTTTACCGAGGAGGAAATCCTATGAAAGAAGTCAAGACACCGCGCAAGCCGTTGGCGATCTACTACGCCATCGTGCTGCTGATGCTGCTGCTCCTCAACCTTGTGCTGCTGCCGTGGATGGAGGAGCGCCAGATCAAAGAGGTGGACTACGGCACCTTTATGACCATGACCGAGGAGAAGAACATCGGCCGTGTGGACATTGAATCCAACCAGATCATCTTTACCGATAAGGACGAGACGCAGGTCTACAAGACCGGCCTGATGAACGACACCGGCCTGACCGAGCGGCTGTACGATGCGGGAGCCACCTTCTCCAGCGAGATCGTGGAACAGTCCTCGCCGGTACTGAGCTTTTTGATCTGGTTTGTCCTGCCCATCATCCTGTTCTCGGCCATCGGCAACCAGATGAACAAAAAGCTGATGGAAAAGGCCGGCGGCGGCCCGGGCTCCATGATGTTTGGCGGCATGGGCAAATCCAACGCCAAGGTCTATGTGCAGTCCACGGCAGGCATCCGCTTTGCGGATGTGGCCGGCGAGGACGAGGCCAAGGAAAACTTACAGGAAGTTGTCAACTATCTGCACGACCCCAGCAAGTATGAGAGCATTGGTGCCAAGATGCCCAAGGGCATCCTGCTGGTGGGCCCTCCGGGCACCGGCAAGACCATGCTGGCCAAGGCTGTGGCCGGTGAATCCAACGTGCCCTTCTTCTCCATCTCCGGCTCCGAGTTCGTGGAGATGTTCGTGGGCATGGGTGCCTCCAAGGTGCGCGACCTGTTCAAGCAGGCCAAGGAGAAAGCGCCCTGCATCGTGTTTATTGATGAGATCGATGCCATTGGCCAAAAGCGCAGCGGCGGCCAGTACGGCGGCAACGATGAGCGCGAGCAGACCCTGAACCAGCTGCTGACTGAGATGGACGGTTTTGAGGGCAACACCGGTGTCATCATTCTGGCCGCCACCAACCGTCCCGAATCCCTTGACCCTGCCCTGACCCGCCCCGGCCGCTTTGACCGCCGGGTGCCCGTGGAGCTGCCCGACCTCAAGGGCCGCGAGGAGATCCTGAGGGTCCACGCTAAGAAGGTCGCGCTGGCCCCGGGCATCGACTTTACCACCGTGGCCCGGATGGCCTCCGGCGCGTCCGGTGCCGAGCTGGCCAACATCGTCAACGAGGCCGCGCTGCGGGCCGTCCGTGCAGGCCGCAAGAGCGTGACCCAATCCGACCTGGAGGAGAGCATCGAGGTGGTCATTGCAGGCTACCAGAAAAAGAACTCCATCCTGACCGACCACGAAAAGTGCATCGTAGCCTACCATGAGATCGGTCACGCTCTGGTCGCCGCCAAGCAGACCCACTCCGCCCCCGTGCAGAAGATCACCATCATCCCCCGCACCTCGGGTGCTCTGGGTTACACCATGCAGGTGGACGAGGGCAACCACTACCTGATGAACAAGGAGGAGCTGGAAAACAAGATCGCCACCCTCACCGGCGGACGTGCCGCCGAGGAAGTGGTGTTCCACTCCATCACCACCGGCGCTTCCAATGATATCGAACAGGCCACCAAGCTGGCCCGCGCCATGCTGACCCGCTACGGCATGAGCGATGAGTTTGACATGGTGGCACTGGAGACCGTCAACAACCAGTATCTGGGCGGCGACACTTCCCTTGCCTGCTCTGCCCAGACCCAGTGTGAGATCGACCAGAAGGTGGTGGAGCTGGTCAAGGCCCAGCACGCCAAGGCTGTGCAGATCCTGACCGACAACCGCGCAAAGCTGGATGAGCTGGCCCAGTATCTGTACCAGAAGGAGACCATCACCGGTGACGAGTTCATGGAGATCTTAAACCGAAATGATAGCTGATGCCGCCCTGAACCCGCTCTTGGCTCCCCCTTTGGGGGAGCTGGCATTGCGGAGCAATGACTGAGAGGGCGAGCCCGCTAAATTTTTCAATCCCCCTGCAATAAATAAGCCGCCCGTTCCGTATTCATTACAGAACGGGCGGTTTTTCGTCCATAGTACAGGAGGTATATTTCTTATGAAGATTCTGAATACAATGCTGGGCCGTCAGGCCATTGCCGCAGCCCTGGTGCTGTCCCTTGCCATCCCCATGAGCGTCGGCGCATTTGCCGAGGAGCCTGCCGCTGCGGCTGCCGCCGATGACACCGTTGTTGCAGGCTACCTGCCCCCGCAGGACGAAAGCGTGATGCTTCAGGGCGAGATCGCGCTGCACAGCGGCGACGTTGCCGTGGGCGAGACCGACCCCGCCTACGGCGGCTACGGCGCACCGGAGGGTGACCCCATTCAGGGCGACATCATGCTGATCTCCGCTGACGAGGCAAAGACCACCGAAGCCCGGTACACCGTCAAGGGCCTGCTGGGCCGTCAGGTCCTTTACACCGCCCGGCAGGAGGGCCGTGTCCTGACGCTGGACGTGCCGGACTGCGCCGCCACCTTCCGCACCACCATTCAGGACATGAAGACCCTGATGGAGCAGGGCGTGTCCACGCTGGTGCTCACCACGGAGAAGGGTTCCACCACCCTGAACCTTTCCCTGCTGTGCGAGGGCCAGACCGACACCCAGCGGGTAGTGCTGCGGCAGCTGGGCGACAGCGCTTTCCTGACGGTCGGCCTGCGCTACCGCCGCGACCTCATCGTGGGCCGCTGAGTTGGGTGTGTTCCCCTTTCCTGAAGCTTAACAGAAACACAGCAGGAGCGCTCTGCCGGTATGACCCGGTGGGGCGCTCCTGCTGTGTTTGGGAAATATCAGAGGATGTCAAATTTTACTGCGCATTCTGCTTGAGGTCCTGTGCCTTCTTCCAAGCACGCAACACGCTGATCTTGGTAACCATGTTGTCCGGATAGAACTTCACCTGTTCAGGGGGCAGCTCTGTATCCTGATCGTTCAGGTCAGGCAGGAGGTCGTGCTCCATGGCCCAGCGGGCAGCATGCTGCAGATCCATATCCTGTTCTTCCTGGCCAACATCGGGGTAGAGGATCTCAGATTCCGGCATAGGCTTGCCTGCATCCTCCCACAGCATCATTGCAAGAGCACTGCGGTTGCTGGGGAAGTAAGGCAGACCCCACATCTTGCCCACAAGATCGGTGCCCAGCGTGTAGCCGACCAGTGCGCCGCCAGCCACAACAGCCGTACCGACAATGATGGGGCCAACAACATCAGAACCATCCTCAATGTCAGCGCTGCGGTACTGTGCAGCCACATCCACATCGTCATTCATGGTAAAGGTGATGGACTCAGCCTTGTAATCCTGCTCCAGCGGCAGGTCAAACTTGCCGGTAGACCAGAGATCAAACACCATACCCTCGGGAACCTTCGTCTGGTCCAGCGTCACGGTGACTTCTGCACCATCCGGCACAAGGCAGGTCTGCTTGCCGCTGGCCTCATCGGTGCTGGTTTCCAGTGTATCGGTCACATCAATGTCGCCGTTTTTCACAGCAAAGGTGCCGCCGGTCACGGTCAGGGTATGATTGACGACAGGCTCATCCTTCTTCCACTGTGCCGTAAACACCTCATCACCCGTCAGGACAAGCTCACTCCCGGCGTTATAGAGCTTACCTTTAAGGCTCAGCCATCCAGCAAACTGGTAGCCTTCTCGTGTGGGAGCCGCTTTAAGCGTCACGCTCTCATTTTGACGGTAATTAGCATCGCTGTAGTCGACATTTTCGGCACCAACGCCTTCATTCAGGTTGTACTGGAGGCGGTACACGCTGGCAATTTCCCATTCTTTTTTCGTCCAGCCGCAGTACTTGCATTTTTTTGTCACTTCATGCTTATCAATGCGCTCAGCGCCGCTCGGTGTCCAATCCGAATAGCCGTCAATTCTATAGCCATCCTTCTCCTTCTCACCATCGGCATAGGAGTGTGTCAGCTTCTTGCCGCCCGTCCAGACCAGATCGCCGTTCAGATATACATCTGTGCGGCCAGTATTCTTGCCGCTGTTGTCGCCAAACCCGAAGACCTGAGAGCAGGTGAAGTTATCCCGGGCTGCTGTGACATGCGGGTTGATGATGTTCAAGATGTACTTGGAGCTACCAAAAGTGTGGTCGCCGATGCTCAGCGCAGTCTTAGAGACCTTTGCGGAAGTCGCGAAGTTGGAATTCACGGTGCAGTTTTCAAAATTAACCGTCACATCATAGCCAGGGTCAACGTGACGATAAACATTTATGGTTTTACCTTCAGAATTGAATGTGCAATCTCTGAATGTGTACGTTTTTCCTGTATAGGTCCACAAAGAATAATTTGTGCTGCTGATTCCAGACTTTGCTGTGCCGGGGGCATTGAAGGTAACATTGTCAAATGTAGTCGATGTATAGCCCCAGTAATCCGCACGCCCATTGAAAACACAATCTTTCAACGTGATATTCTGGACACGAACGAGGCCCTGTGTATCTTCGGCTTTGATGGTTCCGTCCGGATATACACTGCCGATAACCGTCATATCCTGGAAAGTGATGCTATCGCTGCCGTCAAAACTGTAATCGCAGTAGCCATCAGCCCCATAGGGTGCCTGCGGAGCCTGAATTTGCCACGTTGTTTTATCGGTACCAGCGCCCACAAAGGTCAGGCTCTTGTCCGTTACTTTATGTGTATCACCCAGCGAGTATACGCCCTCGCCAAGTTTGATGGTAGTGGTAGCAACGCTCGATGCCGCTTCTACAGCAGCTTGCAAAGACTTATAGCCCGTTTTACCGATCCATGCTACATCCGGTTTTTTGGTGCCGGCTGCGTCCTCCGCAAAAGCCAGCATGGGAAGCATCTGAAGCATCATTGCCACTGCCAGCAGGGCCGCCAAAAACCGGTTTTGACTTTTCTGTTTCAACTTTCTTCATTCCTTTCATCACTATTTGCATTTTTGCAACGGATTCCCCGCAAGGAACCCTCCAGATTCCTACCGCACTGTCACCTCCCCTGTAGGTTCCATTTTCCGCATTGCAGGTCTCAGCCAGGTTGCTGAGCGCTTTGTTCTCAAAGGAATTTTTGTCATTTCATTATACCCCCCCCCCCTAAATTAAAATCAAGTATTTTGAAAACTTTTGTTGATATTCACAAATCAGGTATCCTCTTTCGGTCATTTTCACGAAACTGCCTTTGACACAAAAAAAAAAGCGGTCTGCCAGTGACTGACAAGCCGCAAAATATTGTCCTATTCCAAATGAAAAGCTGCTGACAGCATGGGGCCCAGCTTTTTTGCCGCAAACAACAGAAGCCCCCCGCCGGTTCTCCCGGCAGGGGGCTTCTGCTGTGGCAGTTTATGGGTAAACAGAGAGTGGATATCAATTGAGAATGGGATTCAGGATCTCGACCAGTGCATGATACTGGGTGGCGTAAGCTTCTGCTCCGTCCTTGGGGCGGCCCGGCTCGGCCATCTCGGACTTCATCTTCTCGACGATCGGGTTATTCTCAAATTGGAGCTTCTGGCTCTTTCCGCCTTTGGCTCCTGGTGCAAAGAAATCAAACATTGCCAGGTGGGGCTCCAGCGTCAGGAAGCCGTGGTAGCCCTCCTCGCAGAAAGCACGGCGAAGCAGCTCAGGGATCTTGCCAAGGCCGGTGCCTGCGGGCACATTCAGCAGGTAGCCGGGCAGAGCATCCTTGATGTGGATATAAGCGATCTGGTCATGGAGCAGTTCCCAGCACTCCGCGGTGTCCTGCTCACACTGAACAAAGTTGGCAAAATCGAACGCCGCCTTGAAGTGGGGGCAGGCCAGCCGATCGAACAGCAATTTGCAGCGGGCACCGGTGTCTCCGTAGATACCCTTCTCATTTTCATGGAGCAGGACAATGTCATGCTTTTCCGCGATCCGGATAAACTGACGCAGCTTATCCAGCACCACATCGGTATAGCTGTCTGCATCGGCATCCTTGGGGATGAGGAAGCTGAACATCCGGATGAAGGAGCAGTCCAGCAGCCTGGCCGTTTCGCAGAGCGTTTCCAGCTGCTCCAGCTGCTTGGCAAAGCCCTCTTCATCGTCCACCTCCACCTTGCCGATGGCCGTACCCAGGCTGGAAACGCCCACACCTGCGGCCCGCAGCTTCGGCAGAAGAACCGTGCGCACTTCCTCGGGGGTGTAATCGGCAATGCCCTTGTGCTCGGCGCTGCGGATGCAGATATACTTCATCCCCAGATCCGTCACAGTTTTGAGCTGCTGGTCAAAGTCCTGGCTGATCTCATCCGCAAAACCGGAAATTTTTTCGTAAACACTCATAAGACACACCTCATTCACCGATCTTTGTTTTCCGAACATAACAGCACTGTTTCTGGCTTGTAGTATACCACTCTTCCGGGAGCTGTGTTATAATAAATCGAAGGAAAATATCAAAATTCAAAGAACGTTCATAAATTCAACACAACCGCCAAACAAGGAGGCACGTTCTTGTGCAATTCAACGAAAAAGAAAAAGTTCTCCAACTTTTTTCGGAGAGTGGGCGAGAAAACGCGGAGGGCAGGAGGGGCTGACACCCCGCCAATACCGCCTGCAGCAGCGGCAGCTGGGAAAATAACAGCAGAAGCCCCCCGCCGGGAGAACCGGCGGGGGGCTTCTCTGTATGCGAATGAGGAGTTACTTCTTTGCCAGGTACTTACGGATATCGATGGCCACAGCCACGATGATGACAAGGCCCTGGACGATATAGGTGTAAGAGGAGTTGACGTTCATAAACTGCAGAGCGACCTTCATCAGCTCAAAGACCAGAACGCCGACCAGAATGCCGG
>OGCN01004939.1_pt1 | contig 10994 bp, 15 predicted proteins | sample 1570181 | NCBI WGS metagenome assembly OGCN01 (sample SAMEA4370584, study PRJEB24528) | human gut metagenome | reverse complement strand
TAATGGCCGCCCGCACCACCGACGGGGTGCACCCCGCCACCAGACAAAACAGGGCGGACATGGGGATGAGCACCAGGGCGGTGAGCCGCCGGCTCGCCCCCAGCAGAAGTGAGACGAGCCCCGCCAGAAAGGCCAGGTGCATCCCGGACACCGCCACCGTGTGGGACAGGCCGGTGCGCTGGAGGGAGGTGGTAAAGGGGTCGGTGAGGCTGTCCCGGTTCCCGGTGACCAGCGCCTTCACCAGCGGGGCCGCGTCCCCGGGGAAGCTCCGATCGATGCTGTCCTTCAGCGCCCTGGACCACAGGGCGGGCCTGTCCCGGAGCGGGACGGCCTCCGGCCGCTCCCAGCTCAGCAGGCCGTATCCCTGAGCCGTGAGAAGGATCCCCTTTGCGGTGTAGTAGGTGATCTCCTCCCCCGCCCGGCTCCGGTCGGCCAAGGTACAGTGGGCCACGGTCTCTACCCGGTCCCCGGGGCGCAGCTGAGCCGCCTGGCTGTCAGCAAACAGCAGGGTGGGCACCGCGTCTCCATCCGCACCAGCACAGACCAGCCGTACTCACGCTCCTGGGGCCACTCCGCCACCGTCCCGGACAGGCGGACAGTCCGGTCATCCAGCGCCTGGGCAGGCCGCCAGAACAGGGCCGTATAGCCCGCCGTCCAGAGGAACCCTGCCGCCAGGCCCATGGCTCCCCACCGCACCGCCAGCCTCGCTTTTTTGCTCCCATGAGGGAGCCCGGTGAGCAGGGCAGCCGCCAGGGCCAGCGCGCCCAGCAGCCACAGGGCGCCATCCAGGGGCAGCAGGGCGGCGCACAGAGCCGCCGCCCCAAAGGAAAAGGAGAAGATGGCCAGCCTGCGCACGGTCTCTCCCCCTCTTCTGTCTATTCTGTGGCCTATTATAGCGGATTTTGGCGCAAAGTACAAGCCGGGACTGGGAGCCGCCCTTAAGCTGTTGATTTTCAGCTCTGTCAGCTTCACGATCCATTGAATCAAACAGAAAACTGTGATATAGTGAATCAAAAGGAAAATCAGAAGTTTTAAGGAGGTAAAGCTATGGCTTTTGATTTTAAGAAAGAATATAAAGAATTTTATATGCCGAAGAATAAACCAGAGATTGTAAGTGTGCCGAAAGCAAATTACATTGCAGTCAAAGGAAATGGTGATCCGAACGAAGAAGGCGGAGCATATCAGCAAGCGATCAGTGTATTATATGCTGTCGCATACACCCTAAAAATGAGTTATAAAACAGACCATAAAATTGATGGCTTTTTTGAATATGTAGTTCCTCCACTGGAAGGATTTTGGTGGCAGGAAGATACAGATGGTGTGGATTATACGGACAAGTCCACATTTAACTGGATCTCTGTGATCCGTTTGCCTGATTTCATAACGAAAAAGGACTTTGAATGGGCGGTTGAAACCGCAACCAAAAAGAAAAAGTTAGATTGCTCATCGGCAGAGTTTATGACGATCGATGAGGGTCTGTGCGTTCAGATCATGCACTTAGGGTCATTTGATGATGAACCCAAAACTGTTGCACTTATGGATGCATATTTAGAGCAGAACGGATATGTGAACGATGTGAACAGGGACAGATCACACCATGAGATTTATCTGTCTGATGCAAGAAAAGTTGCTCCAGAAAAGCGGAAAACTGTCATTAGACATCCGATAAAAAAAGCGTGAAATTCCAGCTTATCAAGCAGTTATCATCTGTAAATATACCTCCCTCCATCATTTCGACGGAGGGAGGCTCTTTATCTTCCAAAATCAGTCCAAAGGGTAATTGGGAACTGGTCACCGCCCAGTCCGGCAGATCCACAGCACGATGCCGCCGGCCAGGCAGAGCAGCACAGGCCAAAGCAGCAGTGCCACCGCCGATCCCAGGCCGCCATTGCGGTACGCCCCGCCGGGCCAGAACCAGGCAAGCCATACCATGTCGCACAGCAGTTCTGTGAGCAGCCACCCCATCAGGACGGTAAGCACTCCTCTGCCGCTTCGGCTCCGCCGGAAGGAAAAGCAGATCAGGAAATACGCCAGCGAGGTGAGTAAAACAACCTTCATCCACAGATCAGCGCCCGCCACCGAGCCAACGGAATACAGCGCGGTAAGCATGATACACCTTCTTTCTTCATGTTCCGGCGCGTTTCATGGTCACGACCACCAGCTCCGGCCCGTTCCACAGCCGGGGATAGGGGGTGCCGTTGCCCAGCCCCCTGCTGACCACCATCCGGGTCTCCCCCGCCTGGTACACCCCGGCAGTGTGTTTGGGAAACAGGCCCTCGTCCGGGGCGAACACCGGGCCTGCAAGCGGCAGGCGCACCTGTCCCCCGTGGGCGTGTCCGCAGAACACCACGTCAGCGCCGCCCGCCCCGTATTCCTCCAGCAGGCTGGGCCGGTGGGACAGCAGTACATTCAGCGCCCCCTCCCGGCGCAGTGCCCGGACCCGCTCCGGCAGAGCCGCCTGGGCGTGGGCCCATCCCAGAGGATCGTGAGTCACATCCCACAGGCCCATCAGGTTGACCCCCTCCCCCCGGAGGCTCCACAGGACCGCCCGGTCCTCCAGCACCTGCACGCCGGCCTCCTCCAGCCTGTCCCGCAGCTCCGGCCAGCAGGGGTTGTCCCCCTCATGGTTGCCCGGGGCAAAAAAGGCCGGGGCGGTCTCCGCCGCCATCCGGGCCAGGGACAGCGCCCGGCTCAGTTCCCGGTCCTCCCGGTTGACCAGATCTCCGGTCATCACAATCAGATCCGGGGCCGCCGCCGCCAGGGCCGCCCCCAGCGGCCTCTCCAGATCTGCGCTGTGTACGTCGGAGATCTGGGCGATTTTCACTCCGTCCAGTCCCTCCAGCCCTGCGGGGAGGGGGACCTCATACCAGGCGGTGGTCAGCTTCCCCTGCACCGCCCAGGCACAGCCCCCCGCCGCCGCGGCCCCGGCGGCCAGCAGAAGGGCGGCACGCTTCCAGGCGTGTTCCCGTCCACCTCTCATTTCAATCGTCCTCCTGGCGGGACAGCAGCACTGCCGCCCCGTTCACCAGTGCTGTGGTGACCAACAGGAAGCCGGACACGGCGGACACCGCGTCGGCGGTATCCATCCAGGCAGGCCAATCGCCGATCTCCGCAAGATGCGCACTGTACCCGAGCTGAAACCACAGCGCTCCGCCGCAGCACAGTCCGCTCCCCCAGCAGCAAAGTCCAAGTTCTTTCCGGCGTCCTCTCATCCAGCGCTTCAGCCCCCAAACAGGAAGTCCCCATCCCGCTAAGCCCAGCAGAATACTGGCCAAATTCATCCAGCCCATACGATGTTCCTCCATATCATGCTTGTCCCTGCATTTCCGTCCATGTTACTTCTGCTGTTCCAGATCCGCAGTATTCTGCTGTTCATATCCCGTCCCCCCTTGGTCCAGAGGGGTATCCCCGCTCCAGACGGATTCTCTGCTCCGCAGGAGCGGACCAAACCCGATATAGTACACATAGTGCGGGTCCAGAAAGCTCTTATCCTCCTCCACCAGGGTCTGCCCCTGCACCTCCAGCACCCGCTCCGGCGTATGGCTGAACGCCAGCAGAAAGGGGCCGATGGTGACCGAACAGGCCAGCAGCATCAGCAGGGCGATCCCCACCGCCGCCTCATGCCACAGGCGGCCCGCCCGCCTTTCCGCGCCGCAGTGGACCGTCAGAAATGCGCCCGCCATCCCCAGGACCAGGGCAGCCACACCGAAGGCGGTCTGGACCCATCTCCGCCAGGACAGCCCTATCAACCTCAGCAGAGCATCCCCGCCCCACCACAGCAGCAGCACGATCCCCAGGCCCGCGGCGGCATACAGCAAGCGGGTTCTCCGTTTTCCCCGGCAGGTAAGCAGGCAGTTCAGCGCCTCCAGCCCCATCAGCACCACAGCGCCCAGGCCGCCCAGGGTGCCCACGAACATCCATTCCAGCATCGCCTAGTTCGCCTCCGTCCAGACCAGACGGCCCCCCTCCAGGGTCACAGTCACCTGGGCCTTTCCCAGTGTCCCACGGCACCAGCCGATGGACCGCCCCTCCGGATCAAAGGCCTCTACCGTCACCGGACCGGGATGCTCCACCCAGAAGCCCAGGGTCTCCCCCCGCTCCAGCGGGCTGCCGTCCGCCAGAGACGCCCCCTGGCACTCTGACGCTCCGGAGAGCTGGACGCTGCTCACCGCCGCCCCGCTGTCATTCCGGAACACCAGGTCGGCCTCCTCCGTCACCAGGCCGTCCGATGCAAAGCAGCCGGTCAGCAGAGCGGCCGCGGCTCCCAGTCCCAGGGTCATCGCCCTTCTGTTCCATTTCTTGCCCACAGCGTTCCTACTCCTTTCCGCTCCGGCGGTCAGTCCCACCACTCATAGATCACTTCGTTCCCCCGGACCAGCAGGTTTCTGTACGGGTACACCTTCTCATGGAATACCCCCACATATTCTGCCACCGCCTTCTGTCCCTCCCACTGGGTCACGCGGTCCCCCAGATCGGTCCACAGCAGCTTCATCCCCGCCAAGCCCACCGCGCTGAAGATGATCAGTCCGGCCCACAGGGCCGAGCACCACCTCTGCCAGTCCCGGCGGGCCGGGTCGTCGATCAGCCTCCCAGCGGTTTTGGCCGCCAGGACGGACGCCGCCCCCAGCAGGCCCAGATCCAGCGCCGACTTGACCCAGCGCCGCCAGCTCAACCCCGCCAGCCCCAGCAGAAGCTGACCGCCAAACCGGAGGATCAGCAGCAGCAGGACCGCCAGCCCCAGCCGCACCAGGGTTTTTTTCTTCCTGTCCCGGCTCTGGGAAACCCAGCCCCCGCAGACCGCCGCGGGGAACACCGCCCACGCCGCCAGGGACAGCACCAGAGCCAGCAGCATCAGCCAGGAGCCGGACACCGCCGCCGCCAGCAGCCACCACAGCGCACCGCCCATCGCTCATTCCTCCTCCGGTACATACTCCAGAATATCCCCCGGCTGACAGTCCAGCGCCTTACAGATGGCCTCCAGGGTGGAAAACCGCACTGCCCGGGCCTTGTTGTTTTTCAAAATGGACAGATTTGCCATGGTGATGTCCACCCGCTGGGCCAGCTCGCCCAGGGACATTTTCCTTTTGGCCATCATCACATCCAGGTTCACCACGATCCCCATGCTCTCCCCCGCTCTCTCAAATGGTCAGGTCCTGATCCTCTTTCAGCTCCGCCGCCTGCCGGAACAGGGCGGACATGACCAGGAACAGCAGGCCGCCCATGAAAAAGGCCGGGATAAACAGCGCGGTATAGGTAAACAGAGGCCTCACGTTTCCCTCGCTCCACAGCCACAGCACCAGCCGCACCAGAGCCGCACCGGAGATCACCCAGCAGCACACCGCCGCTCGCTTCAGCGCCCCGGCGTTGGCCCGCAGGAAAGGTGTCTGGGTCAAAATGGTATCCAGCACTCTCTTGGCCTGCCACAGGATCACTGCGGTACAGCCCCCGCACAGCCAGTAAAACAGGGTCAGCAGTGCGGTGTCCAGCCGGGTCCACACCGCGGGCCAGGCGGCCAGAAAGACCGCCAGCATGGGGAAGTGGGTCTCCGCCTCCCGCCCCTGCCAGGCATTCAGCCAGGCTTGCAGTTCCGCCTGGGCGGCCTGCGCCAGGGCGGCGGGGCCGCCGTCGGACACATAGGCCACGATGCCCGGCACCAGCAGCAGGCAGAGGATGTTCATAACCAGCACCGCCAGGATCAGCACCCGAAGGACCCGGGCCAGATGGATCACTGGGATCCTTTTCATGGAAAATTCCCCCTCTCGTCAGCCTCATGCTACCACTGTAAAATCTGAAAGTCAATATATTTTTATTGTTTTTCGATAAAATTAAGAAATCGAACAGCCCGCTCTGCACCGTCACAGAGCGGGCTGTCCCTCATATTCCCGTTATTCCACGATCGCCCGGGCGTATCCCTTCAGCTTCTGCCGCCGCGCCCGCCAGTCGGGCATCCGGGCGTCCATAGCGGCGTAGAAGCTGGAGCCATGGTCATGGTGGAGAAAGTGGACCAGCTCATGGAGGGCCACATAGTCCCGCAGGGGCTCTGGACAGCGGGCCAAGGCGGTGTTCAGGGTAATATACCCCTGCTGGTAATGGCAGTTGCCCCACTGGCTCCTCATGTTCCGCAGCTTGACCTGGGGCAGGGGCACGCCGCTCCCGGCCACCAGGGGATAGACCCGGACCACCGCCTCCCCCAGCAGGCGGGCGCAGGCCGCCCGGTCCGGCTCAGGCAGCAGGGCCGGCCCCTCCTCCTGTGGAAGGTGCCGCCGGATCCATTCCCACTTTTCCAGGATCAGGGCGTCCGCCCGCTCCTCCGGACAGCTGAAGGGCACAGAGAGCAGGATCTGGCCCCGCCGGTCCAGCCGGAGATTCAGATTTTTCACCCGCTTTTTGACCAGCAGGTAGGTCTGTGGACCCTGCGGCGTGTCCACCACGCGGTACTGCTCCATGCGCTCGCCTCCTGTTCCGTATCTCTGGTATTTTACCAGAGTTTTCGCGGAACGGCAAGGCACATCCCTATCCTCTCTGCGCGCTCTGTTCTGCCCAGAGGGCCTGGAGCTGCTGACGGCCCTGGATGAGCCACTCTGGGTCCTCTGCATCCGGCGGAAGGTCTGTACGGCTGTGCGGAACACCTGCGCCTCCGCCGCTGCCATCAGCCAGCTTGATGCCCTCAAACCAGCCGTAGTCCTCTGTGGTCCCTCCTACGATCACATAGTGGAGCGTGTCCTCCTCGTCCCACCAGGTATCCACATAGGGTGTTTTTTCATCTACCTGATCGGTCACATCCAGCCGCTGACCGCGGGCCACCAGCCACAGACGGTCTTGCTCCAGAGACAGAATCACGGGATTGCCCTGTTCGTCATAGCCATCAGACATCTGGACTGTTCCATAACCCGCTCCTATGGTCACTTGCCCTCCATTCAGCAGTTGAATGACCCGCTCCCCATAGGTCCAGCCCACCAGCCCCAGACAGGCGGCCAGCACCGCCGCCGTCAGCAGGACCCGGCGCGTTCTCCCCCGGCGGACCCGGCCCATCACAGCAGCCCTGATCCGCTGGGGATCGACCAGATTTTCCTCCTCCAGCACAAATTCTTCCTCCTCATAGGCGTCCAACATGTGGGCGATCTCAAGCTTCTTCAACATCATATCCCGCCTTTCTCAATGCTTCCTTCAGCCGTTCCCGGCCTCTCCGCAGCCTGCTTTTGGCGGTAGACAGGTTCATCCCCATCTCCTCCGCCGCCCGGGCCACCGTCTGTCCGTAGTAATACCGGCGGACAAACAGCTCCCGGTCCTCCCGCTCCAATGTGGACAGCGCCGTCCGCACCAGACCGGCCGCCTCCCGGGCCTCCAGCTCCTGCTGGGGTCCGTCCCCGCTCAAAACGAGGATGTCCTCCGCCAAGGGCACAGTCTCCCTCCTGCTCCGCAGAAGGTTCAGCGCCCGGTTTCGGGCGGTCACGGACAGCCAGCCCTTCAGCCTGCCCGGCTGGAGCTTTTTCCGCTCCTGCCACGCGGCCCAAAACACATCCGCCGCCACCTCCTCCCACTCCCGGGGACAGCCGGGCAGGATCCGGGCCGCCACCGCGGAGACATAGGGGGTATAGCGGACGATCAGTGCCTCCAGCCCCGCCGGGTCGCCCCGCTGGAGCAGGCGCAGCAGTTCCGATTCCTCCACACCGCATCCTCCTCTCTATATGATCTCTGTTCTGAAATGCGTCTCACCCTATATAACACCTGGAACGGGCATTTGGTTGCAGTTCAGCGCAAAAAAGATCCGGCCCCTCTTTCCGAGGGGCCGGATCTACTTGCGTTACAGCAGTGGGCGGCCTGTCAGGCTCAACCCAGAACCACCAGCAGATCGTCAGTGTTCACAGTAGCGCCCACATTGACAGCCACGGACTTCACAGTGCCGTCCACGGGAGCGGAGACCTCGATCTCCATCTTCATGGCCTCCAGCACGATCAGCACATCGCCGGCCTTCACAGCCTGGCCGGGCTTGCACTCCACCTTGAAGATGTTGCCGGGCATGGGGCTGTTCACCGCGGTCTCACCGGCAGCCACAGCTGCGGGAGCCGCAGCGGGGGTGGGAGCCGCGGGCGCGGCAGCAGCGGCCGGGGCCGCAGCGGGGGCGGGAGCGGCAGCGGGAGCCGGAGCGGCAGCGGGAGCAGCGGCCGGTGCGGCCACAGGGGCGGCGGCAGGAGCCGCAGCGGGGGCGTCAGCCTTCTCCACGGACACCTGGAAGGGCTTCCCGTCGATGGTGACGGTGAAGGTGCCGGTGCAGTTGTCCCGGTTGCCCATCATCAAATGGGGGGGCTGATAGCTGGCGGCGAAGGGCTGGATGGCGCGGGTGGTGTAGCCGGAGCCAGTCACCGCGGGGGTGTTGGTGTAGTACACATGGCCCTGCCAGGCGGGCATGGGGGGCAGATCCTCCGCCTTGGGGGCCTTGGGGGCGGCGGGAGCCGCCTTCTTAGGCTCCTCCTTCTTGGGGAAGCCAGCCTCACGGTCCTTGAAGAACGCAGTGGCCACCTGGGGGAAGGCGATGTAGGACAGCACATCCTCGTCACACTTGGCGGTATCGCCCAGCTCCTTCTTGGTCTTCTCAAACTCGGGCTCCAGAGAGTCGGCAAAGCGGCCCTTCACCAGGGGGGTGTCGCCCAGGATCTTCTTCTGGATCTCCGCGTCGATGGGGGCGGGAGTGCGGCCGTACTCGCCGCGGCAATAGGCCTTGATCTCCTTGCCCACCACCTTGTAGCGCTCGCCGGCCAGCACGTTCTGCACAGCCTGAGAGCCCACCATCTGGCTGGTGGGGGTGACCAGAGGAGGATAGCCCAGGTCGGCGCGGACCTTGGGGGTCTCGGCCAGGGCCTCGTCCAGCTTGTCCATAGCGTTCATCATCTTCAGCTGGGAGATCAGGTTGGACAGCATTCCGCCGGGGATCTGATAGTTCAGGCACTGGGTGTCGGTGGCCATGGAGATGGGATCCAGAGTGCCATGCTTCAGGAAGTCGGCACGGACCCCCTTAAAGAAGTCGGCCATCTTGATCAGGGCCTTGTCGTCCAGGTCCACCTGATAGCCGAGCTGGCGCAGAGCATAGGCCAGGGTCTCGGTGGCGGGCTGGGCGGTGCCGCCGGACATGGGGGAGATGGCGGTATCCAGCACATCGGCGCCGGCCTCCACCGACTTCAGGCAGGTCATAAAGGCCAGGCCGGTGGTGCAGTGGGTGTGGATGACCAGGGGCAGCTCGGGCACCGCGTCCTTGATGGCGGAGACCAGGTCATAGGCGTCCTTGGGCCCCATGATGCCGGCCATGTCCTTGATGCAGATGGAGGAGACACCCATCTTCTTCAGGTCCTTCACCATCTGGACGTTCTTCTCCAGGGTGTGGACCGGGCTGGTGGTGAAGCAGATGGTACCGGAGGCGTGAGCGCCCTGCTTCACGGTCTCATCAATGGCAACCTCCAGATTGCGCACATCGTTCAGCGCGTCAAAGATGCGGATGATGTCGATGCCGTTCTTCACAGAGTACTCCACGAATTTGCGGACCACATCGTCGGGGTAGTGCTTATAGCCCAGGATGTTCTGGCCGCGCAGGAGCATCTGGAGCTTGGTGTTGGGCATCTTGGCGCGGATCTTGCGCAGCCGGTCCCAAGGGTCCTCCCGCAGGTAGCGCAGGCAGACGTCAAAGGTGGCGCCGCCCCACACCTCGGCGGAGTAGAAGCCAGCCTGGTCCATCGTCTCCAGGATGGGCTCGAACTTGTCATAGGGGAGCCGCGTGGCGATCAGCGACTGATTTGCGTCACGCAGTACCGTCTCTGTAAATTGTACCTTTCTCATGTTGAATCGACCTCCAAATATTGCTGTGGGTGCTCTCACAAAAATTCGGATCTGCCTCACTTTCAGCATTCCGGTCCGTGAAGCCGGCTCACTTCGCCGGAAAACTCACTTGTAGCTATTGTAGTATATCTTACGCCGCAACGCAACCCCCTTTGGTAGAAATACTTTGCTTTTTCCAGTCAAAAAACTCCAGATGCCGGAAAGCCTCCCGGTTTTCCGGAAAATATAGAAAAACACCGCAGGCAGTTGGGAAGGTAACTGCTGCGGTGTTCAAGTTCGGGGTAAATCGATCTGTCCGTCCAAACGGCTGCTCACCGTTCGCTGCACGGCTGAGACTTCTCACGATAACCGGAGAACTCCTCTCCGAAGATCAGATCGTCCACGTCCCTGTCTTCCCGTACACGGTTCCAGATGCTGTCTGGCTCACGCTTCATCATCGTCATGCTGATTCACCTCCTGATAGTTTTGATTTGTCCGGACACGGGGCACACAAAAGGCTCCATGTACGCACCGGATCATCCGGCTTCTTGCAGGCAGAACTCCGCCGTCTTTCGACGCCGCCTGTTTAGCTGCTGCGGACCCGCCTACGCTCTCTCCGCCTTCGCTGAGTGGTTCCGGTCCCCGCTCGGCCAGTCACGGCAGCACATCGCCGCTTCTATCGCCCACAGTTTCTGTGTGAAATAGCCGCTCTACTCAACATTTTCTTTCACTTTCAAGATCCTGCACCACCACAGGCTTACGGCCGCCCTTCGCAGATCCTCCTGCCGGACTTGCGCTATTGTAAACCCTCTCTCCAGGTTTGTCAAGAACTTTTTCTCAAAAAATGAAACTCTATGTTTTTTATCCTGCATTTTTCCTGCATAAGAGCAGTCTCCCATTCTTCTGGAAGCTGTTGTTCCATCCCCAAAACGCACTTGTGCCCGCCTCCCCTTGGGAAGGCGGGCACCGCGTTATCCCTTGGTCTGCTTCAGCAGCTCCAGCAGCAGTTCCTCGTTTCGGAGGGCCGCTTTGGCCAGCGCCTCCGACTTCTGCCGCAGGCGGACCAGATTGCCCTCATAGTCCGCCATCATGCGGTCGGCACAGGCGATGGCCTCCTCCCGGTCGAATCGTTCCACATGGCCGGCGGAGGGCATATCCAGCTCCTGGAGATAGCTCTCCACCTTTGG
>OGCN01004936.1_pt1 | contig 10999 bp, 9 predicted proteins | sample 1570181 | NCBI WGS metagenome assembly OGCN01 (sample SAMEA4370584, study PRJEB24528) | human gut metagenome | reverse complement strand
TAGTGAGTGTGTTTCCTGATTATGGTTGTTCAAATTCAACTTGCAATTTACCAGGAAAATGTTATATGAAAAAAGTATTCATAAAATATAATCCGTACAAGTTAGAGACAACAATATCAGTCGACGAAAATCCTTTCATCCAAAAGAATAATACCTACTTACAAGAATGGGCAGAAGACTTGCCTAAGTTACTTTGCGAGAGGTATTCTGATCAATTTTTCGATATAACGTTCTATGGTCCATTGGCTGATTATGCTGATTTAAAATCCATTTTTTCAGAATATTGTTTAAAACATAAAACATTTAATGTGTTATTAGACAGAATTCATGTGGAAACGGTCGAAGATAAAATACGCCGGCTTGACGAGGTGTTTCAAAAGCTCCAAGACAAGTCGATAGATAAACTTTATACACAGGAAATTACAGATGTATTTAAACAGCTGCACAATAATGAAATTCAAGTATGCGTGGTCGCTCCTATGAGTGTTGGTAAGTCTACATTAATCAATGCGTTGCTAGGAGATAAGCTGTTGCCATCGAAGCAAGAATCTTGCACCTCTCTGGTTACCTATATCAAAGAGATAGATTCCCCAACGGATTCTTGGAAAGTACATGTTTACGGTCGGTCATATGAAAATGTAACCTTAAAGGATATGCAAAGACTTAATAGTGATAATAGCATATCTCAGATTACTATAGAAGGAAATATCCCTTTTATATCGGACTGTCACATGCGTCTTGTGTTGATTGATACTCCGGGACCTAATAATGCACGAAATCAGTATCACCGAGAAAGACAACAAGAACTCTTGAGCCATTTATCGCACTCTCTCATCATGTATGTTATGGATAGCACATTTGGTACCACCGATGATGATGAACTATTACGTTCTATCATCAAGGAAAGGAGTGGTCATAATTATCTCAGGGATAGATTCATATTTGTCATCAATAAAATGGACGAGCGTAAACAAGAAGACGGCCCTATGGAAAAAACGTTGGCAGACATTCGTACATATTTAAAAAGTCTTGGCATAGTAAATCCTTTATTATTTCCAGTCAGCGCACTGGCTGCATTGAATATCCGTATGGTACAGGCTCAAAAAGCTGATAAAGAATTGTCCGAAGATACGCGATGGATGGTTCAAAAATTAAATAAGCGCTCTTATACGCAGTGCGAACGGTTAGCTCCATTATCTTGCAATAGCGCCAACAAAATTGTCGCACATTTGAAAGATAATAAGGATATCTATACAGAGGCGTTAATTCATAGCGGCATTCCTTTTTTAGAAGAAGCTCTTAAGCAATATGCAGAGCAATATGCAAATATAGTAAAAATTCGAACTACCGTGGAAATACTGAAAGAACTGTTTCAAAAAAGTGCTGAAAATAGAGCTCAGAAATACAAAAAAGAAGACGGATTTAAGGAGAAAATCATGTCACCCATTGAATTTTCTAAAGAAAGCATCAAACAAGTAGAAGATACATTAGACTCCATATTAGATATTTAAAGTAATACCCTTTAAGGAGGTTTTCTTATGAAAAAAGTATTTATCAAGTATAATCCGTATAAGTTAGAAACCAAGATCACAGTTGATGGAAAGGAACTGAAAGAAAATAGTCAAATTAGAGAATATTCTCTAAATACACGTATACAGGAATGGATTGAAGAGTTGCCAACGCTCTTATATGAAGAATGTAACGATACGGATTTCGATATTACATTCTACGGTATACAGCCTGACTACGATGATTTGGAAGCAGTGATTTCCCAATATCGGCTTGAGAAAGATAAACCAAATTTAGTATTTCAATTACATCACAAACAGGCAAAGAAGATACCAGATAAAGAAGCCAGTATTGAGAGGTTATTCCAAGAGATTCAAAAAGGATCTTTTGCAGATTTAAAAAAGGGCCCTATAAAAAATGCATTCGAGCAATTCAAAAAAAATGAGTTTAACATATGCGTAGTCGCTACGATGAGTGCAGGCAAGTCGACGCTCATCAACGCTATGCTTGGTGAAAAATTGATGCCTTCAAAAGCCGAAGCGTGTACAGCAAAAATTACTTATCTTAAGGATAATGACAACAAAAATGGAGTATGGAAAGCCGATGTATATGGAAAAAATGGAGAGAAGATTATAACTTATGATAAAGCGACTCTTAAAACTATGCAGGAGCTTAATAGTAATGAAGACGTATCTGTTGTCAAGGCAGAAGGAAACATCCCCTTTGTTTCAGCTAAAGACATTTCCCTTGTTCTTATTGATACACCGGGGCCTAATTATACCCGGGATGGCAGGCATAAAGAAATTCAAAATAATTTTCTTGTGCAGTCCTCCAAAGCACTAGTTTTATATGTCATGACGGGCACATATGGTAATAATGACGATAACTCTTTATTGCAGACTATTGCTGAAAGTATGTCTGTAAGAGGAAAACAGAGTAAAGACCGTTTCTTATTTGTTGTAAATCAAGTAGATGGCAGAAAAAAGGAAGACGGGGAATTGAAAGATACATTAGATAGTGTTCGTGATTATTTGGCAGAAAAAGGTATTGTAAATCCACACTTATTTCCTACAGGAGCGCTTCCGGCATTGAATATACGCCTGGTGCAAAATAATTTAGCTGATGAAGAAGCTATGGACGAAGCGGAATTTGCTGTGAAGAAATTAAATGAAAGAACATATCTTCAGTGCGATCCATTTTCTACGCTTCCGGCCAGCGTTGCTGAAACAATTTCGCAGCAATTAGACATGGCAAAAGGCAATGATGATGCCTATGAAGAAGCCTTGATTCATACGGGTATTCCTTCTTTAGAAGCAGCGATTCGCCAATACGTAGAAAAGTATGCGAAGACTGCCATGATTAAAAATATTTATGATACATTTACGCGTCAGGTTGAAGAGACGAAGGCTTTTGAAAAAATCAAAAAAGAGCTTTCAGAAAGCGAGGAAAAAAGAAAAAAAATACAAAGCGACATTCAAGAAATAAAGAGAAAAGTCAATGATATTAAGAAAGCTCGGCAATTTGAAAAGGACATGGATGAAGCTATAGATAGAATTAATAAGCAATCAAAGGAGCTTATCGACGAAATTCAATATAAATACCAACAACAATTGTCTAAACAGCTTCTTCAAATGCGCGGACGCTCTCTGACACTACCTGAAGCCATAGAACTAGGTCAACAACTCAAAGTAAAATCTGAAAAATTAGACCATCAATTTCAGGATGACCTTAGTAAACTCTTGCAGAAGCAATTAATAGAGGCAGCTAGTAAAGTTCTTGAACGGTATAAAGAGAAAATTGCTTCTTTTGCAGCAGATATGTCTAATCCGAACACCATAGTCATTGATCCAATACAATTGGTTGGCAGTACTATACCGAAAGTGGATGAAGACTTTATTCAAAAGCTTAAAAAAACGCGACGGGTAGCGGATGGCCAGGAATGGATTCCTAATACTGACAAGGCTTGGTATAAACCTTGGACATGGTTTCAAGAAGAAGGGTATTATCGGACCCTATTTAAAGACGTTCAATTTGTTTCTGATAGAGAATTAGCACAAGATCTTTTAAAGCCTATTCAACGTAATTTAAGGGAAAATATTGCTAATGCTCACTCTCATGCATTAGTTCAGTCCGGAAAAGTAAAAGAATATTTTATGAAAGAATTCGAAAAAATGAAGAAGGTATTGAAATCTAAAATGGATGAATTAGATGAGGCAGCAAACAAAGAAAACCATACAAAAGAAGAGATAGATAAAATCAAAAAGAATCTAGATTGGCTTAAACGAATTCAGAATAAATTTAATGAAATAGTAGAAATCTAAAAAAGAGGTGTCATTATGTCTGATAATACATTTTGCGAAGATGTACGAGCGGGGAAAATTCTTGACGTACGCATTATGATGAAGGATAGTCTTTTACTAGATCCCTCTTTTGCTGAATTTTCAAAAATGGAAAAGATTGCTCGCTCGATGCCCGGCTTATATGATGAACACGATGGAAGCGCGTTCATTACAGATAGGTCCTTATGGAATGACGATTATATGAACGAGCTCATGGTTCAAATTCTTGATAATTTCTCTCACGAACGAATTGTTCATTTAAAAGAAGTGGTTCGTTACTTGCATCCTTCCGAAAAGGAGGTTCCTGATTCTTCTAATTTTCCTCTTTCAACGGATACGCCTTCTAATTCATCCGGCAATGATGGCTCTCACTCTTATCAGGCGCAAAAAAAACAAGATCAGTACTCCGGACGATACCAAGGAAAAAAGATAGGAACTGGCGTGGTTGTGGGGGCAGTTGTTGGCGGTACTATTGCGTATGCAGTGGGTACAGCCGTAGCGGTTGGCGTAGCTGTAGGAGCTGTTGCAGGCGGTGTAGTTGCGGTAGCAAGTCAAAAGAGGTGATCATTATGCCATCTAATCATGAAATATTGACGTATGATGCTTTGACGGCTCAATTAAATAATGCCGGACAATTAATCAATAACGTCGTATTAAAAAAATATTTACATTCCCTGAATTCTTTGGATATCGTTCCATTAGACAAAGACGCTGAAGATTTGAATAATATTCGCTTATTTAAAATCACGGAAATGGTTTATCAAAAAGACGAATATTCTACGTATAAATTTGCTTCCGTATTTGACGCCGTACAAAGTTTAAATTGCGGAATATTTGTTATTGCTAACAGCGATGGACGTAAAACTGAATTTTATATGGGCGTTCGTTCGTATGATGAAAAGCATACGACAAAATCTCTTAAAGATACCCTAAAAAATGCCTTATGCGGGCAGTTTCCCGGTGTAAAAGTTGCCGATTTATTAGATTCGGAAGCGCAAAATCTTTTGGATCGTATTCCAACACAAGATATTGTGTCTGTATCCTGTGTTGCAAATAATAAAGATGATGATTTTAATAATAATACTACCTTTATTCAAGGATTAGAAAAATTAGCATTAGCAATGCAAGGTCAGATCTATACGGCAATTATATTGGCAAATAGCACTTCTACTTCACGTCTTGACGAAATTCGCCATGCTTATGAATCCATTTATACGCAATTGTCTCCCTTTGCGACGATGCAATTATCCTATGGGAGTAATACAGCGCTTACAATTTCTCAAGCATTATCTCATAGCCAGACAATAGGCACTTCACATTCGACGACTATATCTGAAAGTACGAGCACAACTGATTCGGATAGCAAAACAATGGGCCACTCCGTTTCAAAGCAAGATATTGATGCGCTCAAACAAGCGGTTGCTCGTGCATTAGCAAAGAAATCAATTTCGGTTACAGCAGCTGCGCCATTTATAAGCGGTCTTTTATCTTTGTTTTCGACAACAGTTACAACATCAGATTCTCAAACAGAAAGTCATAGTGAGGGAAAGACAGAGACAAAGGCTGATACTGAGACGGAGAATAAAAGTGAAGGTACTACTGAGACTATTACGCAAGGCACAACAACTGGTACCTCAACAACCATGCAGCTTTCCAGACAAAATAAGACGGTGCTGAATACGTTAAACAGAATTGACTTGCAGCTGAAGCGGATTGATGAATGTGAAAGCTTAGGCATGTGGGAATGCGCCGCCTATTTTTTGTCAGATAGTCAGGAAACGGCTGAAATGGCGGCAGGTACATATAAAGCGTTAATGAAAGGCGAAAACTCAGGATTGGAAACGTCGGCGTTGAACTTTTGGGGGCGTAGAGACTCTGCTAAGCTTCCCATGTTGAGAAGCTATCTTACTAATTTTATTCATCCAGCCTTCGTATATTCCTCTGATATTGGTAAATTTCCAGTGACTGCTGCATCTCTTGTCAGCAGCAATGAGCTGGCGATTCAGATGGGATTGCCTCGTAAAGCTGTATGTGGGTTCCCCGTTATTGAGCATGCCGATTTCGGTAAAGAAATAGTAACATATGGACATAATGTACCGAAAAAAAAGCTGCATTTAGGGAAAATCTTTAGTATGGGAGCAGAATTGGATACAGAGGTTGCCTTAGATGTCGATTCCCTGACAATGCATACTTTCGTAACGGGATCTACCGGGTCCGGTAAAAGTAATACTATCTATAAAATATTAGAACAACTTCGTGCAAATCATCGTATTCCATTTATGGTCATTGAGCCTGCTAAAGGTGAATACAAAGACATTTTTGGACAATACCCTGATGTAAGTGTTTACGGAACTAATCCGCAAAAAACGGCACTGCTAAAACTAAATCCTTTTCGCTTTCCTAAAGATATCCATGTTTTAGAACACTTAGATCGGCTCGTTGAAATATTTAATGCATGCTGGCCTATGTATGCAGCGATGCCCGCCATTTTAAAGGAAGCAATAGAAAGAGCATATGTTGAAGCCGGATGGGATTTAATAACTTCACAAAATCAAAAAGGCGCACAATATCCTAATTTTTCCGACTTATTTGAACAGATTCGTCAAGTAATCAGCGAATCACAGTACTCGGCTGACGGAAAGAGCGATTATTCTGGCGCATTATTGACCCGTGTCCACTCATTAACCAATGGCCTAAATAAATTAATTTTTTGTAATGAAACTGATATTACCGACACGGAACTGTTCGATGAAAATGTAATTATTGATTTGAGTCGTATCGGTTCTATCGAAACAAAAGCCTTAATTATGGGATTATTGGTCATGAAGCTTTATGAATACCGTATGGCCCTTGGCAAGAGCAATAGCCCGCTATCTCATCTAACGGTATTGGAAGAAGCACATAACTTGTTAAAACGTACGTCTACTTCACAGATTTCTGAAAGCGCAAATCTGCTTGGAAAATCAGTAGAATTGCTTGCCAACTCTATTGCTGAGATGCGCACATATGGAGAAGGTTTTCTTGTTGCCGACCAATCTCCAAACTTGCTTGATATGTCAGTTATTCGCAATACCAATACAAAAATTATCTTGCGCCTTCCCGACAAAGAGGATGATAAATTAGTTGGCTATGCTGCTGGTCTAACCGATGACCAAATAGACGAATTAGCAAAATTGAAAAAAGGCGTAGCCGCCGTGTATCAAAATGATTGGGTTGAACCTATTCTTGTGCAAATTAATAAGTGTAAAACAGTACCTAAGCCATATGCGTTTACTCCTGCTACCAATCAATTAACGAAAAGGGAAGTAAAAGAAGAGCTACTTTCATTTTTACTTCAAGGAAGAATAAAGACTCGACTTCGTTTTTCTCCAGAGAAAATTAAATCTGGGTTACATCTGTTGATGCTTTCTACGCCCCTTATAGAGTTTATCAAAGAGCAACTATTTGAATATGAACAGACAAACAAGCTGACTCTTTGGTTACCGCATAATTTCGAATTATTGTCCAGAAGGATAACGGATATTTTAGGTGTTCGTGATAGAGTAAGCGATTGTATGCTGCATGCATCTACAGATAGTGAACTAACACATATGCTAGAAAATATAATCTGGCAATCTGTTCCTAATGCGTCAAGGGAACAAGAATGTATGTTAATGCAATGTCTTGTGAAAGATTGGAGTACACAGCCAGAAGAAGAAAATCTTCGAAGAAGAGTTTGGTATAAATGGGCGCATCAACTGCTGAAAGGAGGCCGGTAATGATGTTTGACGCATTTAGAGAAATAGATGAAATCCCTGAAAAACTAATTGGCTATGTAGCCGATTCTCCTTTAGGAAAAGCTGCTGAACAATGGGATATACCAAACGACGATATAATGGATGAGTTACTTGAATTAGATTTTGATACAATTAAAATCGACGACGTCGGGGAAATTTATAGTGAAAATGGAGAATTAAAACCAAATGCTACTTATATTTTAAATAATACGATTTATAAAACCGATGACATGGGGCGAATCACTGACTGCGAGGCTGTGCCGCAATATAACCCGGACAACTCTCGCGATAATCAAGAACAAAGGATAGCGGGCGGTGAAGATCGTCAACCAGGCGATCAGGGCGGACATCTTCTGGGGAGAGATATAAATGGTGATCCAGGTATAGGAAATATGATAGCCATGGATTCCCGAATCAACCAGAGCGACTATAAGCGAATGGAAAATGATATCAAGGCTGAGCTTGAGGCCGGTAGGAACGTATCCATGAAAATACATATTATGTATCCCGATGAATCTAAACGGCCTGATAAGATTATAGTAAACATCGTCACAGAAGAAAAAAATATAGTTTATAAGTTTGATAATGATCTTGATGGCAAATTGCTTACCGATGTCTCTCCAAAAGGAATCGAAAATGTTCAGCAAATATTAAAAGATACGAATGGTCAAATTTCTTCTATTAAAGAAGAATATGATAAATATGGAAATTTAGAGAAAACAACTGTTTGTATTACCTATACTTCAGAAACCGGCGAAGGTCAAAAGACATATCGAACGTATTGCGTAATGGATTCTAGGGAGGCTTAGATATGGATGAATTAAAACAATATATCTATAAACTGGTTGCTAGATTGCTTCCTGATACTGAAATGATAGATATCACGGCGTATGTCGACGACTTCAGCTACTCTATTGAATTTTGGGTTACTATAAATGGAAATAAAATGCAATGTTTCGAAATGGTTGATCATGGGATATTAAAAGAAAGCGATGTAAATTCCCTAAATCAGTCCATTGCCAAGTTTATACGCCAATTACCTAATTATAAAAAAGATAGGCTTAATAAAATTACCCTTACTATAAAGAAATAACGTGTACTATATTTAGTATAAAATGCAAAATAGGAGGTATTTTTTATGTATCATGATCCTGATTTAGATATTTTGAATACTCTTTCAAATGATGAACTAGAGCCCATTGTAAAATTGATTACGGAAAAGGGCACTCTATCAGAATTGTTAACATGCAACGACAAATATAAAGCTCATTATCCAGACCACAAAAAATATCTTGATTTAATAAAAGATGAGCTGGCTGATATGGGAGGAAATTCGTTTGCCAATATCTTTAGAGGACATGGCGTTTCGTATCGGGAAATGCTGATAGATGTAAGCGATAAATTGAAAGTATCTTATAATAAACAAGCTCCTATTGAACGGATTGAACAATGTTTATTAGAAAAGGTATTGGAAGATGCATGGGAAAAAATGGACCAGAAAGAAAAAGAAACAGTATTAGAAAATTTAGGAGATACTACTAAATTTTTTACATCCATGTCCAGCGGCGTTTTGATTTCTTTATTTAGAGCCGGAGGCTTTACTTCATATAAGCTTTCGTTAATTATCGCTAATGCCGTATGCAAAGCGATCTTGGGGCGCGGACTATCTTTAGCATTAAATGCGGGGTTGGTAAGGAGCTTATCTGTTTTAGCAGGTCCTATTGGAATAGCTCTTTCCGGACTGTGGATGGCTATCGACCTTGCTGGTCCGGCATATCGTGTAACAGTACCTGCGGTTGTATATATCGCTGCATTACGTAATGCACAACTGCATAAGGAATGGTAAAATATTTCTTTATCGTTTGACCGGAGGTGATAGGCATGCCGACCATTCATAATAGATTTACCGGACTAAGCATGGAAGCAGACTATTCCGTATTGCTTGATAGCGACTTGTATCCCAATGATACGTGGAAGCGAGCTGCATATGTGATCCTCGGCGTGTATCCTTCGTCTCGAGAAAATTTAGAATATGTTGTCCGACATGGAGGCGGCTATTTTGCATTATTTAATCGCTTGAAGCCGTTGCTCATTCCCCTTCATTGGCAAGATGCTGCCTATGAGATTGCAAAATTCTTCATAAGACAAGAACCGGATATGAGTACCTTTTTGCATGAAATTGGCGAACAGGAAGTGCATAATATAGCCTCCTCCATAGCAGTTGCCGAAGCAATCTTTTGGTTTCTCCGATGGAAGGAATCGCAAGAAAATTATAAGTTTATCTCAAAACTTCGTTCCCCCTTTAGAAATCGTATGTCTCAACGTTCGTTATTGTCGCCGCTATCTCTTCAGGCACCTCTACCATCAATGCCGGAAGAAGACGAGCGTCCAGCATGGTATACGTCCAATTATGTAGCGAAGATGTTATTAGGTCATATAACAGAAGAATCGTCAGACGGATGGGAGTTTTATCTGGCTTCGAAGCAATACGACCATGTAGAGGAAAAGCGTGATTAAGTCACAGTCTAAGGAATGTATTGTAAGGAGGAATTTCACATGAAAAAAGTAGTTATAGCTTTAGGTATTATGCTTTGTTTGGGGATAGGGAGCTGCCTGCTGACGACTGCACCGTTGGTTCCTGTTGTATCTGCCGCTTCGATTGAGGTCAACCGCAGCAGTGCTTGGTTCGACAAATCCAGCCGTATGTTTGGCGCAGAAGTTATATTTAACGGCGAACGGATAACTGTCGCGTACTGGTGTATTCCCAGTGGCAATGTAGAAAAGGTATACCAGCGTAAGAACGGTTCTGACTGGGTATTTCTCGGAACGCGTGGTCCGACAAATGTGGATTACCACTTTCCCAGTCGGGATTGTGCGTCTTTATTTATCAATGTAGGAAATGTAGCAGCCCAGTCGCAGGGGTATGACCACTTATAAGATTTGCTTTGTCATATATCATTTATTTCGATTGCAAGGAGGAATTATTATGGGTAATAAATTAATTGACGTATTACCACATCTGCCTAAAGAAGAACTTATTCCTTGGGTAAGATCATTTGCTGGTCCATTTGTAATTGAAAATTATCCAAATTGGGAGAATTATGATGAAGAATTTTATGAAACCCTTAAAAAAGAATACAAAGAAGGTTTTCAAAAAAGATTAAAAGCAGGAGATCTTACACAAATACTTCCTGGAGAAGCCCCATGGTTGTATACTACCCAACTTACAAACAAAAAGGAGAGATAAATTATGCTAAATACGTTTAGAAAAGTTTTAGGATATATAATTAGTATGGTATGACTGTGTGAAATTTTTTCTATGGTTAATTGTAAAATGAATTTGAACAGGTAATCAAAAAACAAAAATCCATAGTG
>OGCN01004935.1_pt1 | contig 11013 bp, 6 predicted proteins | sample 1570181 | NCBI WGS metagenome assembly OGCN01 (sample SAMEA4370584, study PRJEB24528) | human gut metagenome | reverse complement strand
TGGATATATTAGTATGGTTTTGGTGTTTTTTGCGTACGGACTTTTTGTGATATTAGGCTCTGGAAATAGAGATAAAATATATAGAAAAATAGGATTTCTTGCACTGCTATCAGTAATTGCGATAATTTTTGTCGTTCTAATAGATAAAGGCATAATCGGGAGCAGAGTGTTTATGAAATTCTCATCAACTAAAACAAGTGGAAGTTATTACGACCGAACTAATGCTATTAGTTATGCGCTTTCAAAAATATTTCAAAATCCATTGTTAGGTGTAGCTGCAAGAGGAATCGAAGATTCGTATAATGCAACGTTTACGCCATTAAATTGGATGATGCTTTATGGAATAGTTATTGAGGGATACGCTTTAGTTGGATACAGCAAAATGTTTTCTAGGCTAACATCCAATAGGTGGTTGAAGATTTTTGTTGTTGCTGCAGCGTTTTCAACAATTTTGACACAAGATCTTTCATTTGAATGGATTGTATGGTGCTTTATATTTTGCGGGATTAAAAATGGTGTTAGCAAATATAATGAGAAAAGTGAATTATATTAATGAAGAAAAGTATGAAATCAAAAATTAAAACAAACAAAGTACTCCAAGCTGGCATGGGGTACACGATTGGAAATTATTTATTAAAGGGAATCAATCTAATTACCTTGCCAATATTTGCCAGACTGATGAATAAAACAGATTATGGCCTGTTTAACATATATATGTCTTATGAGGGAATATTTGTCATCTTGATAGGAGTGACACTGCATAGCAGCTTGAAAAATGCAAGATATGAGTTCAAAAATGATTATAGAAAATATGTATCATCAATTGAGATTGTTCCTATGATAATGCTGGCGGTTGCATTATTGATCGTGAATTTGTTTTCGGGCTCGGTTACACAGGTGACGGGATTAAATCTTCTGACATTGAATCTGCTGATGATTCATAGCTATTGCAGTGCGTTGCTTCAGTTTTATAATGCGGATCTTAGCATAGATTATAAATACACTTCTTTTTTGAAAATTGCATTTTTCAACACTATAGCGAATGTGCTGATATCATTGATTTTGATGACAACGGTACTCAGCAGCAAAAGATATGCAGCAAGAATAGCAGGGTGTGTTGTGCCACTTGTTTTAATATGCGTCTATATTTTGTTTAAGCTGTTTTCTTCAGAGAAACCTAAATATAATAAGACATTCTGGAAGTTTGGTGTTAAGTATAGCCTGCCGATTGTTCCACATGGATTATCTCAAATTGTTCTTTCACAGTTTGATAGAATCATGATTAACAATATGGTTGGCGTTGCAGAAGCTGGTATCTATAGTTTCGCGTTTAATATTAATACCATAATACAAATACTGGTTAATTCACTAGATACAGTTTATGGACCATGGTATTACGAAAAAGCCGACAAAAAGGAATTCAAGCAAATTAAAGAAGTATCTACGATTTATATGTACGCCATGTGGTGTGTGATTGTAGCAGTAATGCTTGTGGCCCCAGAGGTAGTACTTATTCTTGGAGGAAAAGAATATTACGCGTCGAGAATAGTTGTATTGCCGTTGTTAGCATGTACCTTCTTTACATTTTTGTACTTACTTCCATCGACAACGGAGTATTATTTGAAGAAAACTTGGAATATTGCATTTGCAACATCTTGTATTGCTGTACTGAATATTATTCTGAACTACTTCTTTATTAAACAGTTTGGGTATATTGCTGGTGCTTATACAACTTTGTTTTGCTATATCTGCTACTTCTTATTCCACTACCTGATGGCAAAGAAACTGATCGGATTTCAACAGTTTGATACAAAAATCATTGCAATTTTAGCAGTTCTGCTGTTTGCAGTACTGGCAGTTTGCTATGTATTGTTGGATCTCTTGGTTTTTAGATGGACTCTTATGATAATTTTTGTGCTAGTAAATGCGCTTTTGTTGCTGAAGATGTACAAAACAGGAAAACTCAAGGGATTAGTAGGAGAAAAGAATAATGAATAAAGAAGATTATCTTAGAACTGAAATCAGAGACGGATATCAGGTTTCAGTTACAAGAAAAAAAGTTTGGTTGTGTGAACTGGAAATGGCGACATGGTTTAGCAATGTATGCGAAAAATATGGTTTGAGTTATTTCCTGATTGGAGGAAGTGCAATTGGTGCAGTTCGTCATAATGGATTTATTCCATGGGATGATGATCTGGATATCGGTATGCTACGAAGTGACTTTGATAAATTTAGAAAAGTGTCGATAAGAGAGCTTCCGAGCAACTATAAAATCGAATATGGTGTATTAAAAAACAAAGTATTTAGTTCGTTACTGCGAATTCGCAATAATGATACGACCGGAATTATTGTTGATGAATATGAGCAAAATGCGCGTGGTGGTGGTATTTTTATTGAGTTATATCCATTTGATAATGTTCCAACTGGTATAAAAAGAAAAGTGCAGTTGGCAAAATCTAGTATGCTTTTTCTCGCATTGAATAATTGGAATCGAAAAGAAAACTTTAGTGGAATAAAGAAATTGATTATCAGTGGACTAAAAATGTTTCCGATTGAATCTGTTTGGCGAATGTATGAAAAAAATAATACAAAATATTCTGGTACAAAAACAGAATATGTGGATACTGTAGCGTTGCCATCCTATGCAAAACAGGGAATTCATTTCTATAAGAAAACAGATGTACAGCAAACAGTTTCACATAGCTATGAATTTATAGACTTGAATATCCCTAAAGGAAATGATACGTGTTTGCGGCAACAATATGGGGATTATATGGAACTACCGCCGCTTGAAAAGCGCGGAACACATCATGATTTTATTGTTTTTTACGATCCAGATAGATCTTATCTGGAATATAAAGACAGTGAGATATTGAAGAAATACTTTAATGGCGATATTTCAGTAGAGCTTCTTTAAGAAAATAGGGGTATTGGATGATGTTATGTGAGAAATATAAAGAACAATTCTTGCAGCCGGAAGTTAGGTGCGATACATATAATGGAAAAATGTAGTGGAGAACTGGTAAGAGAAACAGACGAGCGTTGGTATTATAGGCTTGGATAAAATAAACGAAAGGGGGGAGAAACAGTGGTTAAAGTAATTACCTATGGAACATATGATATGTTGCATAGAGGACATATTAGACTTCTTGAAAGAGCAAAAGCATTGGGTGATTATCTTATTGTTGGTGTCACAGCTGATGATTTTGATAAAACTCGAGGAAAGATTAATGTACAGCAATCTTTGATGGAGAGAATAGATGGAGTAAAGTCCACAGGATTGGCTGATGAAATTATTGTTGAGGAATATGAAGGGCAAAAAATAGATGACATCAAAAAGTATGATGTTGACATTTTTACGGTTGGCTCTGACTGGAAGGGTAAATTTGATTATCTGAATGAATATTGCAAAGTTATCTATTTGGAAAGAACACAAGGTGTATCAAGTACAGAAATTAGAGAACAGAAGAGACAGCTTCGCATGGGACTGGTTGGTGAATCGAAATATTTGTGTAAATTACTCAAAGAGAGCACATATGTAAATGGATTGAGTATAGAGGCAATTTATTCTGATTCATTGGATGATGTGCCGGCTGAACTTAAAAAACTAAAGACGGTAACGGACAATTTAGACGTTTTTATAAATGCAGTTGATGCAGTTTATATTAGATCTTTTCCTACAAAACATTATGAGCAGATAAAAAAAGTATTAAATGCAGGAAAACATGTCTTATGTGAATCTCCTATTACATTAGATAAGCAGCAGTGTAAAGAACTCTTTGAATTGGCACAAGCAAAAGACTGCATTCTGATGGAGGCAATAAAAACTGCGTATAATACAGCATTTTCACGTCTTGTACTGTTGGCTAAAAGTGGAAAAATTGGAGATATTGTATCCGTTGATGCTACCTGCACTAGTTTAAAAGAACTTGCGGCAAATGAAGTTGAAAAACTTACCGTATGGAATAGTGCGTTTGACTGGGGACCTACAGCTATGTTGCCGGTCTTTGAAATTTTAGGTACAAACTATAAGCTTAAAAAAATTGTAACACATTACATTGATAAAGAAAGAAATTTTGATGATTTTACAAAAATGGATTTCACATATGATAATGCGGTTGCATCAATTAAGGTTGGAATGGGAGTGAAGTCAGAAGGAGAACTGATTGTATCGGGTACCAAAGGATATATTTATGTTCCAGCTCCGTGGTGGAAAACAGACTATTTTGAACTACGTTATGAAAATGCAGCGGATAATCGGCGATATTTTTACCAGTTGGATGGGGAAGGAATTCGGTATGAGTTAGTTGCTTTTGTACGAGCAATTGATAATGGCCGTATGGTACGATATATTGAAGAATATGTTTCTGAAGCGATTTCTTCGATTGTAAGTGATTTTCATAATGGTATAGATGTTATTGCAATTAAAAATTGAGGAGGATATAAAAATGTATTATTTGGATAGTAGGGTAGAAAAGCTGTATAGAATTTTTGATCAGAATGCAAGAAAGGATTATCTTCGATTAGATTTGAATGAGAATCCTGGTGGTCTTCCGCAGGAGTTTATTGATGATGTTCTTAAAAATGTTACACCGCAGTTTGTTGCACAGTATCCGGAAACGTTACATTTCACTGAAGTTCTGGCGAATCATCTCGGAACGGACATTTCTCATATTTGCCTGACAAATGGTTCGGCAGAGGGTATCCGTTATATCATTCAGGCGTTTACCTCAGTAAATGGACGTATTGTCGGTGTTGTACCATCCTATTTTATGTTCCAGGTTTACTCTGAAATGTATGGACGTAATTTTGTAAAGGTTCCGTATAAAGAAGACCTAAGTATGGATGTTAACGATATTATTCGTGAAATGACGGATGATACACAGCTCTTAATTCTTTTGAACCCCAACAACCCGATGGGAAATGTATATTCAGATGATGAATTTGAATCTATTATGAAGGTTGCAAGACAAAAGCAGATTACAGTATTGGTTGATGAGGCCTATCATTATTTTTATCCGAAGACATTTATTAAATATGCATTGACAGAAGATCATGTGTTTATCACAAGAACATTCTCCAAGCTGTTCTCTATGGCTGGTTGCCGTCTGGGATACGTTGTTGGCTGGTCAGATGGCGTTAAAATGGTACAGAAGATGTGCACACCACATAACACAAATGCATTGCCTATGATGTTTGCAGAAAAAGTATTGACAACGCCGGGAATGCTTGATTCTCTGATTACAAATTTTAATGGCGGAAGAAAGTATCTTGTTAATTCTTTAGATAAAAATGGGTATCGTCATAAGGGCGAAGCAGGTAACTTCATTTTTATCGAACCTAAGACGGATGCACAGACTATCGTGGATAGAATGAAAGCAGAAAAGAAAATCTTGATTAAGGTGTATCCGAATGTTGGAGAATTTGGTAATTGTCTGCGTGTGTCGATTGGTGAAGAAAAGTATATGAAGCACTTTATGGACGCATTGCTGGAGATTGATCAATAATTTGTGAGGGATAGGACTATGAGTCATAGAAAACGTGGGGGGGGGGTACCGCAGTAACTCCCGAAAAAATGTAATGTTATCGATTGTTATAGTTTTGCTTGCTGTACTTCTTGGAGTTCTTCTATGGATAAATAAAAAGGACGAAGATAAGAAAGCGTCCGAGTTACATGCGCTTAATATAAAATTATATCAAGAAGAACAAGAGAAAACTGCAGCGTTAAAACAAAAAGAAGTCGAGGATAGTTTTTATCAGAAACTAGCAGATGGCTTTGATGTCAATGTTTTGATCGTTGGAGATTCTATTGGCGAGGGAGCGGGAGCATCTTCATATAATACTTTTTGGGGGTCACTGTTGCAAGAAAGCCTTCAGCATGAATATAAAGGTAAAATTGCCTTTACCAATGTCTCCATGGGTGGCAATGCCTCTTACGCCGGTTATGTTCGGACGATGGCTCTGAACGATGATGTGGACTACGATCTTGCAATTATCTGCTACGGTCAGAATGATGATACAGATGGCTTTTCCACCAACTACGAATCCATCATCCGAGCCATCAGGAGCAAGTACTCGGATTGCTCCATTATCTCCATCTTGGAATCTTCTCAGCGTGAGTATACGGAGAAGATGACCACCATTCAAAGTATCTGTGAGCACTACTCTATTCCGGTAGCAGACACGATTGCAGACTTCAACAATTCTGGAAAGGCTTATGATGATCTGACAGGTGATGGTGTCCACCCGAATGAAGCCGGACAGGAAATCTACTTTGAAACGGTCAAATCGGTCATTGAAGACAATGTTGCAGCTTCCACCGGAAAGATGGAAGACGCAGATGTCATTAATGCGGATGTGCATAAGTTCGATAACTTTATCTGGTATGGCGCGGATACTGATTTTGAGCGAGTAGATGATACGACATTCACTCTGAACGCATCTGCGTCTGGCATTTTGGGTATCGACTATACATATGAGTCCGGCGACAACAAAGCGGACATCTATGTGGATGGTGAATTGTATAAATCTCCTACCGTCACGTTTGACTATGACTTCTCTCAGCGTCATATCATGGTAGTCAGCGATGACTGCACAGTAGAAAAGGAAATCAAAGTTGTGTTCAACAGCAAAGGACAAGCGGATGGTTTCCAGGGAATGTGCTTTAGCTGGAAATAACGAATTAGGCCGTGTGGGTTATATATTCACACGGTAGCTGCTCAAATCTTCACACACCTCTCCGTGGTGAGCAGCAGGCAACGCCTATATGGGCGGCTGAGATGTGAAAGAGGTTAATATTTAAAGGATGCTCTGACCTGTCGAGGAAATGAGTGATCGATTGTAATAGGTAGAAAGCAGATATGAGATTAAAGAACAGATTAAATGAAATGTTACGTTTTTTTTCATTTGCGTTTTATCCCAAAACAACGTTAATTGCATGTGTGATATTTTCGGTAATCGTTGTTACAATACTTGGTGTGGCGATGGTGCTAACACCAAAAGGATCAGGATTTTACAATATTATATTTGCTTTGACTACTGGTGCGGTTGCGTCCTTTTTCGTATCGTTCGTTGTTGAACTGAGCAATAATTATAGACATAACAAACTGGCATGGTATGAATTAAAAGAGTATTATTCGATTGTTATGGACTATGAAAGCCATAAACAAGTCATGATGAAATTGACTCCGCACCAGCGTGCCGAGAAGAAGGCACATGAAGAATTTGTTGCTGCAGGTGGCGTAGAAGAAATCGATGAATATGACCAACCGAAGGATATTATTCAGATAACATGGGAACGGCTGCCAAACATGATGCCTATCTTTAAGCAGACGTTTGATGACAAAAAACAATTTCTGAGTGATATAGAAATTGATGAACTGGAAAGCATTATTTCAGAATATAAACAGGTCCAGTTCTTTATTCACAGACGAATTTTGATGTCTCCAATGTACTATGATGTGCTTAACCATCCAGATGAGAATTATTTGGCATCAATATATCCGAGTGATATTTTAAAAAATATGCCGGTATGGATAAGAAAATCTCTGTCCAGCACGGAAAGTCAAAAAGCCTGTGAGCGATATATAGAGGCAATTCTTTCGGATTTTACATTGCTTTCACAGTATATGAAAAATTACGAAATATCACAAAAGGGAATTGATGCTTACAAAGATGAACTGGACAAGGAAGAGGCAGAGGTAGAACCAGAAGATATAGATTATGATGATGTCGATTTTTCTGAGCCGGAGGACGAAGAAACGTTCAGAAGGCAAAATGAAATCATAGACCAACAAATGGAACAGGAAGAAAGACCATTTACAAGTTGGGTGATAAGTGAGTCTTGTCAAAAAATAGCTGAAAGCATAGACGTTCTTGAACAAAGCATTATGAAAAAACCTTATTATGGGATGATGATAAAATATTTTAGCAATTCTGCAAACGAGCCAATTGACGATAGTATGTCGATTAGTACATATGAGTATGAAAAAAGACGGTTAGATAAGAAACTGAAGAAACAGATGGAATTGAGAGAGAAATAAAAATGTTATTATCTCATTATTTAACGAAAGTCAATCTCATTACAAGAAGTATACAGAGTTAATAGATGGAAATTCCAGCGAAGCGCAAAAAGAATTAAATATAGCTGGAAACAAGCTTCAGCAATCATATGAATTGGGCTTGAAGAAGTATATAAAGTTTGCCAGAAAAATAAAAAGGTAAAAAGAGACTGATGATTGAGAATCAACATTTAAGGAGTGAGTTACGTATGAAGAACATATCGTCTTTATTTTTATCCCAGGCATATAGAGATTGCTGGGATGATTACAACAGATCTTTAAAACTGAAAAAATTCCCCAGATGGGATTATGTGATTTTGACTGCGTCAAATGAGCAGCAGGCAGAAGGCTTTCGGAAGCAGATAGAGGAACGCAAGAGCTTTCTTCCAAAGCACACAAAGTTTGTAGCGATTCCTGATCGTGATGGAAAGCGGGTGGGCTCTGGTGGTGCGACGCTGGAAGTATTGAAATATCTCCGTTCACAGGAAGAATCTTTCGAAAAGCTTCGTGTGCTGGTTATTCATTCCGGTGGAGATAGTAAACGTGTGCCGCAGTATTCGGCATTGGGTAAGCTTTTTTCACCGGTTCCGCATAAGCTTCCGAATGGACGTAATTCTACATTGTTTGATGAATTTATGATCTGCATGAGTTCTGTACCGTCACGTATCCGTGAGGGAATGGTTCTTTTATCCGGCGATGTGCTGCTGCTGTTTAATCCTTTGCAGATTGATTATAACAATGTCGGCGCAGCTGCGATTTCTTTTAAAGAGCATGTTGAGACAGGCAAGAACCATGGTGTTTATCTGAATGGTGAGAATGGAAATGTGAAATGCTGTCTGCAGAAGAAGTCTGTAGAGGTGCTGAGATCAGTTGGTGCAGTAAATGATTCAAATTGTGTAGATATTGATACAGGTGCGCTGATTTTCAGTACGGAAATGATGGAATCTCTGTATTCTCTGATCGCAGCACCGGAGGATTATGACCGACATGTAAATGCAAAAACAAGGTTGTCCTTATATGCAGATTTTCTTTATCCTCTGGCCGAGGATTCGACATTGGAGGAGTTCTATAAAGAGAAGCCGGAAGGTGAATTTTGTCCGGAGCTTACAGCCGCGCGCGAGCGTGTATGGAAGGTTTTGCGTCCTTACAGAATGAAACTGCTTCGCCTCGCACCGGCGAAATTTATTCATTTCGGAACTACCCGTGAGATTCTCGGATTGATGAACGGCGGTGTAGATGAGTACAAAGATCTTGGATGGAGCCGTATAGTCGGAAGCAGTATTAAGGGAGATACGGCCGGATATAACAGCGTACTCAGCAGCCGGTCAATAATCGGAGAAGGCTGTTATCTGGAAGTTTCCTATGTACATAGGAATTCTAAGATCGGCGATCATTGTGTATTGTCCTATATTGAAGTTTCTGATCGCGAAATTCCGGACAATGTGGTGCTGCATGGTCTGAAGCAGAGAGACGGAAGCTTTGTGGTACGTATTTTTGGTATTGGTGACAATCCAAAAGAAAATAAACTGTTTGGCAAAGATCTGGATGAACTGGAGCAGAAGCTTGGAGTCCGTCTGTGGGAAAATTCCGCGCATAGTTTATGGGAAGCCAATCTTTATGCGGAAGCAGATAATATTCAGGACGGAGTAGATGCCGCGCTTAATTTGTACAGAATAGTAAATGATGAAGCCGCCGCAGATATAGAACAGTGGAAAAAGGCGGAGAAGAAATCGCTTTGTTCCGGATTTAATGCAGCGGATCCAGATGCGATCATTGCCTGGAACAGGCGTATGGAAGATCTGGTTGCAATGGATGAGATCACCAAGGCAATCCGACATAAGGTGCCTGCGCAGAAGCTGCAGAAGCGGACAACTCTTACCAAAATTCAGAGGGAATGGCTGAAGAAGCGACTTGACAAATCGGATTTTGGCGAAAGAATGCGTCTTCATTATTATCTTGGCGTCGTACTCGAGGATGAAAACGAGATTCAGGAGTGTTTTCATATAATCCAGGCGGAGATGCTGGAAGCAACGGTAAAGAGTCTGAGTTATAATGAAAATGCCAGAATTGTTACGGACAGGCATACAGTAAATCTGCCGCTTCGTGTAAACTGGGGTGGCGGCTGGAGTGATACTCCGCCATACTGTAATGAAAATGGCGGCACGGTATTAAATGTGGCAATACTTCTTAACGGGAAAAAACCGGTCAAGGTTACACTGGAACGGATTGATGAACTCAAAATAGTATTTGACAGCAGGGATATGGATGTACATGGTGAGTTCGATACGATTGAACCTCTTCAGGCAACCGGTGATCCGTTTGATCCTTTTGCGCTGCAAAAGGCGTGTTTGCTTGCCTGTGGAATTATTCCGCAAAAGGGATATAAGCTTGAAGATATACTGAGACGTCTCGGGGGCGGTTTTGTTATGCATTCCGAGGTTACGGATGTACCGAAGGGCTCTGGACTGGGAACATCCTCAATTCTTTCGGCAGCCTGTGTAAAGGCAGTTTTTGAATTTACAGGAATTGAATTTACCGAGGAAGATTTATATGCGCATGTTCTTGCAATGGAACAGATCATGTCTACAGGAGGCGGCTGGCAGGATCAGGTTGGCGGAGCAACGCCTGGCCTGAAATATATTTCTTCAATGCCGGGATTAAAGCAGGAGATCAAGGTAACTCATGTGGAGATTCCGGAAAGTGCAAGGAAAGAGCTTGATGAGAGATTTGTTCTGATTTATACAGGTCAGAGAAGACTGGCAAGAAATCTTCTTCGTGATGTTGTCGGAAGATATGTTGGAAATGAACCGGACAGCCTATATGCACTGAATGAAATTCAGAAAGTTGCAGCACTGATGCGATTTGAACTGGAGCGAGGTAAGATTGATGAATTTGCCTCTCTGTTGAATTATCATTGGGAACTTAGCCGTAAGGTAGACGCAGGCAGCACAAA
>OGCN01004925.1_pt1 | contig 11032 bp, 6 predicted proteins | sample 1570181 | NCBI WGS metagenome assembly OGCN01 (sample SAMEA4370584, study PRJEB24528) | human gut metagenome | reverse complement strand
TTGGGTTTTCGCGGAAATCCCAGTCCACAATGTCGTCTGCGCCTACGGGCTGGCGGTAGCCTTCATAGACTGCACCACCGTACCAGAATTCGTTTTTTAATATAGTTGTTTTCATGTTGAGGCTCCTCCTTTTATATGTAAATCTATTTTTTTAATGTTGAGGTTATTTTTGGGGGTATTAGTGTAAATTTATCCGCTTTTCAAAGCGGAGGAAATCTGCGAGGGAGAAAGCACTCAGAGTTGCGAAGCCCGCTTTTCCCCCTCGCGCTCCCCCTTTCCAGGCACACTATATTGTCGTACGCTGTGGGAATGTGTTAATGTATTGGCACGGCGATGTATTCTACGGTATTGATAATGCTACGCTCCGCCGATGTATTCATCCCGCTCCGTCAACCACATTTTCTCCAGCCGCTTCCCGTCTCGCCTGTAATCCCACCCACCACCGCCACTCTATCCCTTCCGCCCTGAAATACCAGCCCGTGAGGTTTGTGCTGCCTGTCGGCGGACTCTGCAGGAGGGGTGCTGATTCTTAGCCGCTGGAAATCTGCGTTGCTTCAAAAATTCTCGCTGTCTGAGCGGCTTCAGACGCGAGTTCGAGAATTTTTAAAGCGCTTTTAGCAGATTTTCAGCGGCTTAGAAGTCAGCCCCCGACGAAGCCCCGCCGACAGGCAGCACACACCTCGCGGGCGTCCGTATATCCATATCCATCCTTGCCCTTCCCACACCCAATATTGTATAATCACCTCATACAACATTCCATCCCATTTTGTGACCCAAAATTGCGTTTTTGTTGAATAACCCAAAAACAGGAGGCCCACCCAAATGAAAAACGATTCCAAAGAAACCCAAACCCAGCACACCCTCTCCGTCTACTTCTGCGGCCAGGAAGACTGCGGCCCGAACCACTCCTTCGGCCCGGCCATGCGCCCACACTACCTTCTCCACGTGATCTTCCACGGCAAAGGCATCTACCAGTGCAGCGGTCACACCTACCATCTGAAAGCAGGCGACGCCTTTCTCATCCGCCCCATGGACTCCATCTACTACCGCGCCGACACCTCCGACCCCTGGAGCTATGCCTGGGCAGGCTTTGACGGCTCCGCCTGCAAAGAAATCCTGAAACAAACCGTATTTTCCGACACCCCCATCTTCACCCCGGAAACACCCTCCCGGCAAAACAGCCTCCTCACCCACATGCAAAGCCTACTTGACACCTTTTCCGAAAACAACGGAAACGACCTTGCCTCCACAGGAAACCTCCTCCTAATATTATCCGCCATGCAAAAAAAGCCCTCCGAAAGCAGGACCGACATCTCAAACCTGTACTTTCAGAAAGCCTCCGAATACATTAGAAACAACTATGCCTACCCCATCCAGATCTCAGACGTGGCACACTACGTAGGAATCGACCGTTCCTATCTTTACCGAATCTTCATGGAACATGAAAACACCTCCCCAAAACAATATCTCCTGAAACACCGCCTCCAGATGGCAGCCCAGCTTCTCTGCTCCTCCTCCTGCACCATCACAGAAGTAGCTCTCTCCTGCGGCTTCCGGGACGCTCCCTCCTTCTGCAACTACTTCCGCCAGGGAACCGGCTACACCCCAAAGGAATTCCGCAAAGCCTACAGCGGAACCATCTACACCTGACCAGACACCCGCACTCCGTCCTTTACCAGCCGGTCGGAAGATGATAGCTCCTAATCGCAGTTATAACAGCAGACCGAAACAATTCCATAACAGCAAAAAAAGACGGAAACCATCCCGCAGACTCTGCAAATGATCTCCGTCTTTTATTTTCCGGAAAAGAAATGCTTGATAAACACATACAAAACAATAATAAAAGCAAACACATAGCCAAAAGCCCCCAGAGCCGGGATTCCCCACAGCTTCGGCTTCATATCCGTAGTACAGATAATACTGGAACTGATCAGAAGTGCCATCACCCACAGCCCCATCACAATATTCCGCACCAGCCGCCGCAAAAGCCACGCCAGATCATCCGAGGCATGAAGATCCAGATTAATCTTTGTCTGCCCCTTCATACAGCCCTGAAGGAAATCCGCCGCCAGAGAAGGAATATCCACTGCACGTTTCAGGGACCAGGCAAGATTTTTTCCTTCTTTTTTGATCTCACGCTTCCAGTTCCCATTGCTCAAAAACTGCTCCTTGAGCCTTGCCGCAGCAATCTGTGTCATATTGATGTCCGGGCAGATCTCAGCCAGAACCCCCTCCACATGAGTCAGTCCTCTCGCAAGCATGGTCAGTCCGTGAGGCATCATGATCTTATTCTCCTTCATGACCTCCATCAGGTCCACCATCACTTCAGCCACATCAATGTTCCCCATATCCGCAGTACCGTATTTCTCCATAAGTCCGCGGATATCCTCATAAAGCTTGCTGGAATCCGGTTTGCCTTTAAACTCCCCAAGAGCCAGGACCGCATCCTGGATCTTGCCGATGTTGTTCATGGCAACCCCCTCAATAGCTTCTGCGATCAGCTGACGATCGTGCTCTGTAAGCCGTCCCATCATTCCCATATCGATCCAGACAATCTTTCCATCCTGGATCCGCACGTTTCCCGGATGTGGATCCGCATGGAAAAAGCCATCCTCCATCACCTGTTTGATGAAATTATCCACATATTTCGTTCCGACCTCATTAAGATCATAACCATTGGCCAGAAGCGCAGCCTTGTCATTGACAGCAAAACCGTCAATATATTCCATCACAAGAATATGCGGCGAAATATACTCACGGTAGAGGATCGGTACTTTAACAAAAGCCACATCTTTGTTCTTTTTTGCAAATTCCGCCATATTTGCAGCTTCCGTCAGGAAATTCATCTCCTCCTGAGTCACAGTCCACAGTTCACTTAAAACCATGTTCAGATCCACCATGCCCTTAATGCTCACCGGCGGCATCAAGCGCACTGCTTTATGCATCAGGCCGATATCCCTGGCCATGGTCTCATAGATTCCTTTTCGCTGAACCTTGATCACAACCTCTTCACCTGTTTTCAGCGTGGCCCGATGCACCTGGGCAATCGATGCTGCTCCCAGAGGTTTCTGCTCAATATGCTGAAATTCTGCCTGCCACGGACAGCCCATGGACTCTTCCAGTACCTCGATCACCTGGGAAAAAGGCATCGGCGGTACCTCTGAGCAGAGCTTCATCAGCTCGTCACAGTAGCGTTTCGGCAGAATATCGGAACGAAGAGACATGATCTGACCCAACTTAATATAAGTTGGGCCCAGATCTTCCAGTATGAGCCGGAGCTTCTCAGGAGAAACACCACGGGTAATGGCATGCTTTTTCAAAACGGCTGTGATCTCTCTCAGCCGTTCTCCATATCCGCCTTTCTCTTTTTTCTCCTTTTCTTCTCTGCCCATAAACTTCTCCATTTACTGCTTCGTCTGCGTTGTCGTTTAGTCAAGCGGATATTTGCGATCCGCAGTCGGTTACTCTGCTGCCTGTTCTTCGCTCCCGGTATCTTCTGCATTTTCTGTTTCCGCAGAAGCTTCCTGTACAGCTTCCTCTGCCGGTTCTTCTGCTGTCTCGGCTTTCTCCTCAGCAGCCTCGGCCTGCATGCGCTCGATCTGCGCCTTCACAGCAGCCAGCTGCTCCGGTGTCAGCCTGGAAATCGTTGCCTTCAGTTCTTCCTGATCATTCTTTCTGGCTGCAGATTCCTTTACAGAATCAGCAGCTGTCTTAACCGTTGATTTGATGTTATGCTTCAGCTCCTGATTAAGAACCTTACCCTGTTCAACCGTAAGCTCACCCTTTTTTACCAGTTCATCCAGGATTTCTTTGGATTTCTCTGCTGTCACTGCTGCTGTACCAATACCCACCAATAAAATTTTCTTCAGTCCTTCACCTAATTCCATAATATTTTCTCCTTTCCTGAAACCGGCAGCTGCCGGACCATCACACCACAGTCCGACACCAGACCCTATCCTGAAACAAAAGTTTTCTGTTCCTGTCATATTCCCAGAAAAACAAGTCCCTTGGGAACAAAAATGATCAGTCCGACGATCGCTGCCATGATCGCTGCGATCAGTACTGCTCCGGCCGCTGTGTCCTTGGCGATCTTTGCCAGTGGGTGACGTTCCTCTGTGACCAGATCCACAACAGCTTCCACTGCCGTATTCACCAGCTCCAGCGCCATCACCATTCCGAACAGCCCCAGGCAGATGCACCACTCTGTCACGGAAATCCCAAGGATCAGTCCTGCGATCACCACAAGCGCTGCCACCATACAGTGGATCTTCATATTTCTTTCCTTGCGGATGCAGGTAAAAATCCCCTGAAACGCATATCCGAAGCTTTTATACAGCGGATCCTTCTTTCTGCCTGCCATGTTCCTCACCTGATTTCCTGTTTGAATTATTCCCTCCAACGGGAAGTATGGGATTATTATAACAAGTTTGTAGTAATATTTCCAGTATTCCGGAAAATTTATGAATATTTAAGGAGTATATGTGGTTATTCACAGACAACTGTTCAAGCGGATAAAAGCATCCGCATTCAGTTAAACCACACATACTCCTGATCCTGTTGCATATTCTGTAAAATTTCCGGATATCCTGAATTATTTTTCCGGATATATATACAGATGTCACATATTATTCCACATTTTTCAGTGCTTCATCCATGGGCACATGACGGATCCTCCGGAATTCCAGCACTGCTACCACTGCATAGGCTGCGATTCCGATCGCTGTCATTTTCACATAGATCATGGGATCCACCCACATGGTGATCCATCCTGAAATACTAGAAAGCATCATCTCGCGGAACAGCACTTCCATGATCTGCCGTTCAACCGGAAGGCTTAATAGCAGGCAGAACACCACCACAAGTGATGTGGAAAGTATATACAAACGGCTGATCTCACCATTTGTATAGCCCAGGATCTTGGTCATGGAAATCGACTGGGCATTTTTTTCGATGATGACCTTGGAAAGCAGATAGATCACCACCAGGAAAATGATCACGGAAAATCCATACATCATTCCCATCATATCTCCCATGGAGACATCCAGCTGCCTGGATATTTTTGTAAGAGCTTCCAGATCAATAACAGAGCCGATATATTTTGAAGGGATGTCCTTGATCTCTGTATCAGAGAAATATCCTCCAAAATAATCATCTCCAAGATCAAACGCCTCATTCAGTTTATCTCTTTCCATAAATACACAGAGGCTTGCCGCATAATCATAGATTCCATCTACTTTAAAGGAATACTCATCCTTCTCGTATTTTTCCTTCAGAGTTATGGTGTCGCCCTCCTTGATCCGGAATTTGTCCGCATAGGCACTGGAAATATAAACACCGTCTCCCGAAAGATCCGCCTGGATATACCGGCTGTCAGGCTCCACACCGTAAAAAGCGATCTCCTCACTTTTATATTTACCAGGCATGGTATTCAAAGAATACGCAGAAAATTTTTCCGCATCTTTATTGTCCGTTCTGATATCCGTATAATATTCCAGAAGAGAATTCATGGCATCCTCTTTATTCCCAGAATAGGCACTTGCCGGAACCGAAAGTATGTACTGGTATTTCGCCAGCATATTCTCCTGGATCTCCATCTGATAATGATCCAACGTAGACGGCAGGAGCATGCCGAAAAACAGCAGCAGATTTGCAAAAATGACTCCCACAAACAGCACCAGATAACTGCTGACATTCTGAAAGATCACCCGGAGGCGAAACCTGGAAAAAATTCCTATCTTCGGGCTTAAATACACTGCACGTTTCTGTTTTTTACCAGAAAAATCCCTTCGCAGGAGCTTCAGAGGCGAAAGCTGCAGGCGGTACCTGAGCACCGCATGATCGATCAGTATCATAATGATGACCGGAACTACGGTTGTAAGAAGAAAGGCATCTGCATTCCATACGGTCACATAAGTCGGCAGACTATAGCTCCCGTAATACATGTCTGCACATACACCCTTAAATACGGTATATCCAAGAATATTTCCGATCAGGGCACCAGCCAGCGTGACCAGAACCGGAAGCGTCATATAATGAAGGATCAGCTCCCGTCTGGTATAACCGGATGCACGTAACGTACCGATAACACCGGCTTCCTTTCGGATCGTATTGCTGATGGTAATTCCAAACACAAAAGCCATGATCACGATCACAATATAAAGAAGCGTGATGACCATTGCCCTGTCTCCGCCCATATCATCGCCGGTGAAAATGATCGCCTGGTTAAGATAACGTGGGACAAAGGTTTCCAGAGCTACCACTTTGCCAATGTCTTCCATGAGATTTTCGGAAACTTTCTTCTCCTCTTTTTCGTTCTTTGGCTGATGATCATATATCCATGCATAATTGTACCGGAGCTTTTCCTGATCCAGGTTTTCAAATTCCTCCGGGGCTACGATCGCCACACCAAACTTTACAGAATCAAACATGGAATCATTATTATTCTGAAACAGGGCACTGTAATCCGAAAGTGCCACCAGGCCTGTGATCTTCCAGGATTTTTCACCTCTGATCAGGGTATCTCCTATCTTAAGACTGTTGTTATCCGCATACATACGGTCAATGGCGATCTCGCCCTGCCCTGACGGCATTTCTCCCTTCATCAGGCAGACCTTATTCACCTTCTCACGGTTTTTAAAAAAACGCATGGTGCTTCCGTTATCCAGATTTTCTTCTATATAGTAGTTCTCATAAAGCTTAACACCGGCAGCTTCAATATCCTTCCACTGAGAACTGTAAATCTTTTCCGCAGTACGGAAATTTCCGTTTTCGATATTATATTTATCAAAGCTCTCATTATAAGCCTTCAGCATGCTTCCATCGGCTACCAGAAAGCCGGATACAAACCCGATGGTCAGTACCATCAGCAAGAAAACCACCAGATATTTTCCTAATTCCCCCTTCAGTTCCCTGGGGATACGTTTACGTAAAGGATTCTTCATAATGTCCCCTTACCATTCCAGGTCAGCAGCCGGAATCTTCTGCTCATTCTGATAGTTTCTGCGGATCATCCCGTCACGAAGCTTTACCACACGGTCTGCCATATCCTTGATGGCATCGTTATGAGTAACCATGACTATAGTATTTCCGTATTTGTGATTGACTGTTTCGATCAGCTTCAGGATTTCCTTGGAGGTGTTGTAGTCCAGAGCGCCGGTAGGCTCATCACAAAGCAGGATATCCGGATTTTTTACAATGGCACGTCCAATAGCAGTTCTCTGCTGCTGACCTCCCGAAAGCTGGTTCGGAAGCTTCCGCTGATGTTCATAAAGTCCCAGTGTCTCCAGCAGTTCATCCACATCCAGCGGTCTGTCACTTAAATAAGCACCAACTTCAATATTCTCCCTCACAGTTAGATTGGGAATCAGATTATACATCTGAAAAATATATCCCAGATGTTTTCTGCGGTAGAGGGAAAGCTTCTTTTCCTTCATATCCTCCAGCTGTTCTCCCTGAATGGTAATGCTTCCTGCATCTGCTCCGTCAATGCCGCCAATAATGTTTAGCAGCGTGGATTTCCCGGAACCGGACGGCCCCAGAAGCACACAAAATTCTCCCTTTTCAATCTCAAGATCGATCCCCTTCAGAACGTCTACATGGCTCTCTCCTGCCCCGAAGGATTTTTTGATTCCTTTTATCTCCAGAAACATAAACCGCTCCTTCCATTCCTATACAGTTCTTCTTTATATATGAATATACATATATGTTAGTCCGAACTTACTCTTTTGTCAAGAAGCAGACTTATTTTCGTATTTTTTCCATATATCTATATGCGCTGTACCGGTCCGGCTCTTGCCAAAATCCAGTAAAACGTATATAATGTGGGAGTATCTGTATATTTTTAACCAAATAATCTTATTTTTAAAGGAGTGAATATTGAAAGTGGACCCCAGCGACACTTACCAGATAATCATATTACTTATTCTGCTGGCATTGTCAGCCTTTTTCTCATCTAACGAAACCGCGCTGATGTCGGTAAACCGGATCCGTCTCCGCTCTCTTGCAGACGAGGGCAACAAACGTGCATCCATGGCTCTTGACATTCTGGAAGATCAGATGCCAAAACTTCTCAGTGCGATTCTCATCGGAAACAACATTGTGAACATTTCGGCTTCTTCCCTTGCAACCACACTTGCATACAGCTTTGGCGGCTATATGGTCAGCATCGTGACGGTGATCCTGACGGTTCTGATCCTGATCTTCGGTGAGATCACCCCCAAGAACTACGCAACCATTAACTCTGAAAAGATCACCCTCCGCTATATCCCGGTCTTTAAATTTCTTATGACCATCATGACACCGGTGATCTTCATCATCAATCTCTTTTCAAGAGGTGTGATGCGCCTGATGCGTGTGGATCCGGATGCAGCCAGCAAGGCCATGACCGAGGAGGAGCTTCGTACTATCGTGGACGTCAGCCATGAGGACGGTGTCATTGAATCCGACGAAAAAGAAATGATCTACAATGTGTTTGATCTTGGAGATGCCACAGCCAAGGATATCATGGTTCCAAGAGTACATGTTACCTTTGCGGATGTGGAATCCACCTATGATGAGCTGATCGATATTTTCCGCGAGGATAAGTTCACACGTCTGCCGGTTTATAAGGACAGCCAGAACAACATTGTGGGAATCATCAACATGAAGGATCTTCTTCTTTACGACAAAAATGAGGAATTTGTTATCGATCATTTCCTCCGAAAGCCGCATTTCACTTACGAAACAAAAAGCATTTCCGATCTTCTTGTGGAAATGAAGGACTCCACCTTCAACATTGCCATTGTACTGGATGAATACGGTGATATGGCCGGACTGATCACACTGGAGGATATCCTGGAGGAGATCGTGGGTGAGATCCATGACGAATACGATGAGAAGGAGGACGAGCTTGTCCAGAAGATTTCCGACCGGGAATATATCATCGAAGGTTCCATGCATCTGGATGACGTAAATGATCATCTGGATACGGAACTGGATTCCGAGGATTATGATTCCCTGGGTGGATTTATCATCGAACATCTGGATCGTCTGCCTGTTGCCGGTGACGAAGTGATCACAGAGGACGGAATCCGTCTGATCGTAGAAAAGCTGGATAAAAACCGTATCGAGAAAGTGCATGTCTACCTTCCGGAAAAAGATCCTGAAACACTGGATAATACCGAATCCTGAGTAAGCAGGCTCCAGCTCCGTAACAAGAAACAGCTAATGTACCGAAAAAATATTTAATACTTAATATCATCCATATCGGAACTGTTATCGTAATCCCCGGCTCACCCGTTGAGCCATCAGGATTTTTGATTGACAGTTCCGATATTTTATATTATAATGATAGAAAATTTTTATCCATATTTACTAAATGCAATGACAGGGAGTAGTACACAGTCTCCGGATGCACAGAGAGAAGATGGCCGGTGAGAATCTTCGTGACTGAACTGTGGAAGTAGCCCTCGAGCAGTGGACTGAACCATGGATCTTCATGCAGTAGGCTTCATCGTCATTCCCACGTTACAGGGAGGCAGTATAATTTTGTACTGGCAGAGAGCAGAGTTTTACCTCTGAAAACAGGTGGTACCGCGGAATTATCCGTCCTGAGCATATTTTATCCTATATGCCGGGACTTTTTTATTGGAAAAATTTCTCGCGGCAGCCCTTATCTGCTTAACTTTTCACATCATCAAAGGAGGGAACCAATTCATGAAACAGATTTCCGGAAACAAATTGCTTGTAAAAGCCTTAAAAGAAGAAGGCGTTGATGTTCTGTTCGGCTATCCTGGTGCCTGCACCATCGATATCAGCGATGAATTATATAAACAGAGCGGCATTGACATCATCCTGCCGCGTCACGAGCAGGCCCTTGTACACGAAGCAGATGCCTATGCCAGAACTACCGGAAAGGTTGGCGTATGTCTCGTTACCAGCGGTCCCGGAGCTACCAACCTTGTTACAGGTCTTGCAACTGCCAACTATGACAGTGTTCCTCTTGTATGCTTTACCGGACAGGTTGCCCGTCACCTCATCGGAAACGATGCGTTCCAGGAGGTTGATATTGTCGGAATCACCAGAAGCATCACAAAATACGGTGTTACCGTCCGCAACCGTGAGGATCTTGGACGTATCATCAAGGAAGCCTTCTATATCGCACGCACCGGACGCCCAGGCCCGGTTCTCATCGACCTTCCAAAGGATGTAATGGCCGAGCTGGGAAGTGCTGAGTATCCGAAGACCGTCAATATCCGTGGCTACAAGCCTAACACCAGCGTGCATATCGGACAGCTTAAGCGTGCCCTCAAAATGCTGCAGAAGGCCAAAAAACCTCTGTTTCTTGCTGGCGGCGGTGTGATCATTTCCCGCGCACAGGAGATTTTTACCCAGGTTGTTGAGAAAACTCAGATCCCGGTTGTCACAACCGTTATGGGACGTGGCGCCATTTCCACAAAGAACCCTCTGTTTATCGGAAATCTTGGTATGCACGGCGCTTATGCCGCAAATATGGCAGTGAATGAATGCGATCTTCTGTTTTCCATCGGAACCCGTTTTAACGACCGTATCACAGGCAAGCTCCATGAATTTGCCCCACATGCACAGATCGTCCACATCGATATTGACACCGCTTCCATTTCCAGAAATATCCATGTAGACATCCCCATCGTTGCCGATGCAAAAGAGGCAATAACAAAAATGAATGAATATGTACAGGACTGCAATACCGGCAAATGGCTGAAGCAGATCCAGGAATGGAAGGAAGAGCATCCTCTTACCATGAAAGACCGTGGTATTATGGGACCGCTGGATATCATCGGCGAGATCAACCGCCAGTTTGACAAGACCATTCTTGTTACCGATGTAGGTCAGCATCAGATGCTGGTGAGCCAGTATGCAGACATCACTGAGAACCGTCAGCTGATCATGTCCGGTGGACTTGGAACCATGGGTTACGGCCTTCCAGGTGCTATCGGTGCCAAAATTGGTAATCCGGATACACCGGTCATCTCCGTTTCCGGTGACGGCGGCATGCAGATGAACATTCAGGAGC